>JACCDV010102201.1_pt1 | contig 43913 bp, 55 predicted proteins | sample 7446131 | NCBI WGS metagenome assembly JACCDV01 (sample SAMN15323448, study PRJNA562643) | freshwater metagenome | isolation source: river surface water | place: USA:Blue River Watershed | collected 2017-08-17
CCGAGGTCGATCGCATGGCGAACCATGTCTCCCTCTGTGCGCTTCAGGATCTTCTCAACTTCGGCTGGTTCGAGTGGAACTGCCTGGTTTGCGGTCCCTACGAAGCCGGTTACCTGAGGGGTGTTTCGCACCACGCTCCACGCATCGTCGGTTGCCACCATGTCCACGAGCACGTAGCCCGGGAAGATCTTTTCCTTGGTCTCCGTTCGGCGACCATTCTTGATCTTAATTTTCTTCTCAGTTGGAACCACTACATTGAAGATGCGGTCCCCCATGCCGAAGCTTTCAACACGCTGACGCAAGTTTCGTGCAACTGCATCCTCGTAGCCAGAATAGGTATGTACCGCGTACCACTGGCGCTGTGTTCCGTATGTTTGTTTTGCCATAGCGAATGAACGTTAATGATAAATACTATTATTGTGAATCTGTCGGAAGACTGAAGTCGATCGGCGCTGTCGATGTACCTGTTGAGGTAGCTGCAGGGGTAACAGGCTGTTCAATCGCTGCTGGAGCTGGTGCTACGCCGGCAAGACGAGCAAGCGTTGAAGTGAAGAGATAGTCAAACAAGCCAAGATAGATCGCAATGAAGAGCGATATAGCGAGCACGAGCGCGGTGTACACGATTGTCTGAAGACGAGTCGGCCACGATACGTGTCGAAGCTCTGCCTGCGTTTCTTTGATGTAGCTGAATACGGACATACGGAGAATTTATATAATGGCTTTAAATAAGTCTTTTTTAGACATTTTTAAAACCCCTTCCGGGGCTTGAAATCAATAATACTACTGTTTTGAACTGAGTCAAGGTGCAGCAAAAAAGCCCCTCCCGGGGCTTCGATGCTGAATATCTTGAATCGCGACTATTTAACCGTTGTGAGGAATTTTACGAGCGCTTTTGCTTGCGGATTCTTAGAGATCGCATAGCACATCATTCGCCCCGATTTCTTAGATACGACGATGTCTGCTCCCGCAAGCACCGCGAGTTGGTGGCTCACCGCCGAGTGCGTCATGTCGAGCTCACTTGCGATATCTTGCACAGCCATCTGCTTTGTCTTTGCAAGGACAAATAAGATCGACGCACGAGTCGAAGACGCGGCAAGTTTTAACAGTCGTGCAGCGTGCGCTGCGCGTTTGCGTTCTACAGTTCCCATAGATTTATCGAATTTCGTACGTGATATTCACGTTGGAGGTTATTTTGTTCTGACCAACCGGAAGTTCAGGTGAAGGAGCCGCTTTCGACTCCTGTGCCACGGCCATATCCATGGCCACACCACCGCGTCCATATGCGTAGTATGGCTGATATGCATTTTCGCTAAAGCCAACTACGCGCACGATCGAAACTCCGAGCGAATCAGCGAGCTTCTCTGCCTTTTCCTTCGCATCAGCGATAGCCTTGTTACGCGCATCTGCCTCAAGTTGATCCTGATCGTCGATCGTGAATGAAAGACCTGAAACTGAAGATGCGCCCCGAGTACCCACGCCCGAGAGCAGGTCGCCCGCCTTGTCAGTGTCCTTCACCTTTACAGAGAGGGTCTGTGTCACTTCAAATCCTACAAGGGTCTGCTTGCCTGGCTGGCAGTACCCTGCCGTACAAACACCATTCGAGTATTCGTACTGCGGATTCACGTTGTAATCAGCGGTCTGGATATCTTTCTCCTCAACGCCCGCCTCTTTGAGGTACGCGATAACGTCGTTGTTCTTCTTGGTCGCTGCTGTTTGTGCGGTCGCAACATCTTTCGCGCGCTCCTGAATAGTTACACTAAAGGTTGCAGTGTCTGGTACGGCAAATACCTCGCCGTCGCCAGAGACACTGATGGTATTGCTCGCCGAGACACCGCTACCAATGTAGCGAACACTCTTAAGCGCATAAATTGATGCAACAAAGAGAAACACCGCGAGCAAGCCGAGCGCAAACACACCAGCAAGCTTCATCCAGTAATTCGTTCGAGCGATGTCCTGTTCTGTAGGAGTCATAACATTATGAAAAGACGATTAATTTCACACATAATACCATCTGACGAGCGACTTCGCGCTCGCTTACAAGCCGTACAGCTGAGAAACATCGCTATAGGTCGACATGAACGAAGGAATAGCAAATACGAGCCCGATGAGCGGCAGGAGGAACGCAACCGCAGAGACAATGAGTACAACGAGGAAGTACTTCCTTGTCTTTTCAGTGGAAATATAGATGGCTTCGATCTTTTTTTCGAGCACATCGAGCCGATTCTTGAGTTCTTGGTCCATACGCAAAGTATATCAGCGGCTCACCGCTCGACATCGGCGATAAAAAGTTCGTGCTCCTTTTCAAACGCCCATAGCGCGATCTTGTAGATACCGTATGTGATGAAGAAGGCAGAGGCCACGTCGATCGAATAGTGAATGTGGCCCAGTAGTACGATCACGACAAAGTACACAGCTGCTGCAAGGAATGTGTTTCGTATCCACGGCACGTGCCAGTACGCGAGCGCCGCAAGAAATGGCATCCCTGTGTGACCCGAGAAGAATTGATCCGATCCGAAGAACGCCTTGGTGACCTTCGTGCCAAAATCGCTCGCATAGTAGGCCTCGGGCGGACCCAAGTGCGTAAGGAGTGTAAATCCAGAACGAACGACCATGAACAATGTGAGCCCGTGGAGTACAAATGGAATGCTGCGCGGCTGCGAGAGGATGATCAGGATAGCGAATCCAACGACCACGAATGTGCCGTATACAAAGAAGCCATCGACTTCCATTGCAGGAAAACTTGAAAGAATGAGGTCGGCAACATGGGGACCAGCCTCTGCCGTAGCCTTGTCGATCGCCCAGAAATTCACATAGAGCGCCCCCGTAAGTACAAGGATTGATACCAGGAGTGATACGACATACCCTGGCGTGTTCCATGCCATTCGATACTCGCGCTCAAGACGAGTGAGAGAGAACCATTCTCTGATCGATGGGACTCGACTCATGTACCGAGTATACGCGCGGACTCACTGCCGTAAAACCCAAAAGGTATACTGGCCCGCATGGACCCAACCGCACTGATGTCGGTACTACTCACCTACCGTTACTGGGTGCTATTTCCACTCGCTCTCGTGGAAGGTCCAATGCTCGCCTTTGTATGCGGCGTGCTTGTATCGCTTGGATTTCTCAACCCTATCATCACGTTTTGCATCCTTGTGCTTGGCGACATCCTTCCTGACACCCTCTTTTATTTTTCTGGTCGTTTTGGCAGTGAGCGTCCGATCGTAAAACGACTTGCCGCTCGAATTGGTGTCACGGAAGCTCATTTCGCAGATGCGCAGCAGCTATGGAATACACATCCCGGTAAAACGATGCTGATGAGCAAATTTGCCTATGGTGTCTCGTCGGCATTTTTGTTCATGGCCGGACTCATGAAAATGCCAAGCTATACATTTTACGGATACTCGATATCGATCTCGATCGCCCATTACCTTGTGATCATGGCGGTCGGATACTACTTTGGAGCATCGCTCATTGCCGCTGGCGAGGTGGTACAAGTTGTGGAGTATGGGATCGCAGGTGCCGCTCTCCTTATTTCCGCATACGTTACTATCATGTGGTACCTCCGCAAATCGTTCCCAAAGGTTGGTGCCAATTCCAATTCAATATGAAAGTAGCTATTTGCACCGATATGTATCTGCCGCAACTTGGCGGCGTCGCAGACTCGGTCGTTTTGCAAGCGCGTGGACTACGTGCACTCGGACACGATGTTCGGATCTTCGCCGCACGGATGCAGGGCCAGGCAGCAGATGATTCTGTTATTCGATTTCCGTCACTCGAGCTTTTTGGCGGCACGTTCTGTCTCGTCTCTCCATTTGGCATCAAGGCAGCGCTTCGTGCATATGAGCCCGACGTGATTCACGTGCACTCATTTGGAACGATCGGACTCATGAGTCGGTTCGCTGCAAAAAGCCTCGGCAGAGCTTCTGTGGGCACGATTCACGGCTCCCCTGTCGACTATCTCCACTATTTCTATATCAACTTTGAACCCTTTCGGTATCTCGTGTTGAAATGTGTCGCCTGGTTTTTTCGAGGCTTTCAAGTAGTGACCGCGCCAGCATCACAACCACTGGACCTCCTGATCCGTTCCGGACTACGCCATGTACGCACATCGATCATCTCAAATGCGCTGGATGTGGGTCGATTCAGACACATCGAAGACAAGTTCCAGATCCGCGAGCGAATGGGCTTATCGCACAAGGCCGTTCTTATATTCGGGCGCCTCGCGAAAGAAAAAAATCTTGAGGCTGCGCTCAAAATATTCTCAGATGTGCATGCTCGCACGAACGCGCAGCTCGTTGTCGTGGGAGATGGTCCGGAACGTGACGCGCTCGAGTCATATGCTCGAAAACTCGGCATTGCAGAACACACGTTCTTTTTGGGCCGACTGTCTGGCGATGAACTTGTAAGTGCCTTAAACGCGTGTGAGGTCATGATCATGACAAGCCTCTCGGAGGCTCAGCCAATGACAATATTGCAGGCAAACGCGTGCGGCATCCCCGTGGTGGGCGCGCGCGCAGGTGGGATACCAGAGAGTATCGACGACGGTGAAACAGGGTACGTAGTGGACATAGCTGATCACGACGTGTTCGCAGACCGTGTCGCGCGCCTTATCTCAGACACTGAGCTCTCACGAAAGTTGAGTACTGCAGCGATTACACACGCGCAAGCGCACGAACCCTCGGGTATCGCCCGAGTGTGGGAACGGCTCTATCGAACGCTTCCGGGGGTTATTTAACGAACGCGTACATCGGCCTGATCGCCAGAAGATACACGTTTGCCATCGCAAACATAACCGCGAGCAACCACGCCGCGTCGAGCTCCATACCGCACAGCGTGAGCACAAGCACGACGACACACATCATCGTCCCCATGAGGTCGATCAGGATCTTCTTGCGAAGAGTTTTGTCGTGCGGTGTTTTTCCAAGTATGTGCGCGTACTTCATGGGCGCGATCGTAAATATGATCAACGCGCACACCGTGAACGCAACGGGAATCCCTATACTAAGGGCAAGCGCAACGTACGAAACAGCAAGTGCCCCGTCTACGAGCGACTGAAACATACTTTCAGGCGTGAACGCAGAAAAGAATCGTACTGAAAAAAACGTGTTGATCGTGAGTACAGCATAAAAAAGAATGTGCGGGATACTGAACTCCCACGGCACGTTGTGGAATAGAACCGACCAGAAACCAACGATCGAAAACAGTATCGTGGCTACAAGCGCTCTGCGTTGTGGGGTCATCGTATGTCAGTGTACTGCTGGTGGTATGGCTTTCCAAAAAGTACGGGCCACACGTAATTCATCACGTAGTGCATATTGGTTTTTACGTACCCCTCTTTCACGAATCGGCGAGCCGACGTGAGGCCCCAAAAATTCATTCGGAAGATCGTCTTGCCTTCTACACTGAGTCGCTTCGCGAGCGTCATGTCTTCCCCGTAAAACGCGACCGCTGGATCAAATCCGCCAATCGCATCGATCGCTGAGCGACGAACAATAAAATTTCCCCCCAACACCATATACCCGATCGCGTGATACATGAGCGGCGCTGTGAGCCACCACCCAAGCGCGAGTGTGTAATTCCACGCACGCGACGGCGCATCGTAGTAATACACAGGCCCACTCCACGACACTGCTACTGGATACCGAGCAATCAGCGCCTCTGCCTTTTGAAACCAACCTAACGCAAGCCGACTATCGCCGTCCATGTATGCAACAAAATCGGCGGTTGTTGCCTGTAAGCCTGTTTGTCGTGCGATGGTGAGGCCTTTCCTATCTTCGCGCACGACTGTTACACCGTGGTACATGCGTGCGACATCACCAGTACCATCTGTTGATGCGTTATCAACTACGACAATTTCCTTAAACTTCCCTGCTGCGTTCTGCAGCACAGATTCGATACACGGACCAATATACTCCGCCTCATTGTGCGCGGGTATCACGAGCGAAATAGTCATGCTCTTTCATTTTGCGGCAGTGCCTATAAGGAGTCTAGGGTGCGCACTATCGAGGAATAGGCCAAGAGCTCGAAATAGGATGCCGTCGCATCATTTCTCCTCTCGGCCCTGCTCGCGTCGTCCCGCCCGCTGGCGGGTCCCGCGACGCTCGCTTTCGATTCCCGATAGTCGTCCGCAAAATAGAATTTGCAGACGCTGCGCGTCTTTAATTATTTTTGGGCGACTATCGGGAATCGAACCCGAATCGAGGGCTCCACAAACCCTAGTGTTAACCGTTACACCATAGCCGCCATCGCTGAACATGTGATTTATAACAGAATCCCCGCCTCGGAGCGAGCCCTATCGTATTTCTTCCTGTAGATCGAGTGGTGCCGCCGTTTCAACAACAGTGAGTCGAATGCGGCCGATGATCTGTCCGTATTCAGTGAGCACGTTCACTCGCCATGAACCCGGCTCGATATTCTGTTTCTGGGAATATCCGCGAAAGCCTCCCTCGCGACCACCGTTGATAGTGAATTTCACATCACTTTTGGTTTCCCATCGATCAGTCTGTGTATTGAACCACTGCCATTGGTGACGAAGCGCAGTGGTGAGACCAGACGGCGCGAACACAGCAGTAAACACTGCCGCCTTCCCTCCAGGCGCTACGTGTACAGTTGCTGGCACATTCAAATACCGGACGGCGAACGAATGCTTCTCTCCGGTCAGGTGATAGTCGCCCTCAATCCGCTCTACATTGTTGTACGCTCCCCCCTCTTTCAGTGCGAGCGGGAGTGGAGGTATAAGATTCGTAAAGTAGAGCACGTTGAACAAAACGACCAGCACTGCAAGTGAGCGATATGTACGATACTGTGTTTCCACGAAACGTTCGCGCACGATAGAACGCAAGAGTCCGATAACAAGCGCAATGATCAACAAGCTGAGTGCGCCCGAGAGCAAAAACATCCCTGGGCCAATCTTCTTGAAAATGAGTGGCAGGAAGAAAATAAAGAACGAGTAGAGCGACGTGAAGTAGATCGAGAGCTGGAACGGAAGACGCTGATACAGCGTACGGAATCGTTCGTTGCCCACGAGCAAAAATGCGAGCACCAGCACGAACACCCACGAGATCGCCACGCCCGCACTACGGCTATACAAGCTCAAGTAGCCACTGAAGAGTGCTCCGAAAAAGAGTTGGATGACGACCGGCATGAATGGCGCAATGCGCAACATAAATGCCGATTTCGCCCTTCCCGACTCCACAACATTGAGGATCACGATCGCAACGCCAGCAAAAACGAGGTACGAAAGTAACAGAACGTTTCCAAAGATCACATCGACGCGATCGAGAAGCACGTAATTGTCGAGCAAGAACCCGACGATGAGCGCCAGCGGCGAAACATAGCGCTCATACCAATGAATGAGCTCCTCGGTGTTTTTGGGGAGATACCGCCGGATCATGGATGAAATGATAGCAAACACGAGGCCCCGTTCGCTGAATGCGAACGGGGCCTTATCAGAACATTTTGAGAAACAAGATCCGCACGAAGTCCCGTGTGAGCCAAAGCTCAATGAGGAATCCGATAAGAAACGCACCTATGGCAGTGAACGTGCGATATCGCTGAGCTACATGTCGACGGATGGGAAGGTACAGAACGAATCCGCCCACGAGCGTGATGACTACCATTGAGACGCCTTTAGCTGTTTCAACAGTCTTTCGTATAACGTTTTCAACTCAAAGGGTCAAGAAATTAACACAAAACCCGCTTTTCAGCGGGTTTTGTGTCTTTTGTGCGCAGGAGAGGACTCGAACCTCCATGCCCTTAACGGGCGCTACCACCTCAAGGTAGTACGTCTACCAATTTCGCCACCTGCGCATCAACAACTGCTTTGCGATTATACGCATCGCTTTCACTATTATCAATCTCAAGAGACAAAGGCCCCTTTCGGGGCCTTTGTTTATTTTTACACCTGCTCTGCAGCTGCCTTCTCCTCTGCGGTCGGCGTTGCTACTTCGATTGGGGTCTGATCCTCTTCGATGCCTGTTACGACCGGCGCAGCGCTCTTATTGATGAGCACCGTGCGTCGGAGCATGCGGCGAGCCTCGCGAGCCACCTTATCGCGGAGGAAGTAGAGCTTCGCTCGGCGCATGGTTGCACGCTTTACGATCTCGATCTTGTCGATCATTGGAGAGTACAGTGGGAACACCTTCTCAACACCCACACCGCTTGAGACGCGTCGTACGGTGAACGTACCTCCCGCCTCGGTGCCGTGCTTGCGAGCGAGCACCAAGCCTTCGAAGGTCTGGATGCGGGTCTTGCCCTTTTCTTCGATTTTCTGGTGTACACGAACAGTGTCGCCCGATCGGAGATCGAGGTTCTTTCGCGCTGATACGTCTACTGGTGAAATTACGAATGCCATAACGTCGCGGCACTGTAACATGCGGGGCTCCAGAGGGCAAATTCCTAGCCCCGTCACATGCCACAGGGCTGGTGTAAACCCGGAAATGCGATAAGGTATGCGGAACGGGTTTTGCCCGAGAGATTGGGGCGATTAGCTCAGTTGGTAGAGCAACGCTTTTACACAGCGAAGGTCACAGGTTCGAGTCCTGTATCGCCCACAATAACAAAGCACCTGATGGCACGTCCGTCAGGTGTCCTTGTTTTTGTAGAAGCGATACATGACGAGAAAGCGAGCGTCGCAGGAACCCGCCAGCAGGCGGGACGACGTGAGCAGGGCCGAGCGGAGAAAAGTTCTGACGAGAACTTTTCGAGCGCTTGGCCGAGCCATATCGCCCACAGACACAGAAGACCGGGACATGTCCCGGTCTTCTGTTTTGGTGTCTCCGGTTGGAATCGAACCAACATAACCGGCTTAGAAGTCCGGTGTTCTATCCATTGAACTACGGAGACGTGTGAATCGTATCGGCCGGGCCGCGCACGGTCAATTACTTTGCTGGATCCGCGACTGATGGAACAACCCCCTTCCCCATCTCAAAATTTGCTTTTCGCTCCTGAAATTTTATCAGCGCCTTTTCCAACTGATCCTCATCGATCACCGGCTTCTGCTGAGCGGTCGCTGTTTCAGATGCCGCCGACATCGTTGAGGTAACAGATGAAAACTGCCAAATGCCAAAAAAGATTATGAGCCCAGAAGCGATAACTGCCAGGAGCAGCACTCCCCGCCAATATGCTTCTGCGATAGGTCGCAGGTTTTCCGGCTCATGCCTTGCCTCGTACAGTTCTTTGAATGTGTCGTGGTCGGCAGTCGTCATATAGATACAGATATAAGTGTCTGAACACGAATACGAACTGCAATGTGCCAGGTCGGAGCTTTGGGATCAGTGGACTGTATCTTCTCAATATCCATTTGGTCGATCGAGGCAAGGAGCGGTAACTTTTCATACAAAGACGCTGCGTGCATTATCTGAGCGAATGTCCCGTCTCCTTGTACGTTAAATACGACCGCACGAAGCGTGTCGCCAGTTTTTCCGAGCTGTTGTGTTCCGCCGACCGCGGCATCACTCACCTTCGCTGTTATCCCTGATGCCTTTGCCACCGAATCGATCACATCCACAACGGCTACCACATCTGTGCCCGCCAGACCGGCAAGCTCATCCCGCTTTTCTTTTGTACTCTCTGCGAGCGCAGCTACTTTCTTATTAAGTGCGGCTTGATTAGCCTTTGTAAGCGCAGCCTGGGTGTCATTTGAGCGCTGGATCGCAGTGCTGCGGATCATTTGCGAAGCAAATATGACACCTGCCCACATGGCGAGAGCCACGATGATCGAAATAATCGAAATGAGCTTGATTTGTTTCGACATATCAGAATTTACCACCAAGGGTTATAGAAAACTGGCCGCTCGATCCCACAAGCGCTCCCACGGGTACCGAAACAGTGGTGAACATGCCATCGCTCTCAAGTGCGGTGCGGTATGCGGTGAGCGCCTCTCGATTTGCCGAACCGGCAACTTGAATCGTTCTTGATGATCCGCTGTAGCGAATTTTCTGGATCGTCGCACCTTTCGGGCGGAGCTCTATGATCTTCGTCATCGCAGCAGTTGGAGTAGATGTGGAATAAATAAGCGGACTCACCGTCGTAAGGAGGAGTTGCGACTTCTGCATACTCTTCAAGCTATCCGCAGCGGATACCCCCTGCTTATCGAGTTCCGCTGCAGAAAGTGTGTTCGATTCGAGCGCAACAAAACTCGGCAACAGTGCCACAAAGGCGAGGACCGCAAGTACAATGAGTACGAGCGATAACACGATCAAAAAGCGCGCGCGGTGCATGCCCCAGAGTGACTTTTGTGCGGGAAGTGGAAGTACGTTCGTCATAGTCTTACAAACCTCTCAAGGCTAGGCCGATCGCCGTCGCGAACTGCAATGAATAATGCTTATCAATGAGTGGTACGTAGTCTTCAAAATCCGTCACGTGCCGCCACACATTTCCTCGTATAGCTTTCGCCTGCACGCGTCCCGAAACGTAATCCGGCAGACCGCGCAGATTCGCGTTGCCACCCACAAGGATCACACGGCCAACAGGTGTCATGCGCTCCCCTCGGTCATTACGCCTCGTATCCCAATAGTGATAGTGACGAGCTACCTCATCGGCGAGTGCCGCTGCGGCACCAGTCACCGCATCAAGTTGTTGTGCCCGATCTTTTCGCGACGCGAGTAGCCCTTCGTCGTTCTTGAACTTTTCTGCATCCTCGTGCGACATAGCCAGTTTACCGATAAGCATGCGGTCGATGAGGTCGCCTCCTACCTCGACGGTCGACGTAAAGATCGGCACTCCCCGCTTCACCACAGCAAATCCTGTTCGTGCGCGACCAAAGTCCACCAATAGCACGATCGGCTCCTCTGGATCAGACGACGAGACGGCGCGTGCAATAGAGCGCGCCTCAACTTCAAGCGAAAGAAGCGTGATGCCAGCGCCAGCGAATGCGTCTACGTACGCCTGTGCAATATCGCGTGGGAATACCACAACACTGATCTCTTCGCTCCCGGATTCGTCTCTTGAAATAGTGCTGTAATCAAACACTGCAGCACTCGGTGGGATCGGCACACGTCCTTCAAATTCAAACTCGATCATGCCGAGTACTTGGTCACGCGTCGTACCCGCCGGTACCTGCATACCAAACACGTACGCAGCCTCCTCTGGGAGCGCCGCATGCGCATAGGTCACACCCTTCAGCTCCTTTCGCACACCTTTCAAAACATCTGCAAGCGCGGCAACATTGTGTACGATACCGTTGATTACGATTCCGCCCTCGAGTTTGATATCTCCCTGCGTTTGCACGCGCAAACCTTTTTCAGACGGCGCGAGTAATATCCATTTAATGGACGAGTCAGAAATGTCGACCCCCGCAGCGCGCGGCATGATGAGTCCTGGCATCGGGAACCAGCGCGCGAGACGACGCGAAAAAGATTCTTTTGCACCCGAAAGAGCGGTGGGATCAGACGACCACATCGCGTAATTATATCAGGAGTGTACGGTGTACTACTTCAATTTTGTGCCTTTCGGAACTTCACGTTCCGGAACAAGCAGCGCGACGCCATTGTCGTCTGATGCCGCAATGAGCATTCCCTGACTCTCTACCCCACGAAGCATGCGCGGTGCGAGGTTCACGATGTACGGCAATTGTTTTCCAACAAGATCATCTACAGACTTCCATTCAGCGATACCAGAAACGATCGTGCGCTGTCCGAGTTCTCCAAAGTCGATCGTGCACTTGAGCAATTTATCTGCATTTTCAATTTTCTCTACCGCAATAACCGTACCAACTCGAATATCGAGTTTTGCAAAATCATCGTATGTAATCTCTGCCTTTTGTTCAGGCTTCTGTTCTGGGGTTTCTTCCATAGAAGCCTAGTCTACACTTCCATTTTTGATATCCAAATAGCGCTGCAAGATTATGGCCGCGGCAGCTGCGTCATTGTGAGCACCCGAGGGATCGTATCGATTTGCCTCGATTGTACTTCCCGCCTCCCACGATGATGCCACTGGCACGTCGACCGCTGCTTTCAGATCTTCAACAAAATCCTTCACCTTCAGCGTGATCGGATTCGGGATCCCACCATAACTCTGAGTGTCTCCCACGACGATAAATCCGACGTTTTCATCTTTGATCATTTTTTTGAGCGTTTCTATCACACCCCGCATGTTGGCGATCGTTTCGCGAGGAAACGCAATAGAACCATTCTCGTCCGAGACGGCCAATCCGATTCGCTTGCCACCATAATCAATACCCAAAAATTTCATAGGTGCAGTATAGGCTATTGCTCACGGAGTTTCGATGTTTTGTAGATCTCGGGCTTGAACGGCTTCAGGCGCACAATCCGCGTCTCGAGCCCTGCGTTCGAGAGTTCTGCTTGAAGCTCTTTTACATATTCTCCATTTTGGTCATATCCGAGCGCAATGATCTCGGGATCCGCCTGCACAATATGTGCAATAAACCCTTCAGCATCTCCAAGCACCACTTCATCAACCAGATCGCACGCCTCAACAAGGGCGAGACGCTCAAGCTCTGTGTGTTTTGGTCTGGCTCCTTTTACGCGCTCAGTGGAGCGATCGCGAGCTATCGAAACAATGAGTTGTGGGTCCGAGACCAGGGATCGCGCTTGTCGAAAGAAATCGAGGTGTCCTTCGTGGAGCATATCGAACGTGCCGAACACCATTACACGCTTCATATGGCGGCCGCTTCGTCGCGATTCTCCCGACTCAGCATATAGAGTGCGGACAATAAAAGCACCGTCCCGAGCCACTGCCCCAGAAATAATCCGAAATACGTTCCGGGCTGCGAAATACCAGCTATAAAGTACGCATTCACAAATACAGCAGCGAGCGGAAAGCCAAGCTCAGCCAGCGTGGCGATCGATGCCTTTGTGTACTGCAATCCGAAATAGTAGAGCGAAAGTGAGAAGCTACCAGAAACGACTGCGACGATTGCAATGAAGAGCCAGTCTGTTTGCGTGATGGATGCCAGCGGCGGGAGTTGATCTTGGATCGATGTCATGAGGAACAGAAATACGAACGCCACACTGAATCTGAGCGCCGTGAGCATCTGAAACGAACTCACTCGCAACACATACCGCCCGAGCACCGTTGATGCTCCCCACAGCACCGCGGCGATCAGAGCAAACAACACACCGAGCGTGTTCGGGTTGAATGCCTCCCCGTCATACATGCGCGGAACCAGGTGAGGAAAGCTAATGAGATACGCTCCCCCGATCGCTACGACTGCCCATATCCAAAAATACTTATGCAACTGCTCTTTCAGAAAGATCGCCGCGAGTGAGATCGCGATAAGCGGCTGTACTTTTTGTAAAAGGATTGAAACTGAGGGATTCACATACTTGAACGACTCAGTGAACGCGATCGATGCAAGAGCAGAACCACCAACGGCGATCACTATAACGGCCGCCCACTCTCGTCGTGTGAAATTACCAAGTTCGCGCCAATTGAAGAACAGGATCGGGAGCACGAGCAAGAAATTGATCGCGTGCTCCGCAAGCACAATGAACTCCGACGATAGATCAGCAGTGAGATGCGTACGAAACGGCGCGTCGGTCGCCCAGAGCATTGCAGCAGCGAACACGAGCAATGGTCCAAAAAATGCGAGCGAACGAGATGCAAGCTTCATAGGTGTGAGAAGTATGCACGAACTTCCTCGACATCGGTAGCGATCGCCTCTCTCAATAGAGTGTCATTCTCAAAATGTTTGTTGCGTCGCAGTTTTTTGTGCAGCGTTATCGTGGCCTCTTTGCCATAAAAATACTCCTCAACATCGAGCAGATATGCTTCGAGGAGCCCGCGAAGTGGGTCGGCAAAGGCCGCTGCGTTCCACTCTCGCCCGTCGATCACCACGCGTGCAGCATATATGCCATCGACCGTCATGTGGTCGAGCGCGAGATTGATCGTTGGGTATCCGAGGGTCGCAGCACGCTGTGAACCTCGAATCACTTCACCAGAATACGACTTCATCGGCCAAGTGTACGCTTTTTCACATAATCGGATACTATTCACGCCATGACATTGGAACTTGTCGTGCTGTGGATCGGGGTCATTTCCCTCTTCGCGGTGGGCGCTGCATGGTACGCACGGATCACAGACCGGGCCGACATGATCATGGCGCTCTACGTAACACTCGTGCTGATCTCAAACCTTGTTGCCTCGAAGATCGTTGGCTTTGACGTTGGCTTCGCTACCTTCTTTGCTCCTGCCGCCACACTCCTCTTCTCCGTAACATTCCTACTTACCGACATTGTGAGTGAAAAATTTGGACGCTCTGCAACACAGCGAATGATATTTATCGCAACGCTCTCACAAATAGCGTTTCTCGTGTTCTCGTATATCGCACTCCATTCCACTCCCGCACCATTCTTTGCAGGACAAGCTGCATTTGAAACCGTGTTTTCTGCAGTGCCCCGAATCGCAGCCGCTGGTTTGATCACATTCCTTATCAGCGAATCACTCGACGCGTACCTCTACCAGTGGTTCCGGCTGAAGACACATGGCCGACATTTGTGGATGCGAAACGCCTTCAGCTCGATCCCTGCAATGCTGCTTGATAGCGCACTGTTCGTCACGCTCGCCTTCTATGGCACCACGCCGATCCTCCCACTCATCATCGGCCTTACGGTGGTGAAGTGGATCGTCGCGGTAGTGGATATACCGTTCATGTACGCAGCTCGTACAGTCATGAAAATTCGATAGCAATTGCGTCAAAGCTCGACATTCTGTACGCTCGCGAGAGAGAAATGGGAGGATCAGATGCCAGATCAAGGAGTTCTCACGCCGAAGGTTTTTATACCGGATGAAAACATATGGATGCCTGACTATTCACAGCCCTGGTCGCTGTATTTCTTGCTTGATCCGATCAGGGGCGGCGCTGATTGGCAGCATGAGGCAACCACAGAGATCTTTGCGCTCGAACAACGCACGACCGTGGCATGTCCATGTCGCTGGGATAGTACGCACGCCCTCGCGAAGCATTTTATTCGGAGCAACCTCAAAAAGTTTGACCGACAACTGGAGTGGGAGCAGTACTACCTACGCCTCGCCGGCATTCCGGACGATGATGAACCACAGAGGCCGAAGTGCATCATTGCGTACCTGCCGTTTGAGAGTGAGGAGTTCCCTCACCCGGGACCGGAACCATACGCCATGGACACTCGTGGCGAGCTCGGCGAGTGGCGTATGCGAATGAAATACGAGAACGCCAAATTGGTGATTGGCGCTGATCCGAAGTTCCACGGCCTCAGTCAGATCCAGCGCAACTTTAGCGCGGTGCTCGGGTACGACTTCCCGATCTATCCGACGATTCGCGAAACTGTGCGAGCCGCCTATGATCTTGCACACGCGTGATCTCCTAGCCCCGGCTTATGCCGGGGCTGCTTGTTACATAAATCTGCGAGTCGTGTTACAAAGTGCAGCACGGAGGGGTGGCAGAGTGGTCTATCGCACCTGTCTTGAAAACAGGAGTCTCGCAAGGGACCAAGAGTTCGAATCTCTTCCCCTCCGCAATAAATGAAAAAGATGCCGGCAAGGCATCTTTTTCATTTATGCTGGTGTCGGGAAGAGATTCGAAGGCGAGGACTGGGGCCCCGCGAGTACGCGGGGATGTCCGAGCGTGGTCAGGCGGAGAAAAGTTCTGACGAGAACTTTTCGAGCGCTTGACCGAATCTCTGTCACACGTCATTTTCTGCTGAAAATGCGCGCGACCCCTCCTCGCGCCGTCGCGCTCCGGCCTTGCGAAGCTGCGCTTCTCACCCTCCGCATTGATACATCAAAAGAGCGCTCATTGGCGCTCTTTTGATTTGAGCGATGCTACAATAATTCCAACTATGCAGGATCATACTGTCGTCCTGAGATGGAATGCGCACGAGCATGAGCACGTAGAACGCGGAACCGAGTGGTTCTGGGCGCTTGGTATTGCCGCACTATGCGCCGCAATTACCGCAGTGCTCCTGAGCGACGTTCTATTCGGAGTACTGATCCTCGTTGCCGCCGGCACGATCGCACTCCTGGCTCGCCACGCACCTGAACTCTCCACATTTGAGATCTCTGTAAAAGGTGTTCGCGTAGACAATACACTGCATCGCTATGATGAGATCATCGCCTTTTGGGTGGAAGACGAGCATGATGGCCACCCACTCCTCCTTATCGACACCGTAAAGTTCATGTCACCAAACCTCATTATCCCGATTCACGATATTGATCCGGGACTTGTGCGAGCGTTCATGAAAGAACACGCGAACGAAGTGCACATGAAAGAACCTCTTGCACACAAAGTGCTCGAGTTCATTGGTATTTAGTTAGACGCTTTCACCGTTGTGGTGAGTTGCTTTATCACACCACCTACCGTGGTGCATGTAAGCGCGATCTCCGTATCAGCTGAAACAGATGCCATAGAAATTGCTCCGCTTTGAGGAACTGGATTTACAAACGTGGCAGAAAGTTCCGAATTGTTAGGAGCAGAGATGTCACACACATCCATTCCTCGCGTTACCCACGCAACAGCAGCGCCCTCACCACTACCCTCGCCAGAGAGGAGCATAAATGGCTTCATGACCGCGATCGAGCACGATGCACTCACCGCACGTTTTCCATCAGAACACTTCAGCGCATACACCATGGTGCCATTTGGCAGATTCGCAGGGATCTGTTCTTCGGTAGCGCCCCATAGTCGGCCACTCGTATCAAATCCCCCGCCCTCGCTTCGCGTGGCGTTAGCGCAACCAAAGGCAATGCCTACTTTCATCCCAGATTCTGCAATTTTTGGCTGGCATGAGATCTGCGCAGTTGGTCCGGATGTTTGTGGTACCTGATGACCATTCTGCAAATTCTCACCGATATCTCGGATCACATCTGAATCCAGATCATTTGCCATTGCAGCGTTCGCGGTTTCGTCGATCACTTGCGCAACAGCCGACCGCCCGCGGTCGGAAAGTTTGTCTGCGAGTGCAATTGGTCCGCTGTAGCTTGGCACCTGTGCGATCGTATTTCCCTTATCGTCGAGTAACTGCGCCGCAATGATATTTGCAGCCTGCACTGGCTGTGACGCATTTTGAATCGAACCTTTCACGCAATCTGCGCTTCCAGGATCGCACGAATCTACTTCGAAGCAGGTACCTGATTCGGTTACATATGAAGATGGTGGGCAGTAGCGAACTGCACACTTTCCCTGCGCAGCAGTCGCACAACGAGGGTCGCTGTTGTCAGGACCAAGGATCAATCGTGATGGATCTTTCGGATCAGTCGTAAAGCATTTGAGCGAATCGACATCAGCAACGCCAGAGGCAACGTCTACGGTATACACTTCGCCTCCTTTGCATACTGGGGCTGCGCCAACGGCGGCAGCAACCGCGGCCGACTGCGAACCCGTATTTTGCGATGCGATCTTGTAGCCTGAGATGAACAGTACGAAAATGGCAACAAACACGAGCGCAGCCAAAACCGACGTTCCCGACTGAGACGCTTTCATATGTGTATCATCGCGTTGAAGCAGTCTTGGCGCAACGTCAGCACGGGGATACCTCATCACAAAAGCCGGCGAATGCCGGCTTTTGTGTGCATTGTGCTCCCGGCAGGAATCGAACCTACATCACATCCTCCGCAAGGATGCATCCTATCCGTTGAACGACGGGAGCAATTAGACTGGAGTCTAACGTAGACTCGATGCGAAATCCAGCGCTCGTTTATTGAGCAAAACGGAACGTCTTCGTCGCGGGGTTATCGAGGAATCTTGGCTCAGGCAGCGACGGATCATTGAATTCACCCAGCGAGGCGTTCACGGGCGTATAGAGTGATGCCACGATCTGATACGTACGCCCTGGAACGAGGTCACTGCCGCACACGAGCGACGACGTTGTATTGCACGGCGAATCAGCTTCTGGAATATCCCAGGTAAGCGAACCCGTCTTTGCGTGATGACCTGAGATCAACGCAACCGTGCGCTTATCCTCCATGTTATAGAGCCAAAGCGCAACCGCTGAAACATCCGGAGCGCTTGGAAAGCTCCACTGAATACGCGCCGATGAGCCTCGCACAAGATCAACTCTGTTCTCGATCGAACTCGACACCGTGCCTGGTCGGTATGGCTCGAGCGAAATCTTCTCCTCTCGGAATCCGCCCGTTACTGTTTTGCAGTTCAAGTAGAAATCAGTTTTTCCTGTGATCGGCGAACTGGTCGCGATGCCTGCTACTTTTGTGATCGACGCATTACGCGCGGTGAACTCTGGCTGATCCGGACTCGATATAGTGCATGAATCCATGCCCGTGGTCACCCACCCAATGAGCGCTGGCTCACCCTCTACAACTTTTTCAGGCACGTGTCGGAGAGAGATCGACACTTTCGCAACTTGTACCGAGCACTGCGCCCCGGCAGTCACCTGTCCATTCTCACAGCGAAGCGTAAAGTTTGCCGCCGTTGCACCTTCTGGTGCATTAATGATGGTCGATGTTGCGCCCGATGTAGATCCATTAGTTACGAATCCAAATCCGGTGCTGGATTTCGAGTTTGTGCACGTGTACGAAATATTTACTTTGGTTCCGTTTTCAACAACACCAGGGTCACATGTGAGCTGCGCTGTCGGTACCGAGCTCGATGCCGCCACGCACTGCCATACCGGGCACACACTTCCATTCGAGAGCGATGTCGTCATTGGGCGCCATGCACCCGTTGGACATGCCGCTGGATCAGGTTGCGATGAGAGTGGCTGACACACTCCTCCAACGCCGGTTCCGTTGGTACCACCTGTTCCCGTGCCCGATCCATTTCCTGGCCTGCACGGCACGGGCGGCTGTGGTGGCATAGCAGAATTGGAGTAGCCGTACTGCATGTTGTACTGCTGCTGGTAGTTGTATTGCTGCTGCTGGTAGTTGTACTGCTGCAGCTGGTAGTTGTACTGCTGCAGCTGATAGTTGTACTGCTGCTGGTACTGCTGATACGCCTGCGGATCGGTTGGACATGTTTGTCCCTGTTGCTGCATTCCTGCGCCAAGCATGCCGCTCATCCCGCGCGCCAAACCCGTGAGGAACGATTGCAGTCCGCGCATTGCAGTGTTTGAGCTGCCTCCCGAACCAGCGCCACTTCCCCCGCCACCCCCACCAGCGCCACCTGTACCACCACTGGTATTCCCCCCACCACCACTTGGCACTTGTACACACTTACTCGGATTCTGTTTGCAGACCTCACTCACACCAGGCTGATCAGTGCCCGGAATAACTCCTGTTGGAGCCGCAGGCCTACCATTTGCACACGCACTTGGATTCTTTTTACACACGTCATCGACACCCGGCTGATCAGTGCCGGGATAGACACCTGGTGTGTTTGGTTTGCCGTTGGCATCAACACAGGCACCCGGATTGTTCTTGCAGTAATCATTTACTCCCGGTTGATCACTTCCCGGTGCAACACCTGTTTCTTTTACTCCTGGCTGATCAGTACCTGGCACAATTCCATTTTCTTTCACACCAGGCTGGTCTGTCCCAGGATACACACCGTTTGGATCCCACGTATTTGCAGAACGAGGTCCCGCAAGATCACGCACCGATGGTTCGAGCGCAGGCGTGAGTTCATTCGGATCCATACCAGTTGAACTCTCTGGTTTATTATCGCCATTGAGCCATGGATTCGTTACTGCACCGCTCTTTGTTGGTGTATCTATATCATTGATACCAGCATCAACCCCGAGCTGGGTTGGCTCACCAAAGGTTGGTTTACCGTCCGCACCCACACATCCGGTTGGATTCTGTAGACAGAAATCATTGATACCCGACTGATCTACTCCGGGATCTATCCCTCGATCCGGATACTGTCCGCTTTGCGCATTCTCTCCATAGTATGGATCGCTTCCGAGCGTCGAGGACTCACCACTCGGAACAGTTGCCGCGCCATTCGGATTCGTTTTTGATTCCTCAAATGGAAACGGGTCGGCACCAGGCTGGTTCGCGAGGTCATCAAGTCGAGTACTGTTATTTGGCGTATTCGGTTGCGCAGTTTCCTCAAATGGAAACGGGTCGGCGTTTGGCAGATTCGTTGTTGAATTTGGTGTTGGATAACTTGGCGATGGTGCTGAGCCTGCTCCACTACTCCCTGAAGGTATTGAAGGGAGCGACGGTACTCCACCCGATTGTGGCGTTACCGACTGCCCGGCACCGAATTGTTTTGGTTCACCACAATTCGGATTGACTGTCGGCTTTCCTGCTGGGTCAATTCCTGGGATCGGCTGACATACCTGCACCTTGCAGCGGCCAAGCGGCACCGTTGTATCTGGCGCCGTTGTTGTAATTGCAGAATCACTCGTGATCGTCACCTTGCCGCTTCGACCAACACATTTATAGTCAGCTGGATTCTGGCTTGGTGTTCCGCGCACCGGATCAGCGAGCACCCCACCAAAACACGCGTCAGCTGTACCGGATTGCCCCTGATCTACCGTTGTAGCTGGCGGACCCATCTGCTTACCGAGCGCAGCCTTAATTGCATCCGTGCAGTTATCGGGCGCTTGGCTGTCGAGACCACTCGAGGACCCTGCTGCTTGCGCAGTCATGGCGTTCTGATTTTGAGGCGCAACTAATTGCAGAGAGCCGGCAATGAATCCGGCTGTGATGAGAAGTGAAAAGGCCATTAGTGGAGAAACCTTGCGCTCGGCATTCAGAAAATTCGCGATCTTTTCGCGGGACATAACGCAATGATGCGCCCTCGCGGGCGCATCAACAATTCTCAAACGGGGATAAGCGAGTGCTAGGCGTTTGCAGCCTGTACACGCTTCGTGAGGCGGGACTTCATGCGAGAAGCCGTGTTCTTCTTGATGGTGCCGTTCTTCGCAGCCTTATCAATTGCCTTGTAGAGCTCTGGGAGTGCCTTTTCAGCATCCTTACCCTTCTTCGCAGCAACGAACTTCGTCACCGTTTTGACCGAGTCCTTCATAGCCTTCTTGCGGCGCGCATTAAACACGTAGCGGCGCTGTGATACTCGTTCTGCCTTTTTTGCTGATGACGTATTTGCCATTCCCGGGATACTACGCAAAAAATCGCTCAAATGCAAGCAAATCGGCTTGCCGGGGCTCTTAGCGAAGGCGGGGCGCCACGCTATGATATGGCTATGATCGGATCACTTTCGGGCACGGTTACCGTTATCCGCACCGGATACGCCATAGTGCGTACGGGAGGCGTTGGCTACAAGGTGGCCGCCACCCGCTCTACCCTCTCCTCGCTTTCTGAAGGGGGGCAGGCAGATCTCTGGACCCATCTCATCGTGCGTGAAGACGTGCTCGACCTGTACGGTTTCCAAACCGAGGCCGAGATGCAATTTTTTGAACTACTCCTGTCGGTTTCCGGCATTGGCCCTAAATCAGCGCTCGCGGTACTTGATATCGCCTCGATCGAAACACTCCGCAGCGCTATCGCTGGCGGCAATTCGTCGTATCTCACGAACGTCTCTGGTATTGGTCGCAAGACCGCCGAAAAGATCATTATTGAACTGCGCGACAAAGTTGGCGCAGTTGCAGCACAAACCGACGCTTCGATGCGCGGCGACGAAGATGCACTCGAAGCGATGCGCGCACTCGGATATTCCGCACAGGAGGCGCGAGATGCACTCCGCAAAGTTCCTACGTCGATCCAGAGCGGCAATGATCGTCTACGAGAAGCGCTCAAGATCGTGGGTAAATAAGCATTATGAGTGATCTCAAAAAAATACTCGCCTCTCTCGGACTCCTGCCCCTCTATCATTTTGCACTCGCGTATGTGGGCGCATTTCTGTACGGCTTCCCGTCGCAAAAAATGATCGTGATCGCCGTAACCGGAACAAAAGGAAAATCGAGTACAACCGAAATGATCACGGCGATCTTGGATGAGGCTGGGTACACCACCGCAATGCTGAATTCGATCCGTATCAAAGTAGGTACTGTTTCGGAACCGAACACGATGCGCATGTCGATGCCTGGGCGCATGTACATACAAAGATTTCTTGCGCGCGCACTGAAAGCGGGATGCACTGCCGTTGTGCTTGAGATGACCTCAGAGGGAGCTCGACAGTACCGTCACCGGGCGATCGAACTGAATGCACTCGTGTTCACGAATCTCGCCCCAGAACATATAGAATCGCACGGTTCGTACGAGGCGTATGCAGATGCAAAGTTTTCACTCGGTGAGGCACTGGTGCGTTCTATAAAGCGACCGCGTATCATGATCGCAAACGCAGCCGACGCTCAAGGTGCGCGGTACCTGCAACTTCCTGTCGAAATTCCTATTGGTTTTGCGCTCGAGAATTTCGGCCCGTACGCAGCGAGTGATCGTGGTGGATATTTCACACTCGATCAAAGGCGAATAGCCATGCAACTTCCTGGTGAGTTCTCATTGCAAAACGGTCTGGCCGCTGCGCTCGTCACGCGCACACTCGGTGTACCAGTTCCCACCATCGCCGTAGCACTCGGTAAACTTTCCCAGATCGCTGGGCGTGCAGAGCGCATCGAGGAAGGACAGGATTTCACCGTGATCGTTGACTACGCGCATACACCGGACTCACTTGAAGCAATTTATACATCGTATCCGATGCGGAAGATCTGCATACTCGGCTCAACAGGTGGTGGACGCGATACATGGAAGCGCCCGGTAATGGGCGCAATGGCGGATAAGCACTGCGAAACCGTGATCCTGACGAACGAGGACCCCTATGACGAGAAGCCAGAAGCGATCGTGAGTGCTATCGCGAAAGGAATGCAGCGCAAACCAGAAGTGATCATGGATCGACGTAAAGCGATCGCGAGAGCACTCTCGCTCGCAAAAAGTGGAGACGCGGTTTTGATCACCGGTAAAGGAACTGATCCAAACATCGCGGGTCCGAATGGGACAAAGACTCCGTGGAGTGACGCGGCAGTTGCACGGGAAGAAATAAAGAAGCTGCTCAGCGCCTCGGTATAATACCTGCATGGTTCTTACCATCCTGAAGTGGGTCGGTGCCGCAATGATCCTTTCTCTGGTGGCACTATGGCTGTGGCAAGGCGGATACTGGAAGATCGCAGATTACGCCAACATCATTCCTAATCCCCTCGAAGCTACATCCACCGATATGTTGTTCCAGCTTCCTGGCCAGCCACAATTTTTTGAGATACCAGATACAACGTCGGGCGAGAATGAAATGGAGTACGGAGCCGCAGACTACGAAGACCCGTCCGACGCACTCTATCAAGAACAGTCCTTTGGACCGCAGCCTGATACTGAACAGTCCCCCTATGCTGGCTTCGTCGATCTTCAGATCGGTGGAGCGCAAAGCAGTGATCCGTCTGATGAATATGTTGTACTCCTTGCATCGCAGTTCGCCGCTGTGCCCATTCCTGTCTCTGGGTGGAGCGTACGGAGCGCGCTCAGTGGAATGCGTGCGACTATCCCTCTTGCCGCCTCTCCGTTTTATCAAGGTGTTGTGAATAGCGTAGGACCGATCATGCTTCGCAGTGGTGAACGCGTTGTGCTTTCCAGTGGTGCCTCCCCTGTTGGAATATCGTTTCGAGAGACGACATGCACCGGCTATCTCGCACAAACGCAGCGATTCAGTCCATCGCTCTCGAATTCGTGCCCTCGACCTACGACACTGCTTCCACGAACTTCTGAGAACGAAGCACGGTACGGAGCGTCGTGTGTGAATTTCGTTGAGCGGCTGGCACAATGCAGCTACCCTACCCTCATCCCAAATGATGTCTCGCAGTCGTGCCGCGCATACCTTTCAAACACGTTCACCTATAGCGGTTGCATGCGCGCATACGGCTCCGGCGAAACACAGAATCTAAACTCGTGGCGCGCATACGAAACATCGAGTTCTGAATTATGGGGTAACTCGCATGACACGCTCGTGCTCCTCGATGGAGAAGGACGCGTGGTAACAACGCTTCGATACTAGAGGGTCGCAAACAAAACGATACCGGCAGCGACGGACACATTGAGAGATTCCTTCTTGCCATGCATTGGAATTTCCAAGAGCGTGTCGCATGAGTCTTTCAGGGGTTTCGAGATGCCACGAACTTCATTGCCGAACAAAAAAAGCGTCGGCTGATTTGATCTGTACGAACGATAGTCAATGGATCGTTTGTCTTGCTCCACGCCCACCACTCGCATCCCCTCTTTCTTCTTTTGAGCGATCACTGCTGCGGGAGTTTTAACGCGCAACCACGAGATGGTTTTTTCTGCACCTAGGGCTGTTTTTGCGATCTCTTTTTGCGGACGACCAAACTTGTCGAGTGGTGTCGGCGTGTACCCAGAGAGGATGATCTCTGTCACCCCCGAGGCATCCGCGGTGCGAAAAATTGACCCTACGTTGTGTGCTGAACGAATGTTATGAAGCAGTACTGCGCGTTTTTGCATAGGCTATCTCCGAGACTGTATACTAATCGATATGTTTGAGCATCTCCGCCTTTTTGCCCTACTCCCTGAGATCCTTTTTCTTGGTGCCTTCGCTGCCACACTGATTCGCACCACACTTTCAGTGATGTTCGCGTATAACGCGTGGACGAATGTTTCTAAATCCGATGTAGCGGTCCGCGGCTTCGCGCTGATCGAAGTAGCTGTGGCAACAGCGCTCTTTGTGGGCGCGTGGACGCAGGCTGTTGCAATGCTAGCCGTACTTATGCTCGTGATCTCACTTGTGTTACCGCAGTTTCGTGTGTGGCCGCGCTCTACCGTGGCACTTATGCTTGTTATGGCGATCACACTGATCGTGACCGGGCCGGGCGCATTTGCGTTCGATCTCCCACTCTAAAACAATATGGAGGAGCAGAAACCAATTGGAGGCGGCTTAGCCTTTGCGCTTATAACCACTGCCCTGCTTATAGATGGTCTTCAAGCACTCCTCACCTTCCTCATTGTGGGTATCGTGTTGAATCCGATCCTTAATATTCTCGTCGGCCTTACATTTTCAATCATGCTCTACCACCACGGCGGTGGATTGATACGAAGACGCGCTATTTCAATGGCCATCACCACCATTGGCGAATTCCTTCCTTTTGTTGGAGCATTGCCCTTGTGGACAGCTTTTGCGATCTACACCATCGCGGTAGATAAAATACAGACACGCTTCCAACAACAATTGACGGAAGTTAAGGCTCCCCGCGGTCGCACGTGGCGACTCTAGTGATTGAATGTTATAAATCACTGCGAACGATGCGCTCATAGCTCAGTTGGTAGAGCAGCTCCCTTTTAAGGAGACGGTCCCAGGTTCAAATCCTGGTGGGCGCACTAAGACGATAAAACCTGGCCTGCGCCAGGTTTTTTCGCTTAGTGCGAGCCGGAGCCCTGTCGCAAAAGCTTTTGCGACAGGCGAGGCGGGGCCTGCGACCGAGGAGCGCGACGGCGCGACGAGGGTTGTGGGCCACGTATGGCGCCCACTTTCTCGAGCTCTTGGCCTAATCCTGGGAGTTGCGGCGGCGAGAAAAATATCCCTGACCACCAGTGCGCCCACCTTCCAATCAATAGACTCCTCAGTGGGCATGTGATACCTATGCTTGTAGAAATATATGGAGCAATCCGATGAGAGAAGCCTTCAGCGCGCTCACATGGCACGATCTTCCCTTCCTTATCCTCACGATATATCTATCTGGGTGCGTCATCGCCATCATTCACGAGGTTGGTCACTACGCTTTCGCACGGCTCGTCAGGATCCCTATCGATAGATTTGAGGTCGGACACTGGCTCACCGTCTGCAATACAACATACAGTGGTACCCACTTCGAGATCCGACTGCTATGGAGCCCGCTCAGAATGGATTACACAGGTCGCGTATCTCCCGGTACGGGTACGTATACACACTCGTCCGTTATGTGGCTTCTGCTTGGTGGGTCGATTGCAAACATTCTCACAGGAGCAATCACACTCTGCTGTGCATTATGGTTCACCAGCGTCACCCTCTTCTATTTCTCGGCCATCTCAATATTGAACGGGCTCGCAAATCTGCTTCCGCTGCCGGGATTTGATGGATGGTACATCCTCAACATATATAGGTATGGCGCTCTTGATCCTTCGGGCAAAACTAGGGAGCCGTCTTCGTGACGGCTCTTTGTCTTTATAGGCAGCGACGCGATGCTACATTTACATCATGGATCTGCTGGTTATTTTCACTGCCCGGTACCTCATCATCCTTCTTCCGCTCGTTCTTCTGCAAATACTGTGGACGCTTCCTCAAAAGGAGCGCGTGCGCTTCGCTACACTCATCATCTTTTCCGTCGCTCTCGCGTACATGTTTGCAAAGATCGGCTCGCACTTTTACGACAATCCGCGACCGTTTGTGGTCGGTAGCTTTGATCCCCTTGTCCCTCACGGTGTCGATAACGGCTTCCCTTCTATGCACACACTCTTTGCCACTACCGTCGCCGCGCTCGTATTTACTCGTCGACGTACATGGGGTTTTGCACTTCTTGTTGTAGCAATTCTCATTGGTGTTGCACGTGTGCTTGCGGGGGTACACCACGGCATTGATGTGATCGCGGGTTTTACGATCGCACTGATCGCCGTGTACTGCGCGCGACAATTGCTCGCAATTCGCGTATATAGATAGGTATGCATATTACCGACGCACTCATACTCGGCATCGTCGAGGGAATCACAGAATTTTTGCCGATCTCCTCCACTGGCCACCTCATCCTTACAAATTCGCTGCTCGGTCTTCCGGCCACAGAATTCACCAAGACGTTCGAGATCGTGATCCAACTTGGTGCCATGTGCGCAGTACTCGCGCTCTATTTCCGTTCTTTCTTTGACCTCGAGATCATTAAGCGACTAATCGTTGGATTCATTCCCACCGGCATCGTGGGATTCACTGTGTATCCGTATGTAAAAGCAGTACTGCTCGGCAATCCAATGGTGGTCGTGCTCGCGTTATTCTTCGGCGGTATCGCACTCATTCTTTTTGAGCTCCTTCGTATACAACCCAACGAAGCTCGTGCGGACCTGCGCACAATGCCATATTGGCACGCTGCGCTTATCGGCCTCATGCAATCCATTGCAGTGATCCCGGGTGTATCACGTTCAGCTGCCACCATCATCGGTGGTCTCTCACTAAGAATGCCCCGCGCAGCGATCGTGGAGTTCTCTTTTTTGCTCGCTGTGCCTACCATTGCCGCTGCTACGGGCCTCGACCTCCTGAAAAGTTACTCAGCGTTCCACCTGAGCGATATGGTGCCACTTGCAGTCGGGTTCGTTGTTTCGTTTCTCGTTGCACTCGTGAGTCTCCGGTACCTCCTCAAGTTTGTTCGCAATCACACATTCACCGCATTCGGTATCTACCGAATACTTGTTGCTGTCTTGTTTTTCTACTTTGTGCTCTAGAGGGCCATCTGAACCGTTACGCTGTCGGTCACTGGCGCGCCCGTTGGTGTAATGCACGAAATCGTGTAGGTGGTTGCTGCGGTGAGCGGTACCGTCGATGCTCCACCCTTGAGCGATGTGTGGCTGAAGCTGCCGTCGGGTGACGTTTCAATACACTCGCTCACTCCTTGTGTGTTCCAGAAGATCGATGTGCGTGCACCAAGCGGCACCACCGCAGGTGAAGCCCAAATATCCACGCGTGCCTCTACCACTGGAGTAGTTGTGCCAGTTGGTGTTGATCCTGATTTTGTACCACCCACGGTGGTCTTCACGGTCGCTGGCTTTGTCGTTCCTGTCGTTGTTGTGGTCGTCGTGGTTGTTTTCGCTGGAGCGGTCTGGCCCACTGTGTAGCCGCGCCACGTGCAGAGCGAATCAAAGAACGATGCTGGGATGATGTATGAAAGGAAGTTGCTCGACCACGGTCGATTTGCGCAGAGTTTTGCCACACCACCGCCCGAGCTTGTCGTGGTGTTTGTGCCATAAAAACCTGCTACTTCCGAATTCTTTTCACGCACTCCTGCAATGATCGTAGTGCCGTTGGCAAGAATCTTCACATCTCCATATGCTCCTGGTGGAAGATTCTTTTGGATGATGCTCTGCACAATAGACTGTGGCGAATTAAAGTTGAGCGCAGCTCCACTCCCCTCATTGGATCCTCCCGTTGAGGCGCTGCCGCCTGTCGATGACCCGCCGGTCGTTCCACCCGTATTTGTGCCACCCCCAACAGAACCACTATTACCGAGGTTGCTGAGTGGAGTATCGAAGAGCGTCTTTCCTATGTTTGAAAGCGGTGTGCCGGTAAAACCAGTCGTACCCGTGTTGGTGGTACCGCCGGTGTTCGTTGTCCCGCCAGTGTTCGTATTACCTCCTGTAGTGGTGGTTGTGTCTGGCTGCGGATTCTCTGTGCCATTTGATCCAGCACTTACGGTAAGGTTCACTCCACCACGCACTTCTCCCGTAGAAGCATTCTTAAGTCGTGCTGAAAACTGCCCCGGCTGTGCATATGTGTGCTCCGCAGTATCTGAGATCCCACTGCATGTGGTATCAGTTCGTGTTGGCTGCTGTGCTGACGTGCCGTCGCCAAAGTCGATGAGGAGCGTCGGTGTCTTGCATCCGGATGTGCCATTCGTGTATGCGAACGTCACCTTGAGTGGAGCTGGGCCCTCTGTTGGTGTAGCCACCAAGCCACCAGACGGATCGATCGCATTAGGATCGTCGACCGGCGTCGGATCCAAACGAGAGTCGTAGTAGTAGCACATTGGGTTTGCAGATGCCTGCGATTTATCCCCCGTTGGTTGCATGGTGGTGCACATACCATTTTCAAGACCAGTCGGAGTGCTGCCACCGCCACCACCGCCACCATCCTGCTTTTTCATCATCTCCATCAGCTTGCCGAGCATTTCCCCGAGCTTCATCATGCCCTGATCAAGCTTGCCATCACTCGTACTCATAGCTTGGCACTTGAATGTGGCAACGCACTTCCCTGAGGTGGTGAATCCACTCGTTACGTCCTGGCAAGGACACATAAATTTGTTCGGCCCAGGCTGGCACTTTGGTGGTGTGCCTTTCATTTCCATACCACATCCACATTCCTGTTTTACATACGGCAAGCACATTGAATCCGCATCCATTTGCGCGGCCGAAACAAGAAACGGAGAAATTAAAAGGAATCCACCGACGATAAGGAGAGCTACGCTACTGCGTGTCATGCGATAAATCGTATCACACGCCCGAGAGGACAAAGTGCTCAAGTGCATATTCCAGTTCAAAACCCTGTCGACGCGCCTCGTGCGGAAGCTCCGCCAGGCGCGCAACAAGCTTTTTTGCCCTGTCGTCGGTTGGTTTTCTCAGGAGCGCGTCCTTTGCAGCGTAAAAAAAGATGCCGTGTATCGCCTCGGGCGCTTTGCCTGCATGAATCTCTTTCTGGTACGCGACCCACAAGTCCTTTTTCTTACCCTCTTGCAGCGGGCGTACGAGGTTAAAGATCGTCTCACGCGCCACGCTCTTTGCCGCATCAAACTTCTCGCTCTTCTCTGCATACTTTTCTATCTGCTTTCGTGTTGCAGCATCGAGCGCACCTTCATATATATAGAACGTGTCTGCCGACGACTTCAGCTGCGATAAGCGCTCCAGCACCACCGTCTTCATTTCTTCGTGTGTGAGCGTGCTATCGAGAACGACCGTGCGCACTCCCCCAAACATGCCTCCGCCCATCATTGCAGCATCAAGGTCCGCGAGTGTATGTGCGTCGGTGATGCGAATAATGTCGGTTTCAATTCCCTCCAACACAATATTGAGCCGTGTGCGCGATCGATCTGTATCGGTTCCTGAGTAAAGGTACAACATGACTACGAGTGTGATACGCGCTGCACATTGCCCCAATTGGTCCCCACCGACATTTCAGCAATGATCGGCACGCCCGAGAGCAGCTTTGGATCAACGACCGATTCCATAACAGAGCGAAGCGCCTCACCTATTTCAGTTACATCCTTTTCACCGATCTCATACACAAGTTCGTCGTGCACCTGCATTAAGAGCTTTGCTCGATCTCGCCATCCATTCTTTTCTATCATCTCATCAGCCACCACCATGGCACGCTTAATGATGTCTGCCTGTGTCCCCTGGATCGGTGCATTGATCGCCATGCGCTCTGCCTGCGCTTTTATATTTGGTAGTGGCGACTGAAAGCCTGGGAAGTAGCGTCGGCGACCATAGAGCGTTTCGGTGTAACCGAGTCGCGCGGCTTCTGCTTTTGTTTTTTCGATATAGCGTGCGACACCTGCAAAATTCTTAAAGTAGTCTGCTAGGAACGTCGCCGCTTCGTCACGCGACACACCCTCGCCCAAGTTTTGTCGGAGCGCATTGACTCCCATTCCGTAGAGAATGCCGAAGTTGATCACCTTCGCGCGTCGTCGCATTTCTTTATCGACGAGCTCAGGTGGTACGCCGAACACCTGTGCAGCAGTTGCAGCGTGCACGTCTTCACCGCGCCGGAACACGCCGGTTAGGATCTCGTCACCTGAAAGCCCCGCTGCGATGCGCAGTTCAATCTGTGAATAGTCGATGGCGACAAGCTTCTTACCCTTCGCTGCAACGAAGCCAGTACGGATACGGCGACCGTTCTCAGTTTTGATCGGAATGTTTTGCAGGTTTGGATCCTGACACGACATACGACCCGTCGCAGAACCGTTTTGCACGAATTCCGTTCGTAGTCGACCGTCATCAGAAACCATCTTCGGCATCTTCTCAATATAGGTACCGAGCAGCTTCTGGAGTTCTCGGTACGAAAGCACATCCATGATGATCGGGTGCTGATCCGCCATTTTCAGGAGCTCTTCCTCTTTCGTGGTGCGAGCGCCTGTTGCGGTTTTCTTTTGTCTCTCTGGGGTGATCTTGAGCTCATCGTAGAGCACATCACCAAGCTGCTTCGGGGAGTTGATATTGAACTCATGTCCCACATATCCAAAAATGCGCAGTCCAATCTTTGAAAGCTCTGAAGCATACTCTTTTTCCAAGCCGTTGAGGTATTTCACATCAAGTTCGATCCCCGTTGCGTTCATTCTGTTCACAACAGGGATCAGCGGCCCCTCAATCTCATTGAACACGAGCTCCAATTTTCCAGTTTCTCGCAGTTGAGAAAAGATAACGTTGCGAGCTTCATCGAAATCCGTCGTTTTTGCATAGGAAAGAATATCCTGCACCGTCGGGTTCACGAGGTCACTCTTTAAGAGCCAGAGTGCAACGCCAAGTTCTTTGATCTGATCCGCATCAATGACCACATCACTCTCCCCCACCGTTTGGATCTTTGATTCGCTCAGACCAAGTGCCCCCTTCAGGCGCTGCCGGACCGAATGAAATTCGTACGCTTTAAGCATGGGGCCGATGGTGTCGGCAAATTCTTTCATGTGGTAGTGACGATCTGGCAACGTAAACCCGATCGGCAGATCACAGTGGATCGTTGCGAGATCTTTGGAGAATTTCGCCTGGCTCTGATTCGTGGCCACTAGTTCAACGTATCGCTTTTGAACACCTGCTTCTTTTGCAACCGCCTCCACTCCCTTTTTCTGTATCACGTCGAATATTTTTTGAAGTCCACCATATGTTGCAATGAGCTTACTTGCGCTTCCCGCTCCTACGCCTGGTACTCCAGGAATATTGTCAGAGGTATCCCCTACGATGCCTTTATAGTCCGTTACGAACTCGGAACCGAACCCATATTTTGCTCTCACCTCTTCTTCGTCGTAGATCACGGTGTCCGATATTCCCGTGCGGATCATGAATACACGCGTACGCGGACCCACAAGCTGCAGCGTATCGCTATCTCCCGTTGCAATGATCGTTTCGAGGTCGCGTCGCTTGCTGGTTTCTTTCGCAATGGTGCCCAACATGTCGTCGGCTTCGTAGCCAGGTTTTTCGTATACCGGAATGCCGAACGCTTTAAAGATTTCCGGCGCCTGGTTGAGCTGCTTGATGAGCGCGTCGTCAATTTGCGCACGTGTCGCCTTGTATGCCTCGAACGATTCGTGACGAACGGTCTTTCCGGGTAGATCGCGTGTCGCAATAATGTAATCAGGCTTCAGCGCATCGTTGATCTTGAGCAACATCAAGATCAATCCATAGAGTGCACCTGTTGGCTCGCCGTTTGCTTTTGAAAAGTCGGGTAGCGCGTGATACGCGCGGTGCAGGATCGCGTGAGAGTCGAGCAATACGATGCGTGTTGGCTTACCCGCATCTTTCGGCATTTCTTTACCCATCCGAGCCACAACCTTGCCCGCTTTTTTCGCAACCTTCTTCTCAGCCTTAGGCTTCGCTGCTTTAGCTGGAGTTTTCTTCGCCATAGGTAAACGTGATGATACGCCCATCCCCTTCAATGTCGAATCGGATACGGATCGCGTCTTTTGGGATCGCGTTTGGTACACCCTCTGGCCATTCGAGCACGATCAAATTCTTTGGGTCGGTGATGATCTTATGCCAACCGATTGTTTGGAGCTCCTGCTCGTTCTTCAGTCGGTACACATCGATGTGGATGAGTGTATCGAACAGCTGATTCTCGAGTGTGTAGATCTTTTCGATCACAAAGGTCGGGCTTGCGACAGTTTCCTCAACGCCGAGCGCGTGGGCAACCCCTTTGGCAAAGGTGGTCTTACCTGCCCCAAGTGAGCCCGAAAGCGTGACTACGGTGGCTGTCTTTTTCGGGCGAAGGTTCGCCACAAAATCGGCAGCAACCGTTGGCATTTCAGATTCCATGACCTTCATAGCGGTCATTCTACTCTTTTGATCTTTTACACCAAGTGAGTGCGCTCCGTACGATACAATATGGTGAATGACGACGTTCAATGAAAAGAAGCAGGAAGAACGCTTGCATGAACTACGCCTCAAGGAAGAAGAGGAGCTTGCGGAAATGCTTTCGCACAAATACGGGGTTGACTACGTAGACCTCACGTCGAAATCAATCGATACCGACGCGCTCGCACTCGTGCCAGAAAAAGATGCACGCGACACAGAGATCGCCGCGTTTCGCAAGGCGAATAAGCAGATCATGGTTGCAATGCGCTCTCCCGATCGCCCTGACGCACTCAGACAAATTGAAGCTATTGAACGACTTGGCTACCAAGCCAAGCGATTCATCGTTTCCCACGCATCTCTTGAACATGCGTGGGATCGCTACCACGACATCTCGATGGCAACGCAAACTGAAGCAGGCGTGCTTACCCTTTCGAACGAAACGATCCAAGAGATGCTCGCAAAGCTGCACACACTTGAGGACGTGAAGGCCGAGATATCGAAGCACACCGGATCGAAAGATGCACACCGCATCTCACGCGTGCTCGAGATCTTGATGGCAGGCGCACTCTCCCTTGGTGCATCCGACGTACACCTCGAACCGGAGGATGCCGGTGTGGGTATGCGCTATCGATTGGACGGCGTGCTGCTCTCGGTGCTCATGTTTGATGCAGCAACGTACGCGCTTATATCTGCTCGCTTGAAACTCCTCTCGGGTCTTAAGCTCAATATTAAGAACATGGCGCAGGACGGTCGATTTTCGATCGTCGTTGGTGGTAAAGAGATCGAAATACGTACTTCGGTGCTGCCTGGTGCGTATGCGGAAACGATCGTAATGCGTATTCTCGATCCGTCCACCATCGCCCTTCCGATGGAAGTGCTTGGATTTGATAAGTACCTGATGGATATCTTTAAGCACGAGATCGCGAAGCCAAACGGCATGATCCTCAACACCGGGCCGACCGGTAGCGGTAAGACTACAACACTCTACGCGTTCTTACGCGGCGTTATGAGTTCGGAGATCAAGATCGTTACCATTGAAGACCCGATCGAATACCACCTCCCCGGTGTAGTGCAAACACAAGTTTCAAAAGATTACACATTCGCCCAAGGATTACGCTCAACACTTCGCCAAGACCCTGACGTGATCATGGTGGGAGAAATCCGCGATGGCGAAGTCGCATCGACCGCGGTCAACGCGTCACTCACGGGTCACTTGGTGTTCTCTACGCTTCACACCAACGACGCTGGTGGTACATTCCCCCGCCTCATCGACATGGGCGTCTCTCCCGATATTCTCGGTGCGGCTGTTACGACGGCGATGGCTCAGCGCCTTGTTCGACGCCTTTGCCCACATTGCAGACAAGCAACGCCGATCCAAGGAAAAGATCGCGAGACAATGGACAAGCTTTTGAATAATATTCCGCACGCGGACGAATTGCCTGCAAACAAGGACACGATGTGGATCGCGAAAGGCTGCCCAAAGTGTGGCGGCATTGGATACAAGGGACGAATCGCTGTGGTGGAAGTGATCCTGATGGATAAAGAAATTGAAGAAACGGTGCGACACACATCTTCAGAGCGCGAAATTTGGGCTGCTGCAAAACACCAGAAGATTCGCCGCATGGCACAAGATGGTGCAGTAAAAGTATTGCAAGGCGTAACAACCCTCGACGAACTCTCCCGCGTCGTGGACCTCAACGACGAGGTCATGCTCTCCACCATTGAGTAATTGACGCGGTTTCAGCTCAGGTGTATTACATTCCGAGGAAAGGATGGTGGTGAAATGATTGCACCCAAGAACGCCGACGAAGAAGCTGCTGATGCTCGTATCACGAGTCGTGGAATTCCGTTCCTCGACGCGAACTACCCAAACTGGCAGAGTCTCGTTTTCCACGCCGCTAAGCGGCTGGCCGACCCGACGTGCTGTCCCATGGTGGCGCTTGAGAAGAACAGGCAGACCGGCTCGCCGTACACGAGAGTGCAAATGGGAGCACCTGTGAACAATCCGAGTGCCAAGCCACACGAGATGACATTCTTCGACGTGCTCCGACTCCACAACATGACCATCGACGACGCGATTGCATGTGGGTTCGCCAAGCACCCAGACGATCCGTGCACATTCTACGCAACACTTCGCGATCGCTGGCAGGCACACACACGCCATGCAGTGCAAGGTTTTTTGCACCTTGATGCAGTCGATGCCGCATAATTCCCTCCTCGAGAGGACCAAAGGCGCCTAAGCTCGGCGCCTTTTTGTTTGCTTGACCGAATACATGGAGCGGCGTACTACTACTGTGGTTTATATCGCACAGAAAAGGATCAGGGATGCGACACTTTGTTCCGCCAGACACTGCCATAAGCCTCACCTGCGCAGAGCGCGCCCGAATGGGATTCCAGCGGCTCGTCGAGCAGTTCGGCTTGACGGCCACCGTGAATGCCGCGCGTTCGCACGCCATGGATATCGACGACCATTTTCGGTGCATGGTCGCGCTCGCGAGCGGCACCGATAGCTACTCGAAAGGCTGCCGCCTGCTCGGTATCGCCCCTGACGGAGAGGATGCAAAACTCTTCGGATTCTGGATGCTCTCCGACGGCGGGCCCGACTATGAGGCATACAAACTCGAGTGCGCGGAGCTGCGTGCGGAGTTCCAGGCACTCTCCTACATGCACTAACGTTCCTATTCACACGGCGCCGAAATTCGGCGCCGTTTCTTTTTGTTGACCTCTGAACAAGTTTCGCGTACTACGGAGGTAGGAGGTGGCACATGAACGCATTGCCCAGGGCAGAACGACAGACATACCGATACAACACATCGCGGCGTATGAGAAACTTTGAACGATTCATGCGCGAACGGTTCCCGGCGAGCCAAGCGAACGGCGTCGAGTGGTACGACTGCATCGACGTGTCCAAACTCGACGATCGCGACACTGCGCTGTGCATCTTTTCGCAGCTCGCGAGTTCCACGTACTGGCCGCACGCGCTCGGCGTACTGCACATACCGTCGAGCAATGTGGAGCTCAAGCACATTGGCACGATGCTCTACAGCACGTCGGAAACAGCCATCAAGCGTGGCTGGGATGTTGCAGAAGCAAAGCGCCTCAACGAGGCATTCAAGAAACTCATCGAGCGGCTACAGAGCACGAGCACATCAAGCGCGCGAACGATGGCGGAAGATATCGTGCAGAGCGTCTCATCGCGCACCTAGTGGTTGCACGACATTTGTTGCCAACATGTAAAGAAGCGCGGTCTACTGCTAGATCGCGCTTCAATTTTTTGTATCTGGTGTTATGGTTTGGAAAGCCCGCCGAAATGTTTACATTCGTTTGGAGATGCACAATTTCGGGCGATCCTTTTGTAGGAAAAGTTGCAGTTGAGATCTAAGGATAGTAAGAGCCTAAACTTTTACGTCCTCGAAGAAACCGCGATCGCCCGAAACTATGCGTCTCGAAATCTGGCAGAGAAAAAGCGCCTTTCAGCGCTTCTGTGGGGAATATATCATAGTATAACTAATTGTCAAGTATGGTGACCAACGACGATTCCGCGACCCAGAAGGGTTCCCGGACCCTCGACCAGGCCCTTCGCCCCGATAGCTGGGCGGAATATGTAGGGCAAGCAGCAATTAAAGAGAATCTCCGCATCCTCCTCACTGCCGCCAAGGGCAGAAATCATCAGCCCGAGCACGTACTTCTGTACGGGCCTCCTGGTCTTGGGAAGACCACCCTCGCTCACCTGATCGCGAAGGAGGTTGTCGCCAATTTGCGCACCACGTCGGGGCCTGCAATTGAGCGCGTGGGCGATCTTGCGTCGATCCTCACCAACCTCTCTCCGGGTGATGTGCTTTTTATCGACGAGATCCATCGCCTCAATCGCACCATTGAAGAAGTGCTCTACCCGGCTATGGAAGCAGGGGTGCTCGATATTGTGATCGGCAAAGGTCCGGCAGCGCGTACCGTGCAGCTGGAGCTTCCGGCATTCACTTTGATCGCTGCGACCACGCGCATCTCCATGCTTTCCGCTCCACTTCGTTCACGATTCTCTGGCGGCACATTCCGATTGCAGTACTACACCGACGAAGAGATCGCCGAGATCCTTCGCCGTTCGGGAAAGATACTTGGAATTGAGACCGATATGGGCTCGCTCATGGAGATCGCAAAACGTTCCCGCTCGACTCCGCGCACAGCAAACTATCTCCTGAAGCGTGCGCGCGACTACGCCTCGGTCAGTGAACAGGCGCTCGACATAAAATCCGTAAAGCGCGCACTCGCCATGCTGGAGATCGACGAAGGTGGCCTCAATCAAACCGATCGCGACATCCTCACCCTCTTGATCGAAAAATTTAACGGCGCACCAGTTGGGCTCAAGACCATTGCCGCTGCCCTCTCAGAAGAAGAGGCAACGATCGAAGAAGTAAACGAACCCTATCTTATGCAGACAGGTCTAATAGAAAGGACTCCTCGCGGACGCGTCGCAACGAAACTGGCATATCAGCATATGGGATTCAAGCCACCCGCATCACAAGATTCGCTCAACGTGTAAAAAGCAAAAAGACTTCCCAGTGGGAAGTCTTTTTGTATGCGAGGATTCCGAGTCGATGATCGCTGCTGCTTGGATTGATATGATCTCCCCTCGCCTCAACTATCACCCCGATACTCTCCGTGCCTATTCCCGTACCGTCTTCCGACTATTACATCGGCCTAGATCCTGGGAACTGATCCCTGGGATGCTTGGCGTTACCGCCACCCCCTTGGCATCGACTGACACACGGTAAAGCGCATCAGTAATGTGGAGTATATGGTGGCGTTTGTGAGTGCAAATCGCCGTACATCCCCTGTTTTTGCGGATTATGTATGTATAACTCTGTGGAAAAACATGTGAATAGTCATTCCGTCGCTCATTCACAAAACAATTCAGCCTGTGGATATACACACCCCCACTCAGATGAAGCGCTATATGATGAGCGGGACGCACGGTAACGAAAAAGGCCCCGATCGCTCGGGGCCTTTTTTCGTTTTCGGTCATTCTGGACCAGGTGAACAGTTGTGCAGAAGTTGATGTGATCTCCCCCTACTCGAGCTGGAATGACGTTCACGCGAAATTCCCTGCTCAACCACTGTATCTGACCGACGGTTCCCGCAGTTCGTACAGCTTTCGCGGTACTGGGATCCTGGGAACTGAGATGTGGTTTGCCGATCTTGCGAAAGGTTGACCGTTTTCTCGCTGACACACGGTAAGGCGTATCAGAATTCAAATACTACTGCTGTGTGCAAGTGCGCAGATTTGAAGAAATCCCCCATTTCGGGGGATTTCTCATGCGTATCTATGTGGATAGCAGGGTGGATAACTCGGTGGATATCGACCCGCGCTCCAATAGAGGGCTCAACTGAGCGCTGCTAGAGATGTGCCGGGACTGACTGATCGTGATCGTCTTTGCAGGTCATTCCCCCGCAGTTGCGGCAGTCTGGTGCCCAGAGCGACCAGCGGCCAGAACCTGCGAGCATGATGCCGAGTGAGAGGAAAAGGAGGAGGAATTCCATCTCGTGCTTCTTCCAGCTCATATCGGTAAAGAATCCGGTCGCCACGATCGCGACAGCCATAAGGATTGCGAAAAGCTTTGCAAACACGCGTGGCAACACGCCGAGGATAAGGGCAATACCGCCAATGATCTCAAGCACCATCACAAAGACACCTGTGCCCATTGGGAACCCCATGCCTACGAACATGCCGTTCACCGCCTCGGTGCCCATGCCGTACTTGCTCCAGCCGTGCATAAGAAACACCATACCGGTGCCGATGCGAATAAAAAGTAGCCCAAGCGACGACCTGTAGAACATTCGTCCCATCGAATCCATCATTGCTTTCATGGAAATAATCGTTTAGCTGCTAGGTCTTCATTATAGCCCGGTATGAAGTTTGCCATTCAGGGCTAAACGAATAGAATCGTTCCATGTCCGGACACAATAAGTGGTCACAAATTAAGCACCGCAAGGGTGCAGCCGATAAGGCGAAGAGCAATATCTGGGGCAAGCTCGCCAAGCGCATCATCGTAGAGAGCAAACTCGCGAATGGCGACGTGAACTCCCCTACGCTTCGCACGATGATCGAGAAGGCCAAGAAGGAAAACATGCCGAAGGAGAATATTGACCGTGCAGTAAAGAAAGGAATTTCAAACGACGCAAGCTCGATGGAGAGCATCATGTACGAAACCTACGGACCAGGCGGTGCCGCCATTCTTATTTCCACCGTTACCGACAGCAAAAACCGCACTGCGCAAGAAATAAAACACCTCCTCACCAAGAATGGCCTCGCGCTCGCCTCGCAAGGCTCTGCCATGTGGGCATTTCAAAAAGATATGGAGGGCGGTTTTTCGCCAACCACGACGGTGCCGCTCAATGGATCAGACAACGAGTCGCTGATGAAAATCCTCGAAGAGATCGACGCCCACGACGACGTCGAGGATGTGTATACAAACGCGGAGTAGCATTTAGAGAAGCGAATGCGCAATCGCGCCAATGATCGAGCCGGCAGCGCCCACGTATGCGAGGTGCCAGGCGCTCTTCCATACGCGCGCGCCCTGATGCCCAGCCCACAGGCCGAGGATGAATGCTGCTGCAAATGAACACACGATTGATGTGGTGAATGCACGAGACACGTCGAGGAGCATGTACGGGAGAAGTGGGATGATGCCGGCCACTATATAGAGCAGCGCCATCATGATGCCTGCTTGCACTGGCGAATCCCCGATTACCACCTCGTCGGCGTAGGTTGCTTCAAGGATGTATCGAGACGCTGCTGCTACTCCACCCGTCACGATTGAGATCATGCCTACCAGCACGATGGTGCTGTCTGAAATACCCGCGATAGCGACGCCGCACAGAATTCCTACAGTGAGAACGAGTCCCTCTTCGATATTCGAAACGAGGGTTGCGATGAAGTGCGGGTTTCGCGCGTTAAATGACATGCGCGGCATACTACACATTTGCCAGAATTGCGCAAGCGTGGTGTTGTTTTAATCTTCATAATTCGGAACTGGTCTTGTTTTCTGCGGTATACTGTTGGCCATATGGAAGGAACCTGCGATCGATGCCACACAAATCTTACACAGGGCGGCATCCTTTTTACTCCACCGGGCGAAAATAAAACCTCACAGAATTTGTGCATGTCATGTTTTGAAAGCATGAGTGCAGGCAACGAAGTGAAGCCTGAGCAGGCAGTATGAAAGTCCTCGCCATCGACCCGGGCTACGGTCGATGCGGGATGGCAGTCATAGAGAGAGTCGGCACGAAAGACGTGCTGATTTTTTCTACCTGTGTAGAAACCAGTGCGCAGGCTGACTTTGCGATGCGCTTGCACGAAGTCGTTTCTATGTGCGAGTTCCTACTGAGTGAACACCGCCCCGATAGCGTAGCGATGGAAAAACTCTTCTTCAAAGCAAATCGCACCACTGCAATGCGCGTCGCTGAGGTGCGTGGGGCTCTGATTCAATCGGCGACTGTTGCTGGGCTCGATGTGCACGAATACTCCCCTGCCGAGGTGAAAAGCGCGGTCGCGAGCTCTGGTAGCGCCGATAAAAAGCAGATCGCCACAATGATCCATATGCTCGTAAAAATTGAAAAGCCTATCAAACACGACGACGAGTACGATGCCATCGCTGTTGGCGTGACGCATCTTGCGCACGCACGCATTCATACACATCGCGCAGAGAATCGAAAAATTGTACAATAGGTCGAATGAGTAAGCTTCGTGAAGCTCGCCGACGAGCGAGTCACCATTTTAGTCGCTTGCCTGAATGGCTGCGTCTCACCATGACCGCGCTTGCGGCACTCACATTGTTTGGCATGGGTGGTGTGATCGCGTGGGCAACATTCATGCCGATCCCTGCTATCAACAGCTTTGAAAACCGCCAGGTCGCCGAGAGTACAAAAATTTACGATCGCACCGGCAACATCGTGCTCTACGATGTACACGGTTCAGTGCGCCGCACCGCAGTGCCACTCGAAGAGATCTCTCCATACATTCAAAAGGCTACTATCGCCATTGAGGATGCAACATTTTATGAACACCACGGGTTCCGCCCAACACGCTTCATGCTTGCCGCGTGGGCAGACATCACCACAGGATCGTTTGGCCAGGGTGGTTCCACGATCACACAGCAGGTAGTAAAGAATGCACTGCTTACCCGTAAGAAGACCATTACGCGCAAGATGCAGGAGATCATTCTTGCGATCCGTTTGGAGCGCGTATTTTCTAAAGACGAGATCTTGAGTGTGTATCTCAACGAAAATCCATACGGTGGCACGATTTACGGTGTAGAGGAGGCATCCGAATATTTCTTCGGTGTAGACGCGAAGGATGTAACACTCGCGCAGGCAGCGTATCTCGCAGCGCTCCCGCAAGCGCCAACCTACTACTCTCCGCACGGCAACCACCGCGATGCGCTCGATGCACGAAAGGATCGTGTGCTCTTCGAAATGCTTGATCACAAGATGATCACGCAAGAGGAGTACGACGACGCGAAGGCGGAGCAGGTGCAATTCCTTGATGTTGCAGAAGCCGGCATTAAAGCGCCACACTTTGTCTTCTATATTCGTGAGTACCTCGAGAGTAAATATGGTGTTGATGCGGTGCAGAAAGAAGGCCTCAAGGTGATCACAACACTCGACTACGATCTCCAGAAAAAAGCCGAGGAAACCGTGACCGAATATGCACCAGGTATGGAGAAAAACTTCGACGCATCGAACACCGGCATGGTCGCAGTTGAACCAGTGACCGGACAGATCCTTACCATGGTTGGCTCACGCGGTTACTTTGACGAAACGATCGACGGTAAGGTGAATGTGACAACGTCGCTCCGACAACCAGGCTCATCGTTCAAACCAATCGTATACGCAACAGCATTCCAAGAGGGCTACACGCCAGACACGATCGTGTTCGACCTCAAGACGCAGTTCTCTACCGCATGTGAACCAAACGACTTCAAGAGCGAAGCTCCGTGCTACAGCCCAGAGAACTTCGATCTCAAATTCTCTGGCCCAATGAAGCTCCGCGACGCACTCGCACAATCGAAGAATATTCCGGCCGTAAAAACGCTCTACCTTGCGGGAGTAAACGAATCGCTCGAAATGGCGCAGAAGCTCGGCATCTCAACGCTGACCGACGCCTCCCGATATGGTCTTACACTCGTGCTCGGCGGTGGCGAAGTATCGCTTCTCGAGATCACAGGAGCGTACAGTGTGTTCGCAAACGATGGTGTACGAAATCCTCCAACTGGCATTTTGCGAGTGGAAGATCGCGACGGTGCAGTGCTCGAAGAGTACGAACGAAAAGAAGAGCGTGTGATCGAGCCGCAGATCGCTCGGCTCGTGAACGATGTGCTCTCCGACAACGTGGCACGAACACCAGAGTTCGGTGCTGACTCCCCACTCAACTTCCCAGGCTACAAAGTGGCCGACAAGACTGGTACCACCAACGACTACCGCGATGTGTGGATCATCGGATACACACCGGGGATCTCTATCGGTGCATGGGCGGGAAACAACGACAATTCTCCGATGCAGAAAAAAATTGCCGCCTACATCATCGCGCCGATGTGGCATGAGTTCTTTGAGTACGCGATGGAGAAATACCCTGCAGAACCATTCACCCCACCATCCCCTGAGCCTGATCGCGACTCCTTCCCGCCTGTGTTGCGTGGCGAATGGAACACAAATCCATCGCAAGGCATTCACGAGATCCTGCACTGGGTCGACAAAAACAATCCGCGTGCACCAGGAGGATCCAGCCGGGGTGATTCGCAGTATCGTTATTGGGATTATCCGGTGCAGTTGTGGGCAGCAGGACAACCGACTCCGGGTGGCACCGACGGCAGCGTCCCTGTTGAAGGCGGACCAAGTCCAGTCTCAGGATTCCGCATTCTCACACCTGAGCCGGGCGCATTCGTTGGCGTTGGTCGTCCAATGTCGATCACATCGTACTATCCAAACCCAGGCAATGTGATCCAAATCACGTACATGCTCAACGGTATACCGATAGGCACCGCATCACAGCCTCCGTACGCGATCACTCACGTACCGACGAGCCCGGGGCCTTCAAGTATCCAAGCCATCGCACAAACAACGACTGGCACGGAAACCTCTCAAGTCCCGTTCACCGTTCAGTAAAAAAATGAACCTGGTCGCGAGACCAGGTTTTTTTCTTCAATCAACAGTGTCCGGATACGGAATGTGGCGAAATTGAATCCCCTTGGGAGATTCGACCACTTCGTACACCTGCATCACACGCTCATCGCCTGGGTAGTACCGCGCAATGTGTTCGAATGCATCCTTCGCCTGTCTGAACGCACGCAACTTACCGCCCTGAAGAAGAATATCTGTGATCTTTCCAAAGAAATCCTCCGTAGACTGCGAGCAATTATGCCCGAGCCATGGATTATTCACAGATACCTGGTTCTTCTTGATAAGAAACATCGGCATTCTCCCCTCGTGTACCCGAGCAAACCCTACGCCTCGTAAAAACTCTGTCAACGACACTGAATTCGCATTTCAGATCGGTCTTTGTTAATCTCTGTGCCAGTGAACAGGAGGATACCTCGTGACCACAAACGCGGCGACGACAGATTTACTCTACATCGAAGAGATGAATCGATATGCGTCCAATGCGCTCGCTGAATACGTCGATGAAATGGATGCCCAAATGGGCGTGCCAGAGGACGATATTGGACTCCTCATGGCATGGAAACCACAAGGCTCACTGCTTGATCTTGGGTGTGGAGCTGCGCGATATGCAAACCTTTTCGTCGAGCTGGGGTACGAATACGCAGGCATCGACTTTGCTGAGCGATTGCTCGATATCGCTCGTATACGCCACCCAACCCTTTCGTTTCACCACATGAGTTATCGATCGCTCACGTTTCCTGATAACTCGTTCGAGGCGCTCTGGTCATGCTGCGTACTCAATCACGAGCCGAAACACAATATCGGTTTCGTATTGAGAGAGCTTCGGCGTGTCCTTAAGCCAGATGGCATTATGCTGATCGTACTTCCATGGACTGGCGACTCATCCGAATACATGGTTCCTACGTACACAACAGACAATCTCACGTTATATACGTATTGGACCGTCAATGAGTTGACGCATGCTGTTGGTGAAGCGGGTTTTCAGGTTATGGAAGCCTTTCCGCGCTTGATGGATGGGTCGCTCACACTCGTTGCACGGAAGCCCGTGTAGCGCTGCTCCCTATCAAAAACCCGGTCATTCAACCGGGTTTTGTTTTTAAAACGGTCAACACTTTCATTTATCGATTCAAAGGCATTACGAGGTACATGAACGACGAATCCGATGC
>JACCDV010683433.1_pt1 | contig 43903 bp, 44 predicted proteins | sample 7446131 | NCBI WGS metagenome assembly JACCDV01 (sample SAMN15323448, study PRJNA562643) | freshwater metagenome | isolation source: river surface water | place: USA:Blue River Watershed | collected 2017-08-17
GCGTTGTATTGTGCGAGTTGTAGTCCTCGCCATGAAGACTCTGCGTCAAGCGGCGCTCGCCCACTTCGACATACTTCTCGTAGTTCAAGTCCCGACCATCCGGCGGCACCCGGAAATATTGACCCAAGTCCTCGGCGCAGGCGATCTCTTCACGCCCCAGCAAGGTTTCGAAAAGTTTCTCGCCGTGCCGTGTGCCGATCTCCTGAACCGGATGAGTGGGTTTGCCCATCAACTGCAAGATGGCTTGGGCCAACACTTGCACCGTCGCCGCGGGCGCCTTTTGCACAAAGAGGTCGCCGTTGCGTCCGTGTTCAAAAGCGTAGAGCACCAAATCCACGGCATCGTCGAGCGACATCATGAACCGGGTCATGCTTGGATCGGTCACGGTAATAGGCTTGCCAGCCCGCACCTGATCTACAAAAAGAGGAATGACTGATCCGCGCGATGCCATCACATTGCCATAACGCGTGCCACAGATCACGGTTCCAGACTTCTCCAGATTGCGACTGGTGGCTACCATCACTTTTTCCATCAGCGCCTTGCTGATGCCCATGGCATTAATGGGGTAGACAGCTTTGTCGGTGCTCAAGCACACCACGCGCTTTACGCCTGCCGAAATTGCCGCATCCAGTACATTTTCGGTACCCAATACATTGGTCCGCACCGCCTCACCAGGATGAAACTCACAGGAAGGCACTTGCTTCAGTGCTGCAGCATGGAAGACATAGTCCACGCCACGCATGGCGGCAGCAACGCTGCGTGCGTCGCGCACATCGCCTATGTAAAACTTCAGCTTAGGGCTGCTGTAGCGCTTGCGCATATCGTCCTGTTTTTTTTCATCGCGGCTGAAAATGCGGATTTCAGCCAACTCAGACTGCAAGAAGCGCTTGAGGACCGCGTTTCCGAAAGACCCCGTTCCCCCTGTGATCAATAGCGTGCCGTTCTTAAACATGCTTACCATTTCTCCTTAGCTTTAAGTTCTGCGCGAGGCGGCGACTGCCGCAATAAATTCGAAAGTGTCTTTCGCGCACCGTTGCCACGAATACGTCCGGCTCAATTCTTTGGCCTGCGCTGCCAACCGTCCCCGAAGATCGGCGCTGTTGATCAGTGTGCGCATCGATTCAGCAATGTCCTGCGTTTGCAAGGGGTCAAAGTAAACTCCCGCATTCCCAAGCACTTCAGGCATCGGTCCACATTTTGAGCATGCGATCGGTAAGCCAGCCGCCATGGCCTCAATCAGTATATTGGGCAGATTCTCGCAGCTAGAAGCAAACACAAAGGCGTCGGCCTCTTGGTATTCGCTGTGGAGAGTAGAAAACGGCATACCGCCCAGCCAGATCAAAAACTCCTCCCCAGGATCCAACTGGCGCAGCATATCCCGAAACTGTCGGCCGTAGCGGCCCCAAGCCGCCCCGATGAACTTCACCCGTACCGGGCATCCTGTCTGCCGCAACAAACTTGCCGCCCTCGCCACTTCGATCTGATGTTTATAGGGCATCAAAATGGAAATGTAGAGAAGCGTAAAAGGTTGCTCAAACGAATAGTTATCAATACTGCGTTGAAATTTCGGATCTGCCGAAAAACGGGGCTCAATTCCGTGAGGAATCAAAGCCTGCAGAGCTTGACCTTGCCCTAGCCATCGGCACACAACGTTTCGCGCATATTGGGTCAAAAAGATCAGACCATCGGCCTTCTTGAAAGAACGACCTTGTGACTGGCGAAGGAGCCACATCTTCAAGCACATCCAACTCCAGCGGCCAAAGCGCTTGGCTTCTTCAGGCTCAAAAGGCAGCATGTTCTGAGACATTGTCACCACCGGAATCTCGACATAAAAAGGCACAGTACCGCCCGGAGAAAACAACACTTCACAGCCACGACGCGCCATCTCACGCCCGAGCAAAAGCTGTTGCCCCAACATACGCTTGAACATGCCTGCCTCGACCCAGGCAGGCGATAACTTCGTAAGCCAAGGATGAGCTGGCAACTGGGCTGCTGTTTCGGCACACGCCCATACGGTGACATGGTGAATGCCCGTGTCCGTCGGACTTGCCGCACTGAGTAATTGGGAAAGATGGGTAACGCCCCCGCCTTGGCGGATATTGCTTGCGTCAATCGCCAGATGCATTAAGGCTCAACCGACATGCGGGGAACTCCCGCGACCACGTCATATTGCTTCCCGCATCCAATGCAGTCCACAACGCTATCGCTATGTTTCAATTCGGTCGATTTGCATGCGGGGCATTGCAGCAGATCGACCAATTGAATCTTTCTGTTACGTTGCCGTTGAGACAACAATGCCCGCGCCGTTGCGAGACCCAAGCGCCCCAACTTGGCGCGCAGCGATACCTGCAATTGCGTCGTGTGCGTCATCTCGGGTGGTGCCCAGTTAGCATTAACTTCCGGATTGACGACACGATAAGGAATTTGATCGGTCCAATAGAACCGGGTATGGAATGTGAAAGGATTGGAGGGGATCACCGAGCCAGCAATCAAGCCCTTGGCCCGTTCCTCATACAGATCCACCAATTCTGGATCCGGAAGCCAGGAGGACTTCTTACGCACCTCCAGTACACCATCACGCACAGTCACCTCGGAACGGTGATCCCAATAGGGGTTGATGCGCTCCATGAAGGCATCCGGAGTTTCGATGTAGCCCGCCTTGGCCACACGCTGCAATTCGCGCAAGAAACCTTCCGGATCTGCTGAGTGCTCGAGCACGTGCGAGGCAATTACAAAGTCAAAACTCTTATCGCGAAACGGGAGTGCTTCCCCCATACCCAGCACGGACGGACGGTCAGTGATGAACGGTGCCCAGTGCCGTTCACGGGTTTCTGCATAAGCGTCAATCAATACATTTGCTCGGAAATATGGGCTCCCGCCGGAGCCGACTTCAAGCACCAAGGCAGATTTGGGAACCGGGCAATACAGTCGCCGGCAGGCCCAGGCCAATTTTTCTTTACCCATCGAGAGCAAAATTCGCATCAAGGGAGAATTTTCTGGAAGCTTGTTCTTCATTCTTTGGATGTGCCCGCGTGGTAAGAACGGATGAAACGTTTGCAGATACTCAGCACAGACCGAAGAGAGCCGAGAAAAACAGCAAAAACCAAATTAAGGCGTTGCGTTGCGTCTGTGCCAACTTGACGCAGAAAGCGGGCATAGCGGACGTTCATCGCTACGACATTGCACAAAATCTGCCCCCAACGATAGCGAGGGCGCTCCGACAGGATGTAGTCCACCAACTTGATCGACAGGTAATAACCTGGCGTCAATGTGACGCACTTCAACCAGGCCAGATAGTCCTCGGCAAAAGACATGCCGGGCGTGAACACCGGCTGAATCTGCTGCAACACGCTGCGTCGGACCAGAACTGAACTGGTGGCGACAAAGTTACCCAGCGCCAGGCGCTTGGGGGAGATTTCGCAGGACGCCATGGACGACTTGGCGCTGACCGAGCCACATACAAAGCCTGCGCCAGCCTCCTCGGCGCACCGTAGCTGGGCATCCAGCTTGCCGGGCATCCATACATCGTCTGCGTCCAAGAAAGCGACCCACTCAGCGCTCGCCTTCTCAATACCCAGATTCCGCGCGCGCGCCACCCCTTGGTTCGGCGTGCTTACAAGCTCAATCAACGGGGAGTTCAGATTTCGAATGATCGCGGCCGTGTCGTCACGCGAACCATCGTCGACAACTATGATTCGACGAACCCAGCCGCCTTGGCCCGTCAACGCGCTACTGAGCGCCGTGACGATCGTCTCCCGCCCGTTAAAGACAGGAATCACCACGTCCACGCAAGGCCGTTCGGTCACAACACGTTCCAGCGTTCTGGCAGTAGCCCGGGAAAGCCCCAGGCCGTCACGCTGTGCTCCGGATCAACATTGCGCGAGGGCGCAAACACCTGCGTGCCCTGACGCTCCTGCTCCCCCAGCCAAGCGGCCCACCAGGCGAAGGTGCTGTTCCCGATGATGAAATGCCGGCACTGGCGCATCAGCCAGAAGTCTGCCTCCGCCTTACCAGTCTTGGCGTTGTGATGCACCAAGGTGAAGGGCTGCCCACCCATCAAAGGTTCCAAGAGGGCTGCGGCGTCACTGGGGCGATCAGAAAACACGAAAAAGTGCGCGCCTGGAATCTTCGCCAGTAACTGAGGGATGGCCGCTGCGTAGTAGGCCCGCGACATATTCGACGAATGCGCACCGTCGCCAGCATCGAACCAGCGTACATGCAGTGCGACCGATTCAGTCGAGTTGATCTGCGTGGCCATCGTCAGGTTGTCCCGATCTTGCGGCACAGACATCACCAAGTCTTGCTGCAACTGCTGGCGAATATCGGCGAAGTAGCGCTCGCTCTGACCAAAGGCATCGAAGTAGGTCGTGCCGTCTTGCAAGCGCAGCGGCACGATACCTGGATCAAAGTCCACCCCCACCTGCTGGATGTAGCGACGCTGCGCGAGCGGCTTGCGTTCGGACAGCTTACGGGCAATCAATCGCCTGACACGTCCCAGCGGCTCCATCTGCTCAGTCGGTGTCGCCAAGCGCGCGGGAATGTTAAAGCAACCCAAAGCGTAGGTGCGGCGGTACAGGTGGTCGTACTTGAAGCCTGTGACTACGTCGAGCACCAGTTCGGCATCATTCGCCCAGGCAAGTCGGCGAGCTGCGGCATAGCAGAATAGTTGATTCCCCAAACCGCCCTTGAGTCGAACGACGACTTTGCAAGACATCAATCGCCCTTGGTCTCTCGCGACTGGCCCGTGTAGACACCGCCCAGAATTGGTGCTCGGCCGAGAGACTTCTTGATTCTTGCGATCAAACCGTCGCAGTTCTTGCGCCCCAGCACCAGCAGGCCGAACGCATACCCATGAAAAAGCGGCACGCGCCAGAAGCCTAGCTTCATGAGCTGCCACAGGTACGACAGGAAAATATCGAAAGGTCGGCCCGCCTGGATCGACAAGATTGGGTACGCATAGTTGCCGATGTCCCGCAAGATGCGTCGGCCAACTTTCGCGCCACCTGCGGCATCCAGCGAGTAGGCAATCTCGAGCATGCCCCGCATGAAGTGCACCGACGACTCCGGTGTTTGCTGTTTGGGCACGAACAGCCCCTTCTCTGCCGCGCTCGCACCGAAATCCGGCACTCCGCCCAAGCGGTGATACGAAAGAATACGGTTCAGATAGACGCCAGACTCTTTCGCCAAGATATGCCCGGCCAGATGCTGCTGATAAAGCAGGGTCCCGTCGAACCTAGCCGTCGCCTGCGCGGCCGCCGAGCTGCGCTTGAAGACCATGCCGGAAATGAAGACGCAGCGGCGAAAGAAAGTCACTACCGTATCAGGGCCCGGCGGAAACACACGATCTTCACCAAAGTAGCGGAAGATCTGCACCACTTCGGCGGGATCCGTAACAAACGAGGAATAGCTGCGCAGCACCACGCCCACATCTTGCCGCTCGCGCACCGCCGCGGCGACAGCAGCAAGAGCGCCGGGCGCCAACAGATCATCATTGCCCATGAACAACACGTAGTCGCCCTTGGCCAATTCGATCAAGCGCCGCAAGTTACCGTCATACCCGAGGGTTTGCGGATTCTCGTGGTACTTCACCTGGTCGCCGAAACGCTGCTGATATTCAACCGCTTGGGCAGCGATCGCAGGTCGCTCGGGTGAGAGGTCTTCAGCAATGACGATATCGAAATCGTCGAAATCCTGCGTTAGGATGGAGTCCAATAATGCGGGCAGGACACCTGCTCGGTTGTAGGCGGGGATGCAGACGGAGATTAAAGGCACTGTTTCTACCGAACCGTGAGGTTCGCCTCGAAATCAATCAACCAAATCCAGCCAACAACTCAAAATCTCGAGTTCTTTCTCAGAGACGATCCCCTTCACAGAAAGCGCGCGATACACCGACAACAGGTTCTCGGATATCGTCTTCTCGGAAGAAACAGCCTCCTTGGCAATTTGAACAACCTTCTCCGCTTGCAGGTAGCAGGGAATTTCCGACTCGAAATCCTTTAGATAGTCGTGCGGATTCCGCTTTTGCAGAACCGTTGCCCCGGCAAACCCGAGGTGATAGCCAGCCGCCCACAGAACCGGCTGGGCAACCAAGCCTCGCAGAATGTCCGTAAACCGGAAGGTGACCGTTGATGGCAGATAAAGCAGTGGAAATACTTCCTTGCGGAAATAGGTGTTCTGCGAATTGAAAGGGCAGCAGGTACCTTGATCCAAAACCAGAGGTTCCCGCCAGTTGAAGTAGATCGGCGTATTGTTCGTCAGTCGATAGATCGCATCCACATCAGGATCTTCATCGGCCAGAAATTGCCACACCCCCACCTTCAGGTTCTTGGCCGCCTCTGCTTTGGGGGTCTCGGCATCCAAAACACAGCGCAGAGGGATCCCTCGCGGCCACACTTTTTTGTCAGTGAAATATGAATAGATGTTGACGAATGAGGCATCGCTGAGAAACTCCGCATCCACGGAAAACTCGGGTTCGCTGACCCAGTTGTCCGACGGAATGTTGTCATCGTCCGACTCATAGATGACCTGCGCCCCCTGCAAAATGGCGTACAGGTAGCCAATATTTTTACGGGTATAGGAGTTCCAGGGGAGCAAGCCAGCAAACTTGCTGGCGACCTCCTGCTGACCTACGGGTGAAAGATAGGTCACCCCCGGATAACTCCAATCAACAGCCGTCTTTTTGTCGCCGACCACGATGACTTTCCAGTCTTTCAACTTCGCAAATCTTTCAATCGCTTCCGTAGGCAGAAAAATGGAAGTAATGACGATGAATTTATCCATATCAGATGACTTTTAAATATTTCTCGAAGAAGGCTGCAGTGGTGTATTGCTCGGCAGCTCGCTTATAGGCCCGATCGATCACTGGCAAATACGCGTCGTAGTTGGCCAGTATTTTATTGACAGTCTCAACCAGCCCACCGTCCTCGTAGTAAACGAACTCTTCACCAGGCGTAAAGTACTTCTCAATGACGTTGAAGTTGTCTTTCCTGCAGAGGATTAGGGAGCGGGAGAACGCAGCCTCAAAAATTCGAGACTTCAACTGAGGGACCTCGATCTCCGGCCCGGTCAGTCGCCTTTTGGCTAGTCCCATCAACCCTCGAGGAATATCAGAGAACGCCCTGTTGGCTCTCCACCCCGGGTATTTCCACACGTTCAAGACGTGACGCACTGTGGGATACAGAAGATTGTGGGTAAGCGTGATTTTAGATTGAGAAATGAGGCTCAATTTCTCCTCATATCCAACCCCACGATCCGTCACCAACTCGTGATCAGAGTTCGATACCAACCGATAATTGAATCGGCTGATCGTCTTCATATCCCGCATGATGGGCTTGGGATGAAGGTGCCCGGTGTAGATGATGTCGTATCGCTTTTCGCTCACTGGAGGTGTGAACTCATCGTTAAACGGGAAAAAGATTGGGACTCGTCGCTCAACACCCTGGCGTTTGTTGAAATATTCCGCAGTAAACGGGCACAGTGTGAGCACCTTGTGAAAGTCTGCGTCGTAGGCGTCAAAGTCTTCCGGAATGAAGAATTTATTAGGCTCTTCAAATTCGAGACGCACCACACGCATCTTCTTGACGGCGGCCAACTCAGCGGGCGACAGCTTGAACTGATCCCAGCACCCCGCAGCTTGATCAAACGCAGCGATGATGAGTGCAACTTCAGCAGCCCCCTGTCCGTCGTAGATCTCAAACCCTAAATTTTTCGTTGGGTCTTGGGCATATCCGTGGGAGCTTCTCTTAATGACTTTCATAGCACTAGAAATTGAGGAATGAGGCGACGCCGATGAGAACTCGAAAATAACCCGCCTTCGCGGCACCTTATCTTTTAGTAATTAACGCCTGTCCTGTGGGGAACTGCAAGATATCCAATTCACGAACATTGCACCACCTTTCAACTTCGACTCGCGTCTCTTCATACCCCGGCCAAGCAAAGTCGTCCAGTAGCACGAGCCCTCCAGGCAACAGGCGACTCCAGAAATAGTCCAGCGACGCAATCGTAGGCATCGACGAATTCAAATCAATATGAATCCACGCAATACTCTCGGGGTTACGCGATTGCTCGAACGACTCCGGCACGTATCCCTTATTGAAAACAAAGTTATCCTTGCCACACAAGGTCAGATTTTTCTGAGTGTTTTCAATGTTGAGGTATGAGTAGCTTCCAGCCGAGCCACCTTCGGACGCCGTCAAAAGATCAGGGCGCATCTCTTCCCATGCGTCATACAAAAAGAATTCGCCATCACACTTCGAGCGTTGCCGGGCATGACTAGCAAACCAGGCGGTCAGACCGTCGCAAACGCCCATTTCAACAAAATTTCGAGGTCCATTCCCGGCAATTCGAGAGGCGACAGTCGCTGACCAGTAGACCAAGTAGTGCCGCCACCTCAACTGTGTCACTTCCGTCGTAACCGATTTCGGCCGAAACTGGGTCAGGACGACTTTGCGCGAGGCGATATACCCCGCCAAATCCTGATCGCACTTTGCAAACGCTTGCGCGAGTGTGTTGCTGCCTCCTTCATGCCAAGGCACACGAGTGCCTGTGGCCATCTTCCAGCCCACAAATTCGATCGGTGGAACTATGTCAACGATTACTGAACGGCCCAGAGCGACTTTCGCGATCTTCTTTAGTAACTTGATCATGATTTCAGCGGTTTTATTTTTAACATTCAGACTGAAGTCATCTCACTTGTCGAGCCTTGATAGCTGACCGGACAAGCTCCTTGGATCGCAGAAAAGGTAATCTTGAGATCGTCTTAACCATCACCCATTTGCGATTCATCGCGAATGAATACCGAATGAATTCAAAGAAATATCGCGGAAAGTTTTTCATTTTCCCGCGTTTGAGAAACGTGTTATTCAAGACTGTTCTTAACGTTTCCCAGATTCCATCATCAATCTGATACTGAACTAATTTCCGATCTGACGCACTCTCGCCAAGAAGCCATTGGGAGCTTAGCTTTATGGACAGCGTCACCTGCTCCAAGAAGTCCGGACTGCGAAAGGCCTCCCACATATAGTTTGTGTCGTGCTGACACGGAATAACTAGGTAGTCTCTCACCAACAAAACAGGGTAGTGATACGCCAGCCGCAACCAGAACTCCGCATCGGGACAGTATTTCACGCGCTCGTCGAACGCCCCCAATTTCTCGGTGACTTCTCTATGCCAAAACTGCCCGGAAGCGGGAGGGAGCGCCACTCTATTCGCGGCGGCGACGCCCGGCTCGATCCATTCACGATCAAAACCGATCGAAGAGTTTTGAAGTATCAAACAGGGCCTCGACGCCGTCGAGATAAGTTGACGGACACGCTTGATCGATTCCGGCTTGAACATATCGTCATCGCACATGAAACCGATCCACTGGCCGCGCGCATATTCGATTGCCTTGTTCCAATTCGGCGTCATGCCGATGTTGACGGAATTTCTATAGAGCCGCACATTTCTATGCATAGACGCCACGCTCTGAAGTTGCGTCCAGTTCTCTTGCTTTGAATCGTTGTCGACGACAACAATCTCGAGATCCTCGCCAGCGTCTGCAGCGTTGATGATTCCCACTAACCTAGCCACCAAAGCGGGGCGGTTCCAAGTGGGAATCACGATGGATATCAATGGTGATTCAATACTCACTATTTACCTCTATTCATCATTTTTCGGCTTAGCTCAGAGCTCGCGGAAATCATCCCGAGAAATCGGGAAGATCGTCAATTCGGCGGCCAATACAAGCTGGCGCCATCACCTCGCGTCGCCGATAGCTGCGACCACCCCAATTGATATTCAATTTCACGCGGTTGGTTCGCTCGTATTCCCGAGCCAACTCTTTCAGAGAGACCTTCTTGTTTGAAGAGACATAGTAGCTCTCACAATTCTCACCAATGAGGCATTCAGAACTGAGCCTCGCTATGAGGCGCACGTATGACTGAACCACCTGGTCGACATGCACGATATCGATCAGCTGATCCCCGGGCGACATGTCGAGTGTCTCGCCACTCTTCGCAATCTTCTCCCAAAGATTGAATATCTTGTTGCGCGTATCGTTAGGGCCATAGGTGTCGCAGAGCTTCAAAGTGCAGAAACGCAAGCCATGCGCGTTTGCGTAAAAACGACCAATGTCCTCCAAGGCTTGCTTCGTCGCGGCGTAAAGGTTGACCGGGTCGTATGCAGCTCCGTTATAGTGCTGCCAGAAGGTGCCCGTATTTAAAAACCACTTGATGCCAGCCTTGACCGATGCATCCAACACCTGAGTTCCAAAAAGAACATTGGACAACACCAACGGACTCAGGTCCTTCTCTTGGTGCTCAGCTACAAAATGAGACGCCAAGTGGACAATGCCCGTCGCATTCTCCTTTCTGAACATTTCTGACAGCGATGACGATTCGCCGTCCATTTGAATGGTAGGTATGTCGTTCTCGACAAAGAAGGAGCGCACCGCCCCAGGGCGGACCACGCACGCAAAGCTCCACCCCTCGGACTTAAGGCGCATGCATAAATGCTTGCCGATAAATCCATTGGCGCCCGTAATGATGAGTTTCATGCGAAGAAATCTTTGAATTCAGCAAGCGCTGGGAACTGAAGATCGCGCGGAGAAACAATCGGTTGACCAACCTTCCAGTCGTAGCCAAAGCTGTCGAATCGTATGCCCTTGTCGTGCGCTGGCGCATGCTCCGACGTTACCAAGTAATAAACAATCGCGCTTTCGCCCAACACTGCGAAGCCATGGGCACAACCGCGGGGGATGTAGATTGACTTCCGATTCTCGCGGGAAAGTTCAACTGCGATGTGCTGCCCCAGAGTTCGGGAGCTGCGACGCAGATCAAGGATGACGTCAGCCACAGTGCCATGAATGATGGTGACTAGTTTCGCGTGATCGTGAGGCGGCACCTGAAAATGCATGCCCCGAATCACGTCCTCTTTCGAGCGGGTGTAGTAGCTTTCACGGAAATCCCATTCGAGCCCCATTTGGGAGAACTCTTCTTTATGGAAGGTCTTCACGAATGCGCCACGCGCATCTTTGTGCACATCATGCTCAATGATGAAAACCCCATCGATATCTGTTTTTTCAAATTTCACGCCGGCTCCTTGAGTCTCTACACGCCATCTCTTTGCAACTGTGCTTTCTTTTCAGCGTTCTTTCTGATCGCATCATCAAAAGTGAGTTGATTTGTCAGCTCCCAAAGAATGATGGAAACATTGAAGTCGTAGATCAAATTCAGAACCGAGTAAACCAAGCCCTTTGAACCTTTGGTGAATGATCCAGTTCTAAAATATCGGTAGAGGAATCGACCGATTGGACCCAACAGCAATCCCAGACCACTCATACGATCTCCAGTAGCAAACCGCTGTCTCGCCTCAACCGCTTCGTAGTTAATCGTCTTCTTGGTAAAACTTTCGCAGTCTTCGTCTTGGAAGAGATGTAAAGACAGCTCATCGCGGCCAGGCAGACGTATCATCGTCTTATCGTTAAAGGTAATTGACAATTCATCATGAATTTTTGAATTGTCGAAATTGATCACACTCTTCTTACAGAAAACACAGGTAGAGGCAATTCTTCGGACTATCGGTCGGTGGACCACATCACCATAGCGATAGATAACAACATCGTGGTACACCGCCAGCTTCTTGTTCTCATTAGCTACGGCCGCGAACTTTTCAAGGAGCGGCTTGGGATAAAAGTGAGCGCCGTAGACGTGAATTACATACTCCGTTGGGGTATTTTCGTGGACCCACTTGAAGGTCTTCAGTCGCATTTGCGAATGGTCGACTGGCCTGTGTACGAATTTGATACCGTTTTCACGACAAAACGCCTCTGTTCCGTCGGTACTCCCCCCGTCAAAAACTATGATTTCACAAAAGTCTTTGAGATTTTGGTAGATGGCCGGAATTCGCCTCTCTTCATTGCGCGTAAAAACAATCGCTGTAATATTTTTATTCATTTGAACAACCCAATTAATTCGGTCGTGAAGTTGTTCCACGTTGAGGACTCAACTGCCTTGCGCGCCGCATCGGACATTTGTTGATATCGGGCACTGTCGGTCAGACTATCCACAAGTTTGGACTCTAGGCTCGGTCCACCTTCTTCAATAATATGTGCGACGGTCGTCAAGTTTGAGAAATAACTATTCAGACTCTCATTGGGCCTCGCCACGATTGGATTGTGAAAGTACATTGCCTCCAACAAGGCCTGAAAGCCACTCCATCCAGGTGTGGTGTTCACGAAGAGTTTCGCATTGGACAGGAGCTCGTAGTACCTCCTCTTATCGTCAGGCTTCTCTTTGTCCAAATAGCCATGAACTGTGAGCCACTCATATTCAGCCCCGATCAAGCCCGGCTCGATACCAACGATGTCGACTTCACATTGAAGCCCTTGTTGCCGAAGATTGCGTGCTGCGGTAATTAGCTCAAGGGCACCGGTCAGATAGAAGGGTTGACCGACAAAGAGAAATCGCCTCGAATTTAATTTTCTTTCTCGAATGTCGGTGGGTAGAACCACGTCGTCATCGACGTTCACCACATTCCCGAAACAATAGATGTTTTGGTTCTTGTATTTTTGCAGCATGTATTCACGTACGTTCGGAAACAGCGTGATCACTGCGTCCGCAGCCTCGATGACAGCATTTTCTCGGTCTATCGACTTTCGCTCTAATCGACTCGGCTGACGCTTAAGAAATTTTTCGAAGAGGTACTCAGACGGCCAATCACCAAGTATGACCTGCCTGTTTTTTCCATTGCGCAGAGGATATGAGAAGCCTTGAACGAGCATCACATCCTGCCTGGCGGACATCAGCCCAATCAAGCGGCTGCAGAGGTATGTAAAAAAAAAGTGCATGGGCGTCCGCACATAGAAGTAGGTGGTCCCTAGCTTGAAGAACTTGTTCAGCACCCGAATCGGCAAGTTAAACACCGTCTTGAGGGGCTCCACTTCACGCATCACATAGTTCTCGACGACGTAGCCCCTCCTTTCGAGGTTCTTGTGTAGCAGATAGGGGATGTTAGACCAGCTCTTGTAGTTCTTTGAGGGAGCGGTAGTGCAGAAAAATATTTTCATTCAATGACTTTTCTTCCAGAGAACTGCCTCATGTGCGCTGACGTGCGATTGTAGTGAATCGTTAGTTCTTATCCTTGAAATATTTTCGATACTGAATTGCCTCAGTCTTCGATAACATAGACAATGTCATATCTACGCCTCGCTTGATGATTCTTGCTGCGAGACTGCCGCTAGCGGTAAATCCGTTTTTGAAGGTAAACAGCGCGCTGGTAATCGCGCCTTGGTACCGGAAATCTGTCACGCCCCGGCTTGCACCGTTGTTGGATGTCGGCACACTCTGCTTACACAGGCGGGTGTCGATTTGAAACGCCACCATCGACTCGAAGAAGCTCACACTGTAAACACGCGACGAATACTCGGCGTAGGTTCGGCGCAGCGAGTAGGCACGTGAATTGACGCCATCCACAATTCGATGGGCGAAGTTCACAAACGAGTACCGTGAAGGATTTCCGAACTCGCGGAAATAGTTGGTGTGCACATCCTCGACAATGAGCACGCCACCGTCGTTGATGTTCTGTATCGCATGGTGTGATGTGACGATCTGCTGAAGATTTGTATGACCACCGTCGTCGATTAGCACATCGACCTTGCCGATCTTTTGAAATAGCTCGGCCCAAAAAGTATCCGACGATTGATCACCAATGTAAATTTCGAAGCCATGCTTTTCCCATTCGCGAGCGTCAGGATTCAGATCAATCCCGATAATTCTTGCCTTGGGGCCAAAGAACTTACGCCACATGAACAGTGACCCCCCGTTGAAGACACCTACTTCGACAATCGTGACCTCGCGACCAACATACTTTTGGAGCATTGCTTCATAGACAGGGAAATAGCTGTCGTACTTGATCGAAAGGTACGGAACACTGTCGTAGATCTCTCTCAAACTGGCAGTCATCTCATTTTTCCTTTTCTTCTTATAAAAAAATCGCAATAGAATGGTATTAACGCCATTAGAACGATTCGAGGTTCATCTTTCACACATTCAAGCCGAATCAGTGAGGAAAACATCGGCCCTTGGACCGAAGCGGCAGATCTTTCTTAAAGACGGGAAAGAAGACTCCTGGATTGCTCCATGACCACATCCAAGGAGGTTGCCTCAGGTGCGTAACCGAATAGATCTGCAGCCTTACGGCTTTTTGAGTAATAGTTCAACTTACTACCTGTCGCCAATAGCCCAGTGCGCTGCTCAACCAGCACATAGCGCAGGCCAAGCTCGTTTTTCATACACTCCAGCATGGAGATTTTGTCAACCGGGGCTTGAGTGAAACAGTCTATTGCAACGTTTTGAGGCGGCGCCATCAGGACTTTGACGATGAGCTGCATGAACTCTTTCGGACCGATGTAGTCCCTGACAACATTTTCTCGAGAGGTCTGCAACACTTGTCTGGCTCTGATTGATCGAAGAATGTCGGTGATTAGGAATCGGGCTTCGATACCGGTTGATTGGCTGAAATAATTGAAAACTCGCAAATCCACGATTGGAATTTCGGCCAATGCCCGGTGCCTAGCCTCGGCATAGACCTTGGCCATTCCATACCAATCTTGCATACCCAGCTGGTTAATCGGAAAGGACGCATGCCTTTGGTCGTCTGCCGGCGTCGCGAATCCACCACCATAAACAGCACCGCTGCTAAGAAACAGGTACCGGGTACCGGGATTCTCGGTAACATATTTAAGTGCTAGCGTGTCAAATTCATGCGTAACGTCTAAGATCGCGGCGCCCATGGATTGGGCTGCTGCGGGATCGCCCACACCAACAAAATTGATTATTGCGTCAAAGGATTGTGCGTCGCCAAAAGACTCAAATCCAGCAATGGAATTGATATTCCTGCACGGCAATCGATTAAGCCACTGCTGTATTGCCTCGGGGCGACGGGAATAGAGGCTATAGGTGTGCGCTTGGGTCAAAGACGACAGTTGCACAAAGTCCCTGGCGATCTGACTTGTGGCTCCGAGAATGGCGATGTGCATTTCAGCACCACGCTACAAGGAAGGCGTCTATCTGCCGAGCTACGGCATCAGGATCCAGGCCATGTTCATAAAGCAGATAGTCGTAGGTACCGCAATGCGCTGAAAAGCGATCCTTGACACCGATGCGCAAGATAGGCACAGGCGCATGCTCTGCCGCAATCTCTGCCACCAGAGAGCCTAGGCCACCGTAAACAGAGTGCTCTTCCAAAGTAATGATCACTCGACTGCTTTTGCAAATGCGTGCTACCTGCGTTGCATCAAGGGGCTTAATAAATGGAACGGTCCAGACGCTGGCGTCGGGATAGATCGATTCGGCCAGGTCCAACGCCGTGCACGCCATTGAGCCGGTGGCCATCAGGGTCAATGCAGGGCTGCCTTGACGGACGCATACCACCTGGCCGACGGGGGTTGCAAGCGGCGACGGGTGAACTGCCCCGCGGTCTGATTTCCCCATGCGCAGGTAAACGGCCGTTTGCGCATCATAGGCGGCGCGCATGCACAAACGCATTTCATGAGTATCGGCCGGTGAATACACCTGCAGATCCGGAACGGCCCGCGCGCAGGCAATATCTTCGGTCGACTGGTGGCTGGTGCCTAAATGGCTGTAGACAAAACCGGCTCCATCGCCAATCAGTATCACGGGCAAGCGATCGTGCGCCACATCCAGTTTGATTTGCTCCAGTACGCGCACAGGAATAAAGGCGCTCAGCCCATACACAACCGGCCGGAATCCGGCGCGCGCCAAGCCCGCAGCCATGCCAACCATGTTCTGCTCGGCGATGCCAGCATTGATGTACTGGGCAGGGCAGATTTGGCGGAATTCGTCAAACAATGCATAGCCATGGTCTCCCGTGAGCAGCAGCACGTTAGGGTCGGCCCTGGCTAGGCGGAGCAGTTCTTCGCTGAAGGCATTTCTCATGGCGCCCCCCCCATCACTGCGGCAAGCGCTTGAGCATAGGTGTCTGCATTTAGGCGCGTGTAGTGCCAGATGTTGTTGTGCTCCATGAATGGAACACCCTTGCCCTTGACTGTCTTGGCAATCAGGGCCCTCGGCATGTCAGACGGGGCGTTCCACAACTCGCGGATGACCTTATCCATCAAGGCTTCGTCATGTCCGTCGACGGTGCGTACCAGAAATCCGAAACTCTCGAACTTCTGCTGGATGGATCCCAACTCCAGCACCTCGCTCGTACGGCCCATGGCCTGAAAACCGTTTTCGTCCACGATCATCATGAAATTCTTCAGGCGGTAGTGTGCGGCAAACAATGCACCTTCCCAGATAGGGCCTTCGTTGATTTCACCGTCGCCCACTAGCGCAAAGATCTTCTGTTTAGTGCCACGGATTTTTGCACCCAGTGCCATACCCACGCCTACGGAGTAGCCATGACCCAGTGACCCGGAGGTGACCTCCAAGCCAGGAACGCGTGAATCAGACAACCCCTTCAAGTCACTGCCATCAGAGAAATAACCCGTAATCGCCTCCTCCGGGAGCCATCCCAAAGCGCGCAAGCAGGCGTACTGCGCCATCACGCCATGCCCCTTGCTGAGCACCAGATAGTCCCTCAACGGATGCGCTGGATCATTGTCCGGGAAACGTAGGTGGCTGCGATAGAGAACCGCCAGAATCTCGATGATGGAAAAGGCACAGCCAATGTGCACCGTGGATCCGGCATACGCCATGTCCAGAACGGTCTTGCGCAATAGACGCGCGTCAAAGTTGGGGGGGGGCACGTTAATGAGATCTCTTCAGAAGATGTGGCCGGCTCAGAAATTCACACCCAAGTAGATCTCGATCTTTTGTGCAGCGAATTCCAACATCTCGCGTGTCAGCGATGGCTGCACGCCAATCCAGAAGGTGTTGTTCATCACATTGTCTGTATTGTTTAGGTCACCACTCACGCGATAGTGCGCACCCTGCATATAAGGTTGGCGCACCAAGTTGCCTGCAAACAAGAGCCGTGTACCCACCTTGTTTTGGTCCAGATAGGTCAACAGATCGAGACGAGACACGGGGCAGTTTTCCTTCAACGTGATCGGGAAGCCAAACCAGGACGGATCAGAATGCTCTGTGGCCCGAGGTAACTGCACAAATTCTTCGCAAGCCTTCAGGCGCTCTTTCAGGAAGGCAAAATTGTCCTTGCGCGCCTGGATGAATTGCGCAGCCTTTTCCAGCTGAGCCAAACCGCACGCAGCCTGCATGTCGGTGATCTTCAGGTTGTAGCCTAAGTGGCTATAGGTGTATTTGTGGTCGTACCCCTCGGGCAGATCGCCAAGTTTCCAGCAGAAGCGCTTGCCACAGGTATTGTCTTTACCCGGCGGGCAATAGCAGTCACGTCCCCAGTCACGGAAGCTTTCTGCAATCGCTTTGAGCTCGTCGTGGTTGGTAAACACTGCCCCCCCCTCGCCCATGGTGATGTGGTGCGCGGGATAAAAGCTGAGTGTGGCGATATCGCCAAAGGTTCCAACCATCTGGCCGCGGTAGGTTGTGCCCAGAGCGTCGCAGCAGTCCTCGACCAACCACAAGTTGTATTTCTTGCAGAGCGCCGTCACCACATCGAGGTTGAAGGGGTTGCCCAAGCTGTGGGCCAGCATGATGGCCTTGGTCTTCGGGCCAATGGCGGCCTCGATTTTGCTGGCGTCGATGTTGTGGGTGTAACGGTCAACATCCACAAACACAGGCACTGCGCCAAATTGGAGGATAGGGTTCACCGTGGTGGGGAAGCCGGCAGCCACACCAATCACTTCGTCACCCTTCTGAATGGCACGGGCACCCAGCTTGGGGGAGGTGAGTGTGCTGAAGGCCACCAAGTTGGCAGAGGAGCCCGAGTTAACGGTGATCAAGTGCTTCACGCCAATGAAGGCGGCCAGTTTCTTCTCGAATTCCGCGTTGAAGCGCCCCGTGGTGAGCCAGCCGTCTAAAGAGGCGTGAACCATATTCTTCAACTCGGCAGCATCCAGCAGCTTGCCGGAGGGCGGCACCACAGAAGCACCGGGCAAAAAGGTCTGGGGCGCAAGGGCAATAGCTGCGTATTCGCCAACCAACTCATCAATCTTGGCACGCAGTGCCTGGGCTTTGGAGTTTTCCATTTCTAACTTCTTCAGGTTTACGACACCGCGAGGCGGGTCTGATAGTCATTAATTTGGGTACGCGTGTAAGCATGCATATCTTGGCATTCAAGATTTGCGCGCGCCCAATCCACCGTGAGTTGGAGGCCCGCTTCCAGGTCAAGTGCTGGCCGCCATGCTAATCGATGCGCCGCCTTGGACACATCAAGCCTGAGCAAGGACGCCTCGTGCGGATGATTCGCACCATCCAATCGCCACACCGCAGAGTCACCCCACTTGGCCGCCAATTGGCGCACAACCCACTCCACGGGTTGTGCATCGTCCTCACGCGGGCCAAAGTTGAATGCCTCAGCAAAGGAGGCGCCTTCGAAGAAGAGTCTCTCTGCCAGCGTGAGGTATCCGCGCAGCGGCTCCAGCACATGCTGCCAGGGGCGCACAGCATGAGGGTTGCGGATCATGACAGGTTCGCCTCGCGAGAATGCCCCGAGGATATCGGGCACCAATCGATCCTCGGCCCAGTCACCGCCGCCGATCACGTTGCCCGCACGCGCCGAGGCCAGAGCAAGTTGATGTTGAGCGTGGCTTTTCGCATTGAAATAGGAATTACGGTACGCGGCAGTTACCAGTTCGGCGCAACCCTTGCTGCTGCTGTATGGGTCATAGCCGCCCATGGCCTCGTTTTCGCGATAAGGCCAAAGCCATTCACGGTTCTCATAGCATTTGTCTGTGGTCACATTCACCACCGCGCGTACGCCGGCGCACTGGCGCACAGCTTCCAGCAGGTGAACCGTACCCATGACATTGGTGGAGTAGGTCTCCACAGGATCGACATACGAGCGGCGCACCAGCGGCTGCGCGGCCATATGAATCACGATATCCGGCGCGGCCTCGCACATTGCTGCCATGAGTTTCGCGCCATCACGGATATCACCAATGATGGAGGTCATGCCCGCGCCCACGCGCGCTTTCTCAAACAAGTTGGGCTGTGTCGGTGGCTGCAGGGCGTAGCCGGTCAACTCCGCTCCCAGCTGCTGCAACCAAAGACTGAGCCAGCCTCCCTTGAAGCCGGTATGCCCGGTCAAGAAGACTCGCTTGCCACGCCAGAAGCTCGGGGTCATGCCCAAACCCTCCAGGGAGCCTGGCCTGATTGCCACAACTCTTCGAGGTGCATTTTGTCGCGCAGTGTGTCCATGGCTTGCCAAAAACCGTGATGCTGGTATGCGGCGAGATCCCCACGCTCAGCCAATGTTTCAAGCGGCGTACGCTCCCAAATGCAATCGTCTCCATCGAGCAGATCGAGCACCGTAGGAGACAACACGAAGAAACCGCCGTTGATCATACCGCCATCGCCTTTGGGCTTTTCTTTGAAGGTTCGCACCTTGTTGCCCAGCATGTCCAGTGCACCAAATCGCCCTGGAGGATATGTCGCCGTCAATGTGGCCTTCACCTTCTGATCTTTATGAAATGCGATGAGCTCAGCGATATTGACATTACTCACCCCATCGCCATAGGTAAAGCAGAATGCGTCTTCGTCTTTGACATAAGGTGCAACGCGACGCAAGCGCCCACCAGTCATGGTTTCTTCGCCGGTGTCGATCAGGGTCACACGCCAGGGCTCCGCGTTTTGTTGCAGCACCTGCATGCTGTTGTCACGCATATCGAAGGTGACATCCGACATGTGCAAAAAGTAATTGGCGAAATACTCTTTGATCACGTAGCCCTTGAACCCGCAGCAAATTACGAAATCATTCACACCATAGTGTGAATATATTTTCATGATGTGCCACAGAATCGGTTTGCCACCGACCTCAATCATCGGTTTGGGTTTCAGGTGTGTTTCTTCGGAGATTCGCGTCCCGAGACCACCAGCCAAGATTACTGCCTTCATCAATATTTCCTAGTTCGTATGGTTTTCAATTCCAACTATTTCCTGATAGGTGCCTATCCGTTTAATGCTTCCAGCCTCTAACTCAACCACTTGAGTGCATTCTCGAAGCGTGGTCAAACGGTGAGCGACGATTAATATCGTTAGGTCGCTGCCTAGACTGTTGATTGCCTGCATTACTGCATGTTCTGTCTCACCATCTAAGGCACTAGTGGCTTCATCAAAAACTATTACATCAGCCTCTTTGTAAAGCGCACGAGCTATCCCAATTCGCTGTCGCTGCCCTCCGGAAAGTCGAACACCCCGTTCTCCAACTACGGTGTCATATCGATCAGGCCAAGCTTCAATCGTGCTCGCAATTTGAGCTTTTTCGGCTGCTCTTCGAGCTTTTTCAAAGTCAATCTGATCAAAAGGCACGCCAAACGCAATATTTTCTAGAACAGATGTATCGGCTAAAAAAATTGATTGCGGCACATGTGCTATGTGCGCCTGCCACGCCCTGTAGTTATCAGCCGCAATTGCATTTCCATCGATCTTCAAAACACCTTCCGATGGGGGCAGCAAACCCATAACAATATCCAGCAGTGTGCTTTTACCGCTTCCCGTGGTGCCGATAAAACCGACACGGCTGCATTTTGAGATCGTTAAGTTAAGCCCTCGAAAAACCCATGGCTGATCCTCCGAATATTTGAAGCCAACCCGATCAAATGTAATTTCACGTTTGAATGGAAGCGGGCTTGACGGGAGAGCATCAGCATAATTCGGCAAGGGTTGATCAAGGAACTCCAATGCATCAGCAAGTCCCGCTTGTCCTCCACGAATACTCGACCAGCTTGCATACGACTGCTGAAGCAATGGCAACATACGCTGTGCAGCCAATGCCAGTGTTCCGATCACTGGAATTGCCGACCCCAACCCACCTGAACGGGTAGCAAGCAAATAAGCCATAGCTGAAATCATCGCTATGCCAAGAGCTTCAACAACATAGCGAGGACTTACTGAGATGATGGCAATATTGGATTGAGCACGTCTAAGTCGCCAATCTGCATCGCGGTAGATATTACAGTAGGCATTTTGAGTTCCATCGATAAGCACATCCCTGATGCCTCCTAACGCCTCTTGCAATACCTTAATCACACGCGTGTGCTGTTTACTTATGAGCTGACTATTTCTCAGCATGCGGCGACGAGTAGCGATGATCACTAGAGCATAAATGCTCCCAAAACTACCAATGGCTGCAACGGTAACTACGGGCTGAACTGTCAATAACGCAAGTAATACGGTTGCCATCATCACGCCTGCACTGATGATTACTAAAACTGGTACTAGTGTGTGGTGCACTATGCCATCAGCTTTGGTTGTAACCCCTGTTATTACTTCGCTTGAATTACGTTTCAGATGCACAAAATAGGGCTGGTAAAGAGTACGCCTGTAGATGCCAATGCTGAAATCAGCGCCCATAGCATAACTGAGGCGTGTTTGCGCCCAACTTAATAGAAGTCTCAAACCGCCGGAAACAATAGCGGCCACACCAAACAAGATAGTCAACGGGGCTAGAAGTTGCTCTGGCTCCGTTAACTTCATTGCATGGATCAGTGGTTGTGCAAGAACATGGTCAAAAACCTTGTCTGGCGAAGTCAAAACACCCAAAAATGGCAATACAGCACCAATGCTTACTAATTCAGCCACCGAAGCTGCCATCATGAGCAAGAACAAAAAACCCAACTGAACTCGTCGGCGCAGAGAAACATGCCGCCATAACCTTGGCAGAAGTCTAAAAATTGCTGGCGTTGATTGTTCTTTCATTAGTGTGCGGCGCAACGAGGATAGTTAGCTCACATTTATTCGTGATAGTCCATCGCTTTGTAGCCATGATGCTTGATGAGTTCATCGCGCTCGGCGGACCTGAGGTCTTCACGCACCATTTCGGCCACTAGTTCCTCGAAGGTGGTCTTGGGCGTCCAGCCAAGCTTGGCCTTGGCCTTAGACGGGTCGCCGAGAAGGGTCTCAACTTCGGTTGGGCGGAAGTAGCGCGAGTCGACGGCAACGATAAGCTTGTCGCTGTGGGAGGCTTTCCAGTAGCCTTTTTCGTTCACGCCTTCGCCTTCCCAGCAGATGACCATGCCCAGCTCCTGGGCGGCGGCGTTGACGAAGTCGCGCACGCTGTATTGCACGCCGGTGGCGATTACGAAGTCCTCGGGTTCTTCTTGCTGCAGCATGAGCCACTGCATTTCCACGTAATCCTTGGCGTGGCCCCAGTCGCGCTTGGCATCCAAGTTGCCCAGGAACAAGCAGTCTTGCAGGCCCAGCTTGATGCGGGTAAGTGCCCGGGTGATTTTGCGGGTGACGAAGGTTTCGCCACGGATGGGGCTCTCGTGGTTGAAAAGAATGCCGTTGCAGGCGTAGATGCCGTAGGCCTCGCGGTAGTTGACGGTGATCCAGTAAGCGTAGAGCTTGGCCACTGCATAGGGGCTGCGCGGATAGAAGGGGGTAGTTTCCTTTTGCGGGCTTTCCTGCACCAGACCATAGAGTTCGCTGGTGCTGGCCTGGTAGAAGCGGGTTTTCTTTTCCAGGCCCAGGATGCGGATGGCCTCCAGTATGCGCAGGGCGCCAAGGGCATCGGAGTTGGCGGTGTATTCGGGTTCCTCGAAGCTCACGGCCACATGGCTTTGCGCGGCGAGGTTGTAGATTTCGTCGGGCTGAGTTTGCTGGATGATGCGAATCAGGCTGGAGGAGTCCGTCAGGTCGCCGTGGTGCAGGAAGAAGCGCACATCCTTTTCATGCCGGTCTCGGTAGAGGTGGTCAATGCGGTCGGTGTTGAACAGACTGGTGCGGCGCTTGATGCCATGCACGATGTAGCCCTTGTTGAGAAGGAATTCGGCCAGGTAGGCTCCGTCCTGCCCGGTGATGCCGGTGATGAGGGCGACTTTGGTTTGTTGAGTCATTCTGTGATCCTTCAAGGCTGTGTCGCGTGGTTCTTCAGGAAGTCTTCATAGGCTTTTTCCAGGCCGGCCTCCAAGCTCACCTGAGCCTGCCAGCCTAGGGCGTTGAGCCGGGTGCTGTCCATGAGCTTGCGCGGGGTGCCATCAGGTTTGGCGGGGTCGAAGGCAATGTCACCCTCAAAGCCGATGACCCGGGCAATGGTCTCGGCCAGGTCCCCGATGGTGATGTCGTGCCCGCAACCGACGTTGATGTGGCTGAGCATGGACTGGGTGTGTAGGGCATAGGTGACCTTGCCCAGGTTCATGACGTGCACGCTGGCGGCGGCCATGTCGTCTACATACAGGAATTCGCGCCTGGGCGTGCCGGTGCCCCAGATGGCAACGCTGGGCGCCTGGTTGAACTTGGCTTCGTGGAAGCGGCGGATGAGTGCCGGTATGACGTGAGAGTTTTCCGGATGGTAGTTGTCGCCAGGGCCGTAGAGGTTGGTGGGCATGACGCTGCGGTAATCCACCCCATGGCTTTCGCCATACTGGCGGTTGTAGCTTTCGCAGAGCTTGATACCGGCAATCTTGGCGATGGCGTATGGCTCGTTGGTTGGCTCCAGCGTGCCGGTAAGCAAGGTGTCTTCGCGCATTGGCTGCTCGGCCAGCTTGGGGTAGATGCAGCTGGAGCCCAGGAACAGCAGCTTTTGCACGCCATTGCAAAAAGCCGCGTCGATGACATTGGCCTGTATCATCAGGTTCTGGTAGATGAATTCGGCCGGGTAGGCGTTGTTGGCATGGATACCGCCCACCTTGGCAGCGGCCAGGTAGACCTGGTCGGGCTTCTCGGCTTCGAAGAAGGCGCGCACGGCGGCTTGGTCGGTAAGGTCCAGCTCCGCATGGGTGCGGGTGACGATGCAATCAGCCGGATGGTCTTGGTCCAGCAACTGGCGCACGATGGCCGAACCCACCATGCCACGGTGACCGGCAACGTAAATCTTGGGTGGGGTGTTCATACCTTGCTACGCCCGTAGTGGTCTTCAAAACGGACGATGTCGTCTTCGCCCAGATAGCTGCCCGATTGCACCTCGATGATTTCCAGCGGGATGGTGCCGGGGTTGGCCAAGCGGTGCACCTCGCCCAGCGGAATGTAGGTGGACTGGTTTTCGGTGAGCAGCAACTTTTTGTCGCCACAGGTGATTTCGGCAGTGCCGCTGACGACCACCCAGTGCTCGGCGCGGTGGTGGTGCTTTTGCAGGCTGAGGCTGGCACCAGGCTTGACCTGGATGCGCTTGACCTTGAAACGCCCGCCTTCGTCGATGCTGTCGTACCAGCCCCAGGGGCGGTGGACCTTGCGGTGCAGGGTGTGCTCTTCGCGCTTTTGCTGCTGCAGAGCGTTGACGATGTGCTTGACTTCTTGGCTGCGCGACCGGTCGGCCACCAGCACGGCATCGGGCGTTTCCACCACCACCAAGTTCTGAACGCCCACCAAGGCCACCAAGCGGCTGGTGGCATGCGCCAGGGTGTTGCTGCTGTTAGTGGCCAGCACATCGCCCACATGGGCGTTACCCAGTGCGTCTTTGGGCAAGACGCTCCACACGGCGTCCCAGGCTCCGAGGTCGCTCCAGCCCGCGTCGAGCGGGGCCATGCGGATGGGGAAGCGGCCCCCTGGGCACCGCTCCATGACGGCGTAGTCGATAGAGTCACTGGGGATGGCGGCAAACTCGGCTGCACCAGGGCGGAAGAATGCGGCATCGGTGCTGCGCTGGGCCCAGGCGGCGCGGGTAGTAGCGGCAATGTCGGGCCGGAAGCTTTCGATGGCCTGTAGCCAGACGGACGCCTTGAGCACGAACATACCGGCGTTCCAGTAGTAGCCGCCCTCTGCCAGGTACTGCTGGGCGGTGGCTGCGTCGGGTTTTTCGACAAACCGCTCGACCACCAGGGTGGGCGCGTGGGCCAAAACGGCCTGGATGTAGCCGTAACCCGTTTCAGGGCGGTCGGGGGTGACGCCTAGGATCACGATGGTGCCCTCTGCCGCGTGTCGTATGGCTTCATGCATGGCGCCATTGAACGCAGAGGCGTCGGCCACGGTCTGGTCTGCCGGGGTGACGACCAGCACGGGGTCATCGCCGTTTTCCACGGCAGCCAGTGCGGCCAGGGTCAATGCTGGGGCGGTGTTTCTGGCCACTGGCTCTAGCAGGGCAGCAGCTTGAGATACACCGATTTCACGCAATTGTTCGGTTGCCAGAAACCGATGTTCCTCACCCGTCACCACCAGGGGATTGGCCACCTGGATGTTGTCAGTGCCTAGGCCCATCAGCCGTTTGGCCGCTTGCTGGAACAGGCTGTCGGCACCCGTTAGGCACAGAAACTGTTTGGGGAAACCGGCCCGCGACAGTGGCCATAGGCGAGTGCCAGAGCCTCCACAAAGAATAACGGGTTGCACCTTGGATGGACGGGTCATGACACCACACTCAATCTTTGAGACTGCTGGAACCGCCATGTGCTGGCACACATGTCGTCCAAGGTGCGAGCGGCACGCCAGTTCAATACTTCACTGGCCTTCTGGGGGTCTGCATAGCAGGCGGCCACATCACCCGCACGGCGAGCAACGATTTTGTAGGGCACTTCGCGGCCCGATGCTTTTTCAAACGCTTGAATCATGTCAAGCACGCTGTAGCCTTTGCCAGTGCCCAGGTTGATGGCATGCCAACCGGCGGTTCCAGACAGGAAAGCCAATGCGGCCAAATGCCCTTGCGCCAGGTCCATGACATGGATGTAGTCCCTCACGCCCGTGCCATCTGCGGTGGGGTAATCGTCGCCAAACACACTCAGTTCAGCGCGCTGGCCAGCAGCCACCTGGGCGATGTAGGGCATGAGGTTGTTGGGCACGCCATTGGGGTTCTCGCCAATCAGGCCGCTCTCGTGTGCGCCCACCGGATTGAAATAGCGCAGGCAAGCGATGCGCCAATCAGAATCCGATGATGCAACGTCGCTCAACATCTCTTCGATGTGGAGCTTGCTTCGGCCATAAGGGTTGGTGGCGCTGGTGGGGTGGCTTTCGTCCAAGGGCAGGTACCGGGGTTCGCCGTAAACGGTGGCGCTGCTGCTGAACACGAGCGTCTTGACTTGAGCCGACTGCATGGCCTGCAGCAAGCTGATGGTGCCCTGAACGTTGTTGGTGTAATAGTCCACTGGTTTTTCAACCGACTCGCCAACCGCCTTCAGCCCAGCGAAGTGGATTACGGCATCAATATTGTGGGAAGTGAGCGTACTTTTGAGCAACTCGGTGTCGCGCACATCGCCTTTGATGAAGCCTATTTGTTGCCCAGTAATTTGGACAAGTTTTTCGAGAATGGAAGCACTGCTATTTGTCAGGCTGTCATATAGGACGACTTGATGGCCCAACTCCGACAGCACGACCGATGCATGGCTTCCAATGTAGCCCATCCCGCCTGTGAGCAGTACGTTCATGGGCCGTTACGTCTCCTTGCAAAGCACCCATCAAATTCAAGTTCAGACTTCAATGCCTCAATTTCGGCTTGAAGCGTTTCATACTCGGCTACTTTCCGCCTCAAAAACTCTGCCGTGAGCTTTGACTTCTCTGCCACCCCGGCCGGCGTGAGCAAATAGGCATAGCGCAATTTGTTCTTGCTCTGGCTGAAGTTCTGCATCTTCACCAAACCCTTTTCGACCAAGGCTTGGAAGCAGAAATTGATCGTGCCAAGCCCCACGCCCAGATCCTTGGCCAGCGCACGCTGACTGACCTGGGGCGTCTGATGCAAACGGCGTAGGACTTCGAACTGGATTTCCTCTTGGAACCCATCCAATTTCTGTAGTGGGGATACGAGACTCAAGGTGTTTTTGGCACGCTACCGCCGTGCCGTTTCACGATCAGCAAGCGCGGTCAGCGGGTTCTGGCAGGGGGTCCGGAGTAAAAAGTGCGGCAAAGAATGCTGCCGCAGGTTCGACGGACGAACGGATTGTGCCACACCGCCATGACTTTGAGAAAGGTTTTTTGCCAAACAGGCAATAACGCGGCAGGTTTATCAGCTCGCCTTGCGCAAACTGGCCGGTGCGACACGCACCGCCACGGGCTTGCTCAGAATCTCGATCAGCACCATGACCCGACGCTCGCCATCGGCCATTTGGTAGATGCCTTCGATGCTGGCAAACGGCGCTTCCGTCAGACGCACGCGCTCGCCTGGCTTGAACAGCCGCTCGGGTTCAGCCTGCACCGACGCTTCCTGTGTTCGCAACAGTTCGATCAGACCATCATCCACCCGCGCCGGTTCGACCCCGAAGCTGACCAGACGGCTGACGCCCTTGGTCGAGCGGATCGGCGCCCAACTCTTGGCCGTGTCGTCCATGCCCAGTCGGATGAACAGGTAGCGTGGAAACAGGGGCTCGTCTGCCACCGTCAGCAGGCCCTGACGGAGCTTTTCTGCTGGAAGGGTCGGGAGGTAGCACTGATAACCCTGCCGATGGAGGTTGTCCAGGGCGCACTTTTCCTGCCTGGGCTTGGTATGAACGAGATACCAGTGCATCGCCACCTCCGAAGGTTATCTTTATTGCTAGCATTTTACCTTTCGGTATTGCAACGCGGCAATGACATTTCCATCGGTCATTTCAACTGTGTTGTCTATTCGGTGGCGGTGTTGTCGCCGGGTGCTGGGGCTTCGTTGTCATTTTCAGAATCGGGAGACGTGGTTTCTACAGCCGGCTGGTCGTTGCTTTCTGGATCCTCTTCAAGTTCGCCATCAGCCTCCAGTTGCTGCTGCACCGCCTCCTCCATGCTGACCGTATTCACCACCAACTCGAAATGCTCGAGGATCTCCGGTTCGTGCCGGGTGATGTAGCTTTTGACGGCGTCGTTGCCGAGCAATTTGGTCAAGTAGCCCTTGGCCACCACCAGGTTCAGCAGGTCTGACCCGTAGTTTTCTTCGGCGTCCTTGTACTGGGTCTGGACCTGGCTCATTTCCCTTTCCAGTTTGACAATCTGCTCGATGGGCGCCAGCTGCTTGTCTCGCTCGGTCGGCTTGAAGTCGGTGCGCTGCTCGGGTGGTGTGGCCTTGAGCAAGGCGTCGGCATGCGCAACCGTGATGGTGTTGCTTGCGACCATCAGTTCCACCGCCTCGACCTGGCGGGCCGCTTTCATGTTGCGCAGCACCCGCGTCACATCGGGCGTGAACTGCTTGTCCTGCAACCGCGCGATCGCGTCCGGGCAAATGCCTTCCAAAAGGTTGATGCGCCGGTTGATTGAGCTCAGGTTCACGCCAAAGGCCCGGGCCAGGCGTTCCTTGCTGACGCCACGATCGATAGCGCGGCGGATCATGTAGTGCTCCTGAATGGTGGAAAGCCGATTGATGCGGTGGTTGTAGGTGTAGGTCTCGTCGTCCTTGGCCAGCAGGCAGGGGGCTTCGTGCACGCCCAAATCCTTCAATGCCAGCACCCGCAAATGACCATCGAGCAGGATGAATTCCGACTTAGCCGGGTCGTGCTGGATCACCGACAAGGGTTCGATCAAGCCAATTTCATGGATGGAGGAGACAACCTGCTTGTATTTGCGGGTGCTCATCACCCCGTCAGGGATACGTTTGCTGGGCATCAGGGTATCCAGTGGGATCTGATAGGTCTCCAGATCGAAGCCAAGCAAGGTATTCAATGGCGCCTTCGGCAAATCGGGACCATCATCAGTGTCCGATTGCTGGATGCCGGGGTACATCGGTGTGATGTTGGGTTGCGCCGGTTGTGTATTGGTAGCGGGATTCATGCGATGGCTCCATTCAGGTGTCAACGCCGGTCGAAATTTCCCCACTTTGGCCGCAGTAAATTTCCCCACCTGTGGTGGTGCGGGTGATCAGCCCGAGTGATGGTCTCGTGTCTCCTTGGGAGGTCTGCCGGGTCGGCGTTTGAGAGGTTGCTGGCCCTGGGGGTCAAGCAAGGAAGATCGCACGCGCATGGTCTCGGGGATCAAGGCGGCGTGCTCACGCAGGCGGTAGGAGTTGCCTTCGATGGGGATGACCACGGCGTGATGCAGCAGCCGGTCGAGCAAGGCGGTGGCGACCACCGCATCACCAAAGATCTCGGCCCATTCACCGAAGCCTCGGTTGCTGGTCATGATCAGAGAGCAGCGCTCGTAGCAGGCGTTGACGAGTTGGAAGAACAGGTTGCCGCCGCCCGAGCCCAGGGGCAGGTAGCCGATCTCATCGACGATGAGCAGGCTGTAGCGACTGAGGAACTTCACCCGCTCGCGCAGCTTGCCCTCGCGCTCGGCCTTGCGCATGGAGTGCACCAATTCGGCCAGCGTGGCGAAGAACACGCTCTTGCCGGCCTTGACCGCTTCGAACCCCAGGGCGATGGCCAGGTGTGACTTGCCGGTGCCGGGTGGGCCCAGGAAGTGCACGCACTGCTTGCGTTCGATGAAGTCCAGCTCGGCCAGCGCCATCACGCGGTGACGGTCCAGGCCGGGCTGGAAGCTGAAGTCGTAGCCCGACAGGCTCTTGACGGTGGTCAGACGCGCCGTCTGCAGCGCCATCTTGATGCGCCGGCTCTCGCGGATGGTGTACTCCTCGCCCAGCAGAGCCTCGATGGCCTCCAGGGCCGAGACCTCCCCCTGCTCAATGCGCGAGAGGGTGGTCTGCAAGGCCTGCAGAGCGCGTGGCATCTTCAGGCCCACGAGGTGGCGGCGAATGCGCTCGGTGGTCGAAGCGTTCATGGCCGAGCTCCGAGGTGACGGCCGATCTGCTCGTAGAAGCTCAGCGGCCGCGTGGCCACGGCATGGCCGCTCAGAATGCGCACCGATTCGCGCGGGCCATGGGAGGTCGATCGTCTGGGCGCGTGCCGGTGGCTGGGCAGGACCGAGCGTTGCGTGCGCCCCTGCAGCAGGGCGTGCACAGCGATCAGGCGGCCGTCTTCGTGGATGCGCACCTGATCGGCGGTGGTCTCCACATCCAGGGTGCGCCTGCGGGTGCCGTCGGGCACGCTGTAGTAGTTGCCGCCGACACTGACGCAGCCCTCGCTGCTGACGCGCCGCTCTTGACGCAGGACGGCATCGAAACGGCCGGCCGGCAGCGGCTGAAGGCTCGCACGCTCTTGCTGGAAATGCTCCAGCACCACGCGCTGGGTGCTGGCATGCACCCGTACGTTGGCCACGGTGTCGAGCCAGTGGCGCAACTGGCGGTTCATGTCCTGCAGGTCCACGAACGAACGGGCCATGAAGAAGTCGGCGCGGATGTAGCGAAACGGGCGCTCCACCTTGCCCTTGGTCTTGGCCCGATAGGGCTGGCAGGCACGCGGGGCGAAGCCATAGTGCGCACCGCAGGCCAGCAGCTTGGCGTTGTAGACGATGGCCTGATCCTGCTCAGGCTCGCCCAGGACGGCGGTCTTCATGCGGTCGTACAGGATCTCGTGCGGTGCGCCCCCGAAGTGCTCGAACGCCTCCATGTGGCAGCGCAGCACCGTGGGCAGGTCCTGGTGCATGACGAACTGCGCCCACAGGTAGCGGCTGTGGCCCAGCACCATCGCAAAGAGCCAGACCTTGCGCTCCAGGGTCTCGCCGCTAAAGCGCACCTTGAACTCGGCGAAGTCGACCTGGGCTTGCTGGCCCGGCGGCGTCTCAAAGCGCACCTCGAAGGCCGGTGCAGGCGCCGGGCGGATCTGGCGCAGGTAGTCGTTCAAGATGGTCTTGCCGCCTTGGTAGCCCAGCGCACGGATCTCGCGCAGCAGTCGCGAGCCGGTCAGCTCGGGCCAGGCTTGCAGGCGCTGCTGCAAGTAGCCGCGGAAATCGTCGAGAGCGCCCGCACGGGCTGCTCTGGGTTTGTACTTCGGCACGACCAGTCCCTGCTGGATGTACTTGCGAACGGTCTTGCGGTCGTGCCCGGTGCGCTGGGCAATCACGGAGATGGGCAGTCCCTGCCGGTGCAACTCCAGAATCATCATCAGTCCCTTCAGATTGACCACCTGGCCTCCAGCTCCACAACGATCGGGAGCCAATGGTCGGTCAGGTGAGGCAACAGGCAGCGGGCCTCGGCCCACTGCCTGTTCAAGCTTCAAACTGGGGAAAATTCAACCGGCCAATATGGGGAGTATTCATCCGGCGCTGACATCAGGTTGTCGATGCGCTCAGCGAGGTACTTGGGCAAGGTGTCCAGCCCCTCGGCGCGCAGCAGGTTCACAAAATGCTCGTCTGCAAACAGCTTCTTCAGCCCCTGGACGACCAGGAGCAGGCGCTGGTGCGCATGCTCTGCCTTAAGCACCATCTTGCGCTGGCGCTCGACTTCGCGTTGGTAGGTGCGCACCAAGCTGTAGCTGGAGGTGGGCGGTTTGATCTGGCCAGGGTTGGGGGAGCCGGGACCGTGTTCCTGCCGTTTCTCGACCAAGCGTTTGGTTTCGATGATCTGGCGCCGGTTGAGCTGCCCGTTTTCGTAGGCTTCCTGGAGCATTTCGCCGAGGTTCTCGTCATCGTCCTTGGCGCGGGCAATTTCCAAGGCGGTGGTCAGGGGGATGGCGCCGCGCTGCACGCCTTCGATGAGGCGTTCCTCCCCCTGGTCGAGCAGGAAGACGATATCTTTGACGTACTTGGGAGAGAGGCCGGTTTTGTGGATGATGGTGTCGGCGTCGTAGCCGCGTTTGCGCAGGATTTCGATGTCGGCCAGGATCTCCAGCGGCCGGTGGCCGCGCCGGGCGATGTTCTCCGCCAGGCTCATGATGAAGGCATCTTCATCACTGACATCGACCACCAGAGCCGGGATGTGCGTTTCGCCCAGGATGCGGAAAGCGTTCAATCTCCCCTCACCGCAGACCAGCAGGTATTTGGGGTGGCCGTCGTCACCCGGGCGTTCGGTGACGGTGATTGGTTTTTTGAGGCCGATCGATTTGATGTTCTCGACGATCTCTTCGAAGATTTTCATATTGCGTTCGCGGGAATTGAGGATTTCAACCCGGGCAATAGGGATCAGGGTGACGGTTTCGGGGGTGCCGGTTAGCATGGTGGCCTCCAGTGGGCTTGTGGATCAGGGCGGTGAGGTGTCATGGCAGGGTTTCCTTTCTGGGTGGGTTGTGGAATCGGGTCAGATGCGCCGCTGCAGGCGTTCCCGCTCGGACATGCCGTAAAAGAAATTCAGGTCGTCAAAGCGGAAGCATTCGATCTCGGCGCAGTTTCTGGCCGTGACCTGCAACTCTTGGTTGGGCAGGTCGAGGCGTGGTAACAGGTAGTAGTCCAGCTCGGCGGCATTGCCGGGGTCGAGGCGGACGGCCACCGTGATGTCCGGGTGGTAGCGACTGGGGTCAAAGCGGATGCGCCAGCGCTGTAGGCCATTGGGCAGTTGCTGGCAACGGGCCAGCACCAGGCTGATGACCAACTCCTGGTTCAGGTGCAGCAGGTCGGTTTGCGGGTCACGCCAGATCTCACCACCCAGCTCTGCAATGGTGTGCTGGGTACGCTCGACGATTTCTGGATGCAGTTGGCGTAGGCGCCGGTTGATCTCAAGAAATTCCAAATCCCGCCCGGGGCGAAAGCCCACCAGCTCATACGCTTTGCTCAAACTGCCAAAGCGCTGGATGTAGGTGGCAGCACTGGGCAAGGCCGGCGCCTCGTTGATGATCAGGCCCGACAGCGTGCCGCGTTCCTGGTAAAGCGCCCGCAGGTGTTCAAGCAGTTCTTCATCGGAGAAACGCCGGCTGCGTTCGGTCAGGATTTCCTGTGCGGCCATGAAGGTATCGAGTGGCACGATGCCTTCGAACGCGCCCTGCTTGCGGATCCACATCTGCGGCGGGTTATCGACGTGCTTTTTCTTGAGCTTGAAGGAATGGCGGTTGTAGACGTTGTTGCCGATGTACTTCTCGTTCGTCAGCACCTGGCGTACCGTGCTGTAGGTCCAGGGGCAATCACGATCGGTGTAGATGGGGATGTCGTTGAGCCGCTGTGCGATTTCAGAAAGTGGCAGATCGTCATCGACCAGCCAGCGGTAGATCTGGTGAACGGTGGCCACTTCCTGCTCAGGCCCTGGCACCAGGATCACCCGGTCGGTTTGCTGGCTTTTGTGCTCGCCCGGTTTCAGGGTGGCTTTGATGGCGCCGCTCTGGTCGATCAGCACCCGGCGCAGGCCAAACCCTGCCGGGCCACCCTGGCGGAAACCGAGTTCGATCAGGCGGCACTGGCCGGCAAACACCTTGGCCGAAAGTTCGCGGCTGTACTCGCCGGCCATTGCGCGCTTGACGCCTTTGACTATTGTTGAAACGGGAGATCCATCGTTTTCAAACTGCTCGGCAACGTAGGCAACGCTGATGCCCTTGCGTTTGCAGATGTACTCGTAATAAGCCGACTCGTCCGCGTCCTGAAACCGGCCCCAGCGGCTGATGTCGTAGACCAGGATCAGCTTGAAATCAGTGTTGCCGGATTCCACATCGGCGATCAGTTTTTGCAGTGAGGCGCGGCCACCGATGGACAGGCCGCTTTTGCCATCGTCGGCATAGGTTCGCACGATTTCGATGCCGCGTTTGTCGGCGTACTCGCGGATCTTGTCGGCCTGATTGAGGGTGGAATACTGTTGTTGTTGGGTGGACATGCGCACGTATTGCGCTGCGCGGAAGGTTTGGTTTTCAGTCAAGGTCATGATCTCTCGGAGCTCTTTTGTTTCGGACATGTTTGCTTCGAAGGCCAAGCCGTATCAAGGTCATGTGGCGCGGATCGTCGACATAAAGTGACGCTGGCGGACAGGTTGAAGGAAGGCGATGCGTCATGGCTCACCCCACCTTGCGCAGACTGGCTGCGTCGATCGTCATGGCCACGGGTTTGCTCAAAAGATCCAGCAGCACCATGGCGCGGCCCTCGGCGTCGTTCATCTGGTAGATCGCCTCCAACCCAGCAAACGCCCCTTCGGTGATGCACACGCTTTCGCCAGTAGCGAACAAGGTGGTCGGGCTGGCTTGCTGTGCGGTTTCACGTTCGCGCAAGGTGGTGATCAGGGCGTCATCGACCCGCGCGGGCCGGCTGCCGAAGCACACCAATTCGCTCACACCGACGGTGGAGCGGATCGGGCTCCAGCTCTGGCCATTACTTGATGTGTCGAGGCGCACGAACAGGTAACGCGCGAACATCGGTTCTTGCACGACGGTGGATTTGCGGCGGACGAGTTTTTCGGTGGCGAACAGGGGAAGGTAGGACTCGAAACCTTGGCGTGCGAGATTGGTCAGAGCCACTGCTTCCTGCCGGGGTTTGCTGCGAATCAGGAACCAGGCCGTTGTATTGGGCGACGGACCGCTGATGGGTGTTGGCGGCGTTACAGCGACCGCATCGGTTGCTGCCACCGTGGGCACTGGCACCAGCTTGGGTGAAGTCGAAGGCGGTGGTGGCTTTGGTTTCGGATCCACTGATGGAGCAGGCAATCCATCGCCTGGTGGCGGCGAACGTAGCAACTGCGCCATGGCCCGGATCAGCGGCAGCGGCCTTGCCGTGGCCAGCACCTGTTCGGCTAGGGCCAGCATCTCGCCACGCTCGTAGGCTTGAATGTCTTCCAGTTGGTAGCCAATTTGCAGGCCCGTCTGGGTGATAGTCAAGCTTTCATCGGCATCACGCAGTTTGTAGAGCGCTTGCACTGGCATGCACAGACGTTCGGCGGCTTGTGGCGAGGTCAGCAGGCGCGGGGCCATGTTGCGTGGGGCAAGGTGAACATGCCTCCATGAAGGCGCTGTTCGCGAACAAAGCCAAGGCCATCTGGCGAGTGATGCGCAGATTTCTGGCGCACAAACAACGAAAGACCCCGCCTTCACCGGCCACCCAAGAGGGAAGCCAATGAAGACGGGGTCTATGGTTTACTGCTGTTGCGTTTGCTGCAGCCGCTGGCGAGTTCTATCTGGGCACGCCTCGCCACTTGTCGAAACTGCGTGCGCCGGTGTAGCCAAGGTAGCCGGCACCGAAGAGCCACCACAAGCTTTCCGGCACCGCGTTGAGCAGCTTGGACAAGTTTTCGGCGGCCTGAAACACTTCGGCGGGCCACCAGATACCAATGATGCTGCCGATCACCGACAGCAGGATCACGCCGTAGATCACATACAGAAAGGTCGGGCGCGCCCGGCTGGTCCACGGGTCGGCTGAGTTGGCCTCCGCCAGAATGGCCGAGAGGCTCACCTGCATTTCCTGCAAGGCCTGCTGACCTTCGGCCTGGAACAAGGCGAGTTTGGCCTGCTCGCGCTGGGCCGGATCGGGAATCAGACGGTCGATCAGTTTGGCGCCGGCTTCGAAGAGGCCTGGGGCGAGTGTGGTCAGGATCGGTGTCATTGGCTACCTCCCATCAGCTTGAACTTGATGGCCGCGCCCAGCACGATCACGGTCAGCAGTCCGGTGGTGACGACCTTCACCAGGGTTTGCCAGGCGGTGTGTCGCGCTTCGCGCCAGGCCTCAAGCAGATCACGCAGCTCACGAATGTCGCGCGCGGCATGGCCGTTTTCCAGACCAAGATGGGCAAGGCAACGCTCAGCCCCGCGTTCGGCGGCGCGGGTGAGCAAATCATCCAGATCTTCGGCGCGCAGATTCAACACGGGTTCGGTCGGCAGTTCGAGGGGAAGGGATTGCAGTTCATCAGACATGGGGGACTCCTCAACAAACACAAATGCCCGCGCTGGCATGCCAGGCGGGCGCAACAAAACGGGGTTCAACAGAAGATGGGCGAATCAGCGTGGGGCAGGCGCCGATGGTGAGATCGGCGGTATGCACCGCCGGGTGTTCGGCCACGCAAGTGATTTCCACTTGCTCGCCACGCGGACGGACCGCGATCACCCGGGCGAGCAGGCTCCATTGCTCGGCGATGCCAAACGCGAAATGTGTACGCTCAGCCGACAGGCCGGTTTCGATGGGGATGTCGGGAAACTCCGCGAGGACCACTTGCTGCGCATCACTGCCTGGAGTCACCGCATGCGGGCCACTGACGCCACCATTGCGACGGCGCAGAGCCATCACGTGCGACTGACTATCCGTGAAACTGACCGGCTCGGACAGCGTAGCGGTTTGGGTGTCGGCATCCCACGTAACGATCTCACCGCCGGTACCCCAACTGGGCATATCATGGGCAATGGCGATCAGATCACCGTAGGTGGGGATCAGGCCCTCCAGTTCGGTACGCAAGGTAATGATGCGGCGGCGGTAGCGGTTGGCCGCCGCCAGATACAGCCCCTCGCGCACGGCATGGGCTTCGGTGGTGCAGCCAAATAGTCGCAGCTTGGCCGGATTGGTGCTGCTGGAGCCCGGGAGGCTCACGGTGACTTCGTCGGGCTTCCAGGTGCGGCTGCTGAAGAACTCCACCGTCACCGCGTCCGCCGTCTCTTCGCCCGGCATCACATACTGGATCTTAAGACTGTTCTTGACGATGTTGCGCGGACTGAAGAGCGCCACCGGCAAGACCCGTGCTTCATCCCGCACCAGACGCACGATGCCACCCTGCAGGAAGGGCACGGCCCGACCACAGCGGGCGACGCGAGTCAGCGCCTCCCAGACCGTGACCTGCTGGTCAAACACGCCGTCGAACTGGTCGCCTCGTTCAATCCAAACCTGATCGAGTTGCGCCAAGGCGGCCAGATCGATCCGGGTATCTGGCAGTTTGGCGCCGTAGCTGGCGCGCAGGATGTCGGCAAAGGCCCAGGCGATTGACCGCGTGGGCAAAGGAGCAGACCAGCCAGAGTCCACCGACCAGACCGGCAGCTTGCGCGTGACGATGCAGTTGATCAGGCGGCTGGAGCGCTGCGACAGGTTGTCGGTAGCGCGCATGCGGATGGCGAGCAATGTGACGTTGTCTGGGAATGTGATGCCACTGGCCAGATAACCCCTGGCCTCACCCCAGCGCACCTCATGCCCGGCACGTGAGTTGGTGTCTTTGCTATCGAGCCGTGTGACACGCACTTCGTAGCGCCCGGCAGCAACCGGATATTTGTATGACAGGCGCTGTGGCGTGGTGGTGGCCGCCGTCAGACTCTCGCTGCCAAGAGTGAACCATTCACCCAACGGATCACCTTCAGCATCGATGGCCCGTGCATCCACCTTCCAGCTGGCACTGCGGCTATCGACCCCACCAGCGTCATTGGCGAAGTAGAGTCCACGTGGCAACAGGATGTCGATGCCGATGTGCGTGACTTCACTGTCGGCCGGGTTGATCGCAAAGCCCCCGGTCCAGGTCCCAGCCAGCAGTTCCTGCCCAGCCACTTCGGGCGCTGTCACCACATCCGGATTGAACAACGTGACCGAGCTACCGGGTGGCACGGTTTGGTAGGTTACTTCCTCGAACGAGGCAATGGGCGTGTCTTCGATACGGAGTTGCTCGATGTCGTATTCGCCCAAACCGATACAATGCAGTTGGTACAAGTACTGCTCGTTGGACTGATATTCGCCATAGGGCGTGGCGGCCAGATCCGGATAGACCAGATGGCGACCGTAGACGACCTGAATGGGCTGCGCCAGGCGCGCATAGTTGCCCTGGCCTTGCAGGCTGTAGGTGGGCGATGGCTGCGCGAGACTCCCGCCCGACCCCGCAAAGGACGGCATGTTGGGCGTAGGCAGTGGCACCAGCGCACTGACCAAGGCGGAACCCGCCGTCATGATGATGGCCGAACCGACCGCCGTGGCCAGATTGCCGCTAAAGCCCAGGCTCGCGCCCAAGGGGCCGCCATAGACGGTGGCGACCACCATCACCGCGATCATCAAAACCGTGCGCAGCGGGTTCTTCCCACCGCCGCCACCTCCCCCGCCCCGCGGCAGGGTGATGAAGATCGCCACGCCATCGATCGGTGTGACCGCCCAATCGGCACGCAGCACGGGTGTGCCATTCTTGATGCAGACCGTGGGCTGATCGAACTCGGCGATGCCCTGGGTGCCCAGCCACTGGCGGATGGTCTGGCTCGGGTGGGCCACCATCACTTCGCGCTGAGTGGGCTGGAAGGGGTTGCGCAGCAGAATCACCGCGCTCTGATTGGCTTCGCTCACAACGACTCCACGAATCGGTAATAGCCTTCCACCCGCCAGCCATGCAGCAGGAGTTCAGGCAGTTTCTGGAAGACAACACCAGCATCCTTGACGGCATGCAGGACGCCACCGCCATCGACCGTGAGCCACACGCCGACATGCACCGGATGTCGAGACTGACGAAGCAACACAGCATCGCCCTCTATCGGAGTTGCGATGGTTTTCCACCGTTGCCGCTCGGGGTGATCGCGAAAGGTCGTCATCACAGTGCGCAGATCGTTGGCGTCTACCGGAATTTCCGGTAGATCGCGGTCAAAGTGCTCGCGCTGGATAGCAAGAAACAGCCCCCAGCAGTCGAACGCCTGCGGCCCACGCGCACCGGCGTGCCAAGGCAGCCCGATGTAGTGGGTTGCCCAATGGACGAACGATCCCGTATTGATTTGCATGTGATTTGACATGGAATCACTATTTCACTAATATCGACGCATGCAAACCAACTTCAAACGGCCCTTCGCCCAGTACGTCAAGAAAGCGCACAAGCCCTTACGACTGGTAATTGAGGACGAGGTGGAGGTGGTGTGCGAGGCGCCGGAAGTCGGCGAACTCAAGGTGGGCGACTTGGCTGGCATCCGGGTCCACAAGTTCCGCTTCAACCGGCAGGAGTACCTGATGGCCTACCGGCCACCGGCCAAGAACGCGCCCGTGGAGTTTTTGATCATCGACTTCTACCAAGTCGGCGTTCACGAGAACTTCTACGACGAACTGAAACAGTATTTGCGACACGAGAAGCCAACGGGAGAAACACCATGAACCACGCGCTCACTGCCGAGGACCTCTACACCGAGATGAAGCGGATGCCGACCACCGAGCGGGTCCGGTTTTTTTCTCTGCTGGCCAGTAACGCCTTCCAGGAAGACGACTTCACCCATGACCAGGTGTTTGGCGAAACACACCAGGAACCGTTCTCAGCCTGGGAGGCCGCCGAGTATCTGGAAGTGTCCGTGCCGACGCTGCGCCGCTATGTGCAATCGGGCAAGCTCATCCCCAGCCACGTGGTGGGGCGCAACCAGATGTTTGCTGCGCAAACCCTGCGTGCATTCAAACGCAGTCGCGGTTCGCGCGGATAAGCGCGGCGACTTTGCCGATTTCCCCTATCAACGGGTCAGACCCGGGAAGGTCTTGGCGGTGTAGCTAATGCCGGGAAAGGCCTTGTTGCCCACATCCAGCATGCGGGCCCGCCCGGTCACCCGGAATATGTCGGCTTCCACCTCGGTCAGCACCAGGTGGATGGGCGGGTCCATCTGGGGCCCTTCTAGATCGGTCGAGAGATACGGCCGGTAGGTGACCTCGATCACCGACTGCGACTCGGCCGCCGCATCCAGGTGGCGCACGATCTCCCGCGAGACGTTATCTAGCGTCACGGTGATTTCCGGCACCGGCATGGTGTCCACGGGCGGCAAATCCAACTCAAAGCCCATGGCCACGAACTGCACGCGTTCACCGGCTTGAAGCGGTGCTTGCGATTCCAGCCGTGCCCACAGATCACCTGTATCGCGCACGACACGAATCGCGACTGGTTGACCGGCGTCATCGACGAAAGCCGGGTGGCGCAATTCCAGGGTGTGCAGGATGAGCTGCTGAGATGGCGCGCTGGCATAGGCTTCCTTGATGGCTTCTGACAATGCAGCGTTCGGCATCAGAGGATCACCGGGTAGGGCACGTAGCTGGTTTCGCTGTCGTCTTCCGGCAACTGTGCTTCACCGGCATAGCCACTGGCCAGCACCTGACCGTCATCCAGCAGAAACACCAGGCCCTGCTCAGAGCTCCAGCCGTAAGACGAAATGTCCACCACCTTGCGTTGCGCGATGCGTACCAGTTCCACGCTGCTGCGATTGGTCGCATCCCCCAGGCCAAGACCGCCGTTGCCGTTGTAACCCCAGGCGTAAACGGTGCCGTTCTCCATCAGTGCCGCGCCATAGTTGTAGGACGCGGTGCCGCCATGAACCGCCTTGACCACGGTGTTCCCCACCGGCACCTGATTCCAGTTGCCGCCCGAGCTGCCATTGGCGTTGCCCCAGTAGCCACCATAGCCGCAAGCCCACAGCGTCTTGTCCGCCTTCTTGAGGTAGGTGATCGGGTAATCGTAGCTGCCGGCATAGACATCCACCACATTGGTGGCCACCTGCACCGGGGTGTACTGGTTGGCCGTGTTGCCATTGCCCAGTTGCCCGTAGTCGTTGACGCCCCAGGCGTGCAAGGCGCCCGTGCTGTCCAGCGCAAAGGCATGAACGTAGGCACCGAACACCTTGACGATGGTTTTACCGGCGAGGCTGCCACTGGCACGCCGCATTGCCGCTGACGAGAATGTCGTTTTAAGCGACGCACAACTGCTGTCCGCCATTGCGGGCAACAACGGCTCGTTCCGCAGTGTCATATTCAGTGTGCTGCGGCTGGCAAAGCGTACTGCTCGTCAGAACGCCGCCGCTGCCAGCATTGCTGCTGCCACTATTCAGCAAGCTGCGGCGAAGAAGTAATCACATAGCCAGCAAGTAAAAAAGCCAGCGGAGACGCTGGCTTTTTTACTTATAAGTCTCTAACCAAATATTAAATATTTCTTTGGCGTATTTCTTGTATGTAGAATTATTTTTTGAAGATGCGGTATTGGCATAAGCATCTTTTATGAAGCGACCATTGATTATAAGGGCCCCATTTTTTGATGTTTCTTTTTTGATTTTCTCAAGCCTATTCCAAATTTCCAAATCTTGTTTGAACTCGTTTCGACTCAATGGTTCCATTATGTTCATAGCGAGTACGACTCTACTTCTGACATCGTATTGCTCCGTAGCTAACGCGACTACAGCCAAATAAAGTCTGTCATTACCAAACATAATTTCCCTTTTATTAGAATAAAATAAATTATCTACACCTTATAGCATTACCCATTGTGGTACAGTTATAAGAATTGCCAGAGGGCATAATAAATTTAACGGGCGGCTGTACTGGCTGATTTAATAGCATTGGATTTACCGCTTGTTGATTCTGCCCCGCCGCAAGGCCAAATCCTTGCGCAGCAATTCCAAGTAGAATTTTGGCTTGCTCAATATCAGCTGCTTTATTCAAAGCAGCGTTATTAGAGTCAATGGCACGATTTGCTGTGAGCTGCTGGGTTTTTATTTCTTTAATCTTTGTATAGCATTGGAGAAGCTCCGAACTACCTTGCCGAAATCCCAAAGCAACACATTCGCTATAAACATTTATGTCAGAAAATTTTTGAGTAGTGGAGTTAGTCGTAGAAATATCTTTGTTTTTCCCATATACTTCCATAACGCAATTTTGATATTTCTCTGTGTTTTTCACAAAGCCAATTTCAACACAAAATGCTTGCGCCTCATTGAAGACTTTATCGTTGGCGCAAGCTAATGCTGGCATCAGAAAAATTAAAATATATAAATTTTTCATTTCAACATCCTTAAAACACATTCACCAAACCTTTCAGTGCTTGGCGTCATTCCCAGCTCTATACAACGCTTTTTAGCCACCTCTGTTTGGCCAGTGGATATTGTGGTTGCTTCCGCCGAATTTCCTTGCTCACTTAAATAATTCTCTACGCTTTTTATGATAAATCCACAGTTCGCACCATTGACACCTTGAAAAATTTTATCTACTTCGGCGCAGTAACTTTCGGGTTTTCCCGTTGCCCGACAGTTTGAAACAGGCCCATTCCAAAGAACAACTTCTTCAATTCTTAGATTTTTTTCATATTGCTTTCTAAAAGCAAATCTATTTTGACACGCATTCCAAATATTGTTGGCAACCAAAATAGCATATTGGCCTTGACTCAAGCATCTAAACCTTTTTATATTTGCGCCAATAACCTCACCCTCATCTCTTACTTTTTTTAGCTTTTCACAGTATCCATCTGCCGCTTCTGAATAAGCTGAAGTTATATTTTTCAATTCAGCATCAGATAAATTTTTATGTTGCTTAACTAATTCAATCAGTACAGCTTCATTTGCCGTGAAAGTTGGATTGGATATATCAACAACATCACCAGAAAATCTCGCAATAACAGCAGCATTCTTGTTAGCATTCTTAGCTTGCTGTAGTAAAGTATTCGCCACGACTGAAGACGAATATATATTCCCTAAAATAAAAATAGCCAATACAAAGGTTGCTCTTTTTATCATTGGTAGTCTTCCAGTTGATAGTCAATTTCCAGCTTATCATTTTATGTATGATTTGACTACGCCCCTTATGCCAACCTACCCGCAGCCAGCGTAGCAGTGAGCTTGCTGTAGTGACGCTCCAACATTGCCACTGAAGTTCCCATTTGCTTAGCCAGTGTGTGTATGTCCGTTCCAGCCAGCAATTCAGCAGTGGCGTAGGTATGACGCAATGAGTAGAGCGTTCGCGTCTCACCCGCAGTATTCGTCAGCAACTCTGAGTGTCGTAGCAAACGACGGAACAAGCCGTTGAAGCTGTAGGGGCGCCGTCCGTCTGCTGTTCGGAACAACCAGCTCTTATGCCGTCCCAACACTGCGTCAAACCCTTTGCCAGCTATGTCCCGCTGTCTGCTGTGTAAGCGGTGTAGGACGGCTGAGAGTTCGTGTTTGGCAATGAGCCAGCGCCCGCCAGTCTTTCCGTCCACCCACACACGCAAGTAGCGCACGCCGTCTGCTGCGTACCACTCGCAATGCTGCCAACAAACGCCCATTGCCTCTGTGCCGTGCCTACAGCCAGTGAGCAGCAGAAACTCCACATAGTCGCAGAGCAACTGCCTAAAGTCGTTGTCCTCTGCGGTTCGCCCACCGTTCTGCCAGCCCACCATTGCTGCCCGTAGAGCTACAACCTCTTCTGCGCTGAATGCGGGACGCACAGAACCCTTTTCACCTTTGCGGCTCATTTGGGGCAGCACCACCCGCTCGCAGAGCCAGCCGCGCTCTGTAGCCGTCCGACACACGCGACTGAAAGCACTGGCGAATGTCATTAGGGTGCTGCTTTTGGGGCGCTTACCCATTTTTTCATTGCGCCACACCTCAAACTCGGCAATGTCTTTGTGTTTCAGCGTCTGTAGGTGGCGCTCGCCAAAGAAGGGCACAAGGTAGCGTTCAATGACTTGGCAGTAGTCCTCGTAAATCTTTTTGCCCGTGCCAGCAGCCAAATCTCGCCGCATTTCCTCCACAGTCAGCTGAGCGATTTGGCTGAATGTCTTACGGGTGGGAGCAAGCCCCATACGCTCCCTAAATCGCGCTTCGTCGTACAGCTCGCCAGCCACACGCATAGCGTCAGCCAACACCGTGCGTTTGGTTGTCTGTCTGTGCCACTGGTTGTCGTAGAGCTTGTAGCGGCACTGCCAAACTCGGCTGTGGCTGCGTTTGTAGAGTACCAGTTCGCCGTCGCGCAGCGTGTGTAAACGGGCTGCTGCGGTTGAGAGTCCGTTGTATGTCGTTTCAAACGACGCTGCGGGCGGTAGGCTGCTTTGCTGAGCCCGTGCCAGTGTGGGGTAGCTGAGCTGCGTCTGCTTCATACCCACACCCACTGTTGAGCAAGCTGAGTACCGCAAGCACAGCAGCTCTCAATGTCGCAGCGCCGCAAGTCAATGCCAGCGGCAAAGGTGTGCGAAGAGTGTGCGGGGGTGTGCTGACAAAGAAAAAACCGCTGCCCCTTTCGGAGACAACGGTTTTTGTTTGGTGGCCTGGGGCGGAATCGAACCACCGACACGCGGATTTTCAATCCGCTGCTCTACCAACTGAGCTACCGGGCCGTAAAGCTGCAATTATAGCAGCATACGGACCCCGGGCCCGGGGAGTCAGCCGGCTTTTTTGCTGCGGGACAGGTCCACCCCGAGCTGCTTGAGCTTGCGGTAGAGGTGGGTGCGTTCCAGGCCGGTCTTTTCGGCCACACGGGTCATGGAGCCGCCCTCCTGCGCCAAATGGAACTCGAAGTAGGCTTTTTCAAAAGCGTCGCGGGCCTCGCGCAGCGGCTTGTCGAGATCAAACTGCTGCTGCACCAGGGCCAGAGCCGCCTGTGGCGCAGCATCAGCGTCGGACTGGAGCGCTGCC
>JACCDV010998155.1_pt1 | contig 43877 bp, 38 predicted proteins | sample 7446131 | NCBI WGS metagenome assembly JACCDV01 (sample SAMN15323448, study PRJNA562643) | freshwater metagenome | isolation source: river surface water | place: USA:Blue River Watershed | collected 2017-08-17
AAAAGTTATCAATTAAAGCGTCAGAAATCTGATCCGCTACTTTGTCTGGATGTCCTTCAGATACACTCTCTGAGGTAAATAAATACGGCATATTATTTTATTTAGATAAATTTTAAAGTGCAAATATTTAATTTTTTTATATTACTTTGGAAAATATTTATTAAATATAATAGAATTTATAAAAGCCAATTAAAATAGTATTTTGATTATTACTTATTCCTAAAGTTATATTTAATGAAAGAAAAAAAAGAATTTATAATCTTTATAAGATTAATCAAGTATTTTATTATTTATAAACAAATTAAAGCAAAAACGACAGAGAGTAAATTCATTTTATTTTAAATTATGGAAAGTAAAAGTCTTACTAATCAAATCATTTGTTAAATTTTATTTTTGAAAATATTTTCAATCTTATCGATTAATATATCCGTTGCAAATTCTTTTTCAAAATATTTTCGGCCATTCATGCCTAATATTAATCGTTCGCTTTCTTTTAAATTAAAAAATTTAATTATATTAGAAACTAGTCCGTCGATATCTTCTGAATTAGATACAAAACCAGCATTAGCAATATTTATAATTTTTGCACCCTCACCATCAATTGATCCAATAATTGGCTTGCCACAAGCGAGATAAGATTGGATTTTAGCTGGTATTGTTAATGAAAATATTTTACTTTTTTTTAAAGAAACTATTAATGCGTCAGCACATGCAAAGTAAATTGGCATTTCTTCAGACTTGATCGATCCTCTAAATATAAAATTTTCTTCTAATTTTAGTTCTAAGACTTTTCTATAGAAATGTTCTTTTGATCTGCCGTCCCCAAAGATATTCCAGTAGATAGGATAATTTAATTTTTTTAATTTTAAAGCTGTTAAAATTAAGGTTTCGAAACTTTGGGCTTCTCCTATATTTCCAGCGAAAATTAAATTTAGTCCGACTGGAAATGATTTTTTGTATTTTACTTGAACATCACGTATATCATAAAATTTTTCAGTATTATTAGGAAAATATTTAATTTTATCAGCAGGAATACCTTGTTTTATAATATAATCAATAAATGCTTCTGATTGTACTAATATAACATTCGAATTATTATAAATATATCTTGTTAATTTGTCAACAAGACTCAAAATAACACTGTTATTTATTGCACCAGTATCTTTCAAACTATCAGGCCACAAATCTTGAACCCAGAAATAAATTGGGATATTGTTATATTTTTTTTTTGCTAAAATAGCAGGTATTCCAACAGTAATTGGGGATGGCTCATAAACTAAAATTATATCAGGCTTTATGTTTAAGCTAAAAATTACCTTTAAAGAAGAAAAAATTACGAAAGATAAATAATTTAAAAATAAATAAATACTATTACCTGAATATCTTGGAATTAATTTAGATCTGAAAATTTTAATGTCATTCCAAATTTCATTATTATTTTTCCAAAAAGAATAGCCTGCAAAAAAACTACCTCTAGGGTAATTAGGTAGTCCGGTTAGTACTGTTACTTCATGTCCTTTATTTTTTAATTCTAAAGTCAATGAGTTAATCTTAAAATTTTCTGGCCAAAAATATTGAGTTACGACTAATATTCGCATTTTTGAATTTATTAAACATTATAAAAATTCTTTTTCACAACATCTTTTTTCCAGATAGTTCTATTAACAAAATCGATATAGCTTAAAATAATTCTAACAACTTTAATTGATACATTATCGACATTATAATCTTGTATAATCTTGATTGAATTAATATTAGTTTTAAATTGAGAGACTACAACATTAACAGATTCTAATACTCTTTGTCTTTCTATACCCGACATTAAAACTGTACCTTCATCCATACCTTCAGGTCGTTCATGTGCTACCCTAATCATGATTGCAGGAAAATTAAGAATTGAAGACTCTTCGGTTATTGTCCCGCTGTCTGATATTACACAATAAGCATTTTTCTGTAAATTAATATAATCAAAGAACCCCATTGGTTTTAGATATTTAACTAATGGGTTTAATACTATATGTTCTTTAATATCATCTAATCGCTTTTGTGTCCTAGGGTGAGTTGACACAATCACAGGTAAATTATATTTTTCTGCTAGGGCATTTAATGAATCAACTAGTTTTTTTAAATTATCAGGATAATCTACATTTTCTTCTCTATGGATTGAAACTATGAAAAATTTATTTTTTGAAATTTTAAGTTGATTTAGAATATCACTTTGTTCAATTTTATTTTTATAGAAAGAAAGGATTTCTTTCATGCATGATCCAGTCTTAATAATTGTTTCTGGGCGTAAACCTTCTTTTATCAAATTATTTCTTGCATGATCAGTAAGTGGCATATTAATATCACTTAAGTGATCTACAATTTTTCTATTTAATTCTTCTGGAACTCTTTGATCAAAGCACCTATTTCCTGCTTCCATATGAAATATTGGAATCTGTCTTCTTTTCGCAGAAAGAACAGCTAAACAAGAATTTGTATCGCCGTAAAATAAAACTGCATCAGGTGATATTTTTTCAAAAATTTCATCTGATTTAATTAAAATATTTCCAATTGTTTCTGCAGTTGTTTTTCCAACTGAATTTAGAAATATATCAGGTTTTCTAACACCTAAATCTGAGAAAAATATCTCATTTAATTCATAGTCATAATTTTGTCCTGTATGAACAATAATATGATCAACAAATTTATCTAATTCGGCCATAACTCTACTGAGTTTAATAATTTCTGGTCTTGTACCAACTATTGTCATTACTTTAGTAGTCATATTTTATTTTTTTATAGGTATAAGTTTTTATGAATTATAGAGTCTAGTTGTAATTCAATAATTAAATCTTCCCAACTAGGCTGTTCAATTCCAATTTCATTAAATATTTTTTTAGAGATGAGTGTTTTATTTGAAACATAGGAAGAGTCTTTATTTATAATGATATTTGTTTGGAAATATTTGTTAAATAAAATTAATAAGTTCATTTTGGAAATAGCTTTTGAAGAAACATTATAAATTCCAGATAATTTTGGGAATTCATTTATTATTTTCAAAACTATTTCTGCCATTTTAATTGTAGATATTCCTGAGTAAATAACTTTTGAATATCCACTAATATTTTTCTGTTTTTGCTTTAAAAACCATTCAAGTAATTCAGTTTTATTTTCAAGCTCTCTTCCTATCATTGATCCTCTTAGTGTAATTGTATTTGATGAATTAATCACTTCTCCAAGGGATTTTGTTTGGCCATAAATATCTGTAGCATCTTTAATATCTTCTTCAATATAGAAATCTTTTCGTCCTGAAAAAACACAATCTGTGCTAAAATGAATTAATCTCTTATTGTTAATCAAGACCCATTCGTTTAAAAAATGAGGCAAAGCACTATTTAAAATTATACTATTAGACAGATTTTTATTAACACCTCTACGTATGGTAATACCACATGCATTAATAATCACATCAGGGTTTATTTCATTTAAGCATTTTTTTAAATTTTCGAAATTTAATAAATTAATATCATCAATTAGTTTGTTTGGATGATACAAATGCGAATATGTGTAAGTTTTGATATTATTTCTAAGTGTGACCCATGTATCTTTATGGGTTTTAGAAATTATTTGATACATTTTGTGACCAATCATGCCATTCCCACCCAAAATTAATATTCTCATGTTTTATTTATATCCAATTTTATTTAATAAATTAATAAGTTCATTTTGATTTAATCTTTTTGTATTATGAGAATGATAATCTTCAATATTAGGAGCAATATTTATTCCTTCAGAAAAATATTTATTATAATTTAAATCTCTATTATCTGCAGAAATTCTAAAATAATTTTCAAGATCTTCAGACATTAATAATTCTTCTTTAGATAATAAAGTTTCATATAACTTTTCAGCATGTCTTGTACCTATTATATTAATTGGAACATCTGAATTATAAATCTTTTTTAGTGCTAATGCAAGCTCTTCAATTGTAGAAGATGGTGCTTTTTGAACAAAAATATCACCACTTTTCCCATTTTCAAATGCATATAAAACTAATTCAACAGCATCATCTAAAGACATCATAAATCGAGTCATTTTAGGATCAGTAATTGTTATTGGAGAGTTATTCATAATTTGATCATGAAACAAGGGTATAACAGATCCTCTAGATGCCATAACATTACCATATCTTGTACCAACTAAAATAGTATCTTGTGAATTTCTAGATTTGGCTACCATGATTTTTTCCATCATAGCTTTTGAAATTCCCATTGCATTAATTGGATAAACAGCCTTGTCTGTACTTAAGCAAATTACTTTTTTAACTTTTTGATTTATTGCAGCATTTAACACATTTTCTGTTCCTATAACATTCGTACGAACTGCTTCTAATGGATAAAATTCACAAGAAGGCACTTGTTTTAAAGCAGCAGCATGAAAAACAAAATCTACATTCATTAAAGCGGCATTAATACTATTGTAGTCTCTTACATCACCAATGTAGAATTTAACTTTTGGATCATTTAATTCAACACGCATATCGTGTTGTTTTTTTTCATCACGACTAAATATTCTAATTTCTTTAATATTTGTATTTAAAAACTTCTTTAGGACAGCGTTTCCAAAAGAACCTGTTCCACCTGTAATTAATAAAGTTGCATTTCTGAAATTTGAAGTCATAATTGTTTGTTTATGTTGTTAATTAATTCTTTGATCTTATTTTCACATTTAATTTTTGGTTTTTCCCCAAGAATATTAATTGATTTTTTTAATGCGATATAAATATCATTTGTAGAAAAAGGATTAAAAGTAATATTTGGTTCTACAACTTCATGTGCATAAGGAAGGTTCGAAACCATTATAGGTAAGTTAAATTTAGTTGCCTCAATAAGTCCAAGACCGAAACTTTCATGAAGACTTGGAAAAATTACAATATCAGAATTTAGGTATTCATGAAATAATACATTCTTGGAAACAAAACCTATATCTATAATTGGTATATTTCTTTGATTTAGTTGTAAGATTTTCTGCTTTAATTTTTTGTGCTGTTCGCTAATTGTAACAATTAGTGAACAATTTGTATTTTCGCGATGAAAAACTTCAAAAGCTTCAAATAATCTTAAATGATTTTTATGCTTGTGCCCATCACTCACATAAATATAAACTAACTTATTTCCTTTTTTCTTAAAAGATAAATTACTTTCATTAGCATTTTGATCGTCAAAAATAGGCAAAATAAGAATATTGTTAGATTGTATTTTCCATGTCTTTGAAAGAAGTGCTTTAACATAATTACTTTGCACAATCCATTTATCAGTATTGGAACTAAAGATTTTTATTATTTTACTCTTTAAAAAAAATGGGAAATTTAAAAAACTAGTCTCTAAATATAAAACATTATGAAAATAAGTATAAACTGGACAATTTAGTTTTATACTAGGTGGTATATTATTAAAAACTAAAACAGACTTGAAACTATTTTTATTTTTTTTATAAAACAAATGTCTATGTATTAAAGATGCTTTTAAAAAATATTTAGATTTATTAGGCAAGTATTGATAATCTCCTTCTAATCTTTTATCAAATAAGAAGATTGTATCAATTGAATTGTCATATAAATATTTAACTAAAATATCTAAAAGTATTTTTCCTCCTCCATTATTTATATATAAACTATCAAGTAAAAGCATCAATATGTTTCGTATTTATTTAAATTTTAATTTTTTGAAAACAACTAAGAATATTCCTAGATATATAAATAAAGTGTTTGAACGATGTCCAAAATATGCTCCTAATAAAAATAGTATAATATATATATATATATCTCTATTGATATGCGGAGCACTTTTTTTCAATATTAATTTAACAGGTTGCAAAAAAGCTTGAATATAAATCCAAACCCCTATCAATCCAGACTCATATAGTAAACGAACTAATTGTGAATGTGCATTCATTAATTCGTTCATGCCACCCATTCTATTGCTTACTGCAGATGCTGAACCCAAACCTCTACCAATTAAAATTGGGAAGAAATTTAAATTTATAATTGAATTAAGCAAGTCCCACATTGGATAAATATTGCTCATTTGACCAAGGAAAATTGGCGGAACTGAATCATTTTCACCAATTGCTTCCCATAATTCAGGAAATGTTTTAATATACAAATCTATTCGTTCACTTGTCTTTGTTCCGATAAAAATTATTATAATTAATACAAATAATATTAAAAGAATTTGGTAAAATTTTTTTAATGAAAATTTATCAGATTTAAATAAAAAAATTAATATAGCTGAAAATAAAACTCCTAATAACCCAGAGCCAGATTGAGTTAAAAGCATTGTTGTTAAGATAAATATGAACAATTTTTTATTTATGTGGGAATTATAATACCATAATTGTTTAAGATTCAAAATTCCAATTGAAAAAATTAAATAAACAAATGCATCACGTGGTTCACCAGCTAAACCGTGAAACCTATTGCCTGGGTGAACCCAGTCAGAAAGATGTCTAGGCAGAAACTCAATATTGAAAAATTGAATTAAGAGTAAATCCAAATATCCCAATATAATAGAATAAAAGAAGAATTTTGAAAATAATCGAAAATAATAATTTAAATCACTATCTGATTTTATTATGTATCCTGGTAATAATACGAAATATCCAAAATTATAAATAGTAATAAAATATTCAAAAACTGATCTTACATAAGGCCCATTAATAAAACTTGAGAAAAAATTATAATCATCTGCATTTATAAAATTACTATTTATAGAATAAGCACCTTGAGCGATCCCAACTAATCCAGAGATTAGTGTTAGTATAAAATAATAGGTAAAATATTTATTTATTTTATTAAATGGATTTGAGAAACTTATACTTCTTGATGTTTTTAAATTTTTTAAGACTATAAAAAACAAAATAAATAGTTGTAACAGTTTACTAATATTGCCAGAAATACCAGTACTTGATTTTTCAAATAATACAAAAAATAATAACGGGTCAATTATAATTGACCATATGTATATCTTAACAATTAGTGAAGTGTTGGGATTATTAAAATTCAATTTTTGATTCAAAATATTTGTTTTAATAATAATAAATTGAATTTTATGACATAATAAAAATAAAAGTTTATTCTTATTTTTTTAAAATATTTCCTGCAAAAAAATGATCTAATTTTATAATCATTTAACAAATTAAAAAAACGATTTTTAAAAGTTAAAACATCATTTCTAGGATCATCAATTTTGGCATATATCTTAGTACATATAAACAAATTTAGTCCATTATTTTTTTGTTCGCATGAATGAAACAAATCCTCGCAAAAAGCTTTACCTGTAAATGGAAAATAATTAGTTAAAATGAGGTTTTTTTTTCGGTGCAAAATACATCCTCCGGGCAACCATTCACTTTCAATTAAAGAATTTTTTGAAATAGAAGGATTTATTCCAATTTCAGTACCAGACTTTGTAATAGTACCTTGTTTATAACCTATTTTTCCATTAATTATATAATAATAAACTTTACTAATTATTCCATTGGGAATTGGATAAACTTGTTGATTAGAATTTATAAATTTAAAAATTGGTGCAATTGCAGAATTTTCTGGAAGATTTATAAACTTATTATACAAATTCAATAAAAAATCATTTTCTATACAAATGTCATCATCAATTTGTAAAACAAAATCATTTTTAACTTGTTTAAAACCTTCAATTCTTTGTAAAACTTGACCTTTTTCTAATGTGTATACAATTCTGACATTTGAGTATTTAAAATTAATATTTAATTTACAAACCTTGGGAATACAAACAAGTATTTCATCAGGCATTAAAGATCCTTCATTCAATAACTTAATTGTATTAAGTAATTTTAAACCACCTAATGTTGCAATTACAACAGAAATCTTAGACATCTTACGTAAAATATTTTAATTTAAATAAAATTTGATTAAAGAAACCCATTTAGGAATTTCTGAATCTAAAAAAAAGAAGTCATTTCTGATTGTTTTTTTGGTTGACAAATTGGACAATAAATTGTGAAGTTCGATAGAATTTGAAAAATACATTATTTCTGAATTATCACGTAATGGAGTCATATTAAAATATCTTCCATCTAAATACTGAATAACAGGGACTCCCTTGGCAAATGCATCAACAGAAGAAGAGGAAATATTGCTAGTTATTACAACATCAAAATAATCTAAAATATTATCAAGTTTTTCTTCAGTTAAAAAAATATTTTCATTTATAATGTGAGGGTTGTAATAAAATGCCGGATGTGGCTTAAAATAAACCTTTAATTTTAATAAATTAATAGCAGTGGTTAATTTTTCTAATATTTTATTATTTGTAGATTCTAGAAAATCCCCACAAACTAATATGTAAAAATCATTTGATTTATTTTTATGAATCCTTCCTTTTTTTAATTTATTTAATATATGCAAGTATCTTAAAGCTTCTACTTCTATTAATAAGTCATGTTCAAAATTTGATTTTAATAACAATTGCTTCGCTATTTTACTATTTACTGCAATCTTGTCAGGAAAATAATAATCAATTAAGTAATCTTTAAAAATATTTGCATCGAAAAAATATCTAAGATCCCAAAATCTTATAGTTGAATGTGGAACACCGATAATATCACCAAAGCCCATTTTTTTCCAAGTATAAACTAATATAGATTCCCATGGTTGAAATTCTTGAATATAAAATCCAATTTTTTGTTTTGGGAATTTCTTAAAAAATACGGGATATAATTTAAATCGAATAATATTTAACATTTTATTGGGCCCTAATAAGGAGTCCATTAATTCTTCTCTAAACAATAATTCAAAATTCAAATTTGAACTTAATGGTGTAAAGTTATTTTTATTTATGAACGATAATTTTATGCTTTTATGTAAAGTTTGAATATAAGTATATAATGCACTTAAAAAAATCTTAACAGATAAACTGCTTTCAAATATGCTATGATGTTGTTCTTTAAAATTTTTAATGTTTATATGATTAATATTTTTCCTTGCTTGTCTAAATGATTGACCATCATTTTTTTGATAAAAGGTATGAATCCAGTTTGTATTTATTTTTAATTCTGAAATTTTATCAACTAATTTAGTCCAATAATGTGAAATAAATGTACCATTTGCAAAAGCTTTTCTATCAAAATGAACTAAAATATCAATAAAACTAATTTGACCTGAAGGGTTATATTTTTCTCGATATTTATTATGATTTACAATCAAATAATAAAATAAATACTTGAAAAAAAACAAAAAGGCTTTTAAAATTAAGAAGATAGTATATACATATTTATTTAGTCTAAACTTATAGGAATGCGAGTTTTGAACATATTTGATTTTAGATTTTATACAATATTCCTTGATAGTTAAACAAATCGAATAATTATCAAGATTAATATGTATTTCTTCGGGTTGATTTTCTAAAATTATTCTTTCTAGAGCAAACAATTTAATTGAATCATTAATAAACGAAGAGCCCGAAATATTAAATTTTTGGGCTATTGAAGTTAATGACCAATACTTAAAATCATTTTCAAGTTTTAAGTAATCAGATATTTGTACTTCGTCTATGTATGATTTTGAAAATGTGTAAACCCATGATAAGTATAAATTCCTATAATACTCTGCCCTAGATTCAACATACTTTGATAAAGATATGACTTCTAAATCAATACTATAAAAATCATTCCATAATATGGTTAAATCAAAGCCAGGCAGTATTGATTTCTCGTCTTCACAAATATATATTTTATTGTAACTTTTAATATTTGTTTCGCTAAAATTCGAATCCAATTTCTGAAATTATTTTTTCAACATTTAATAAATCTTCTGGCGTATCTACTGATTTAGAATCATATTGCGTTTGTACCATTTTTATTTTTTTTCCATGCTCTAAAACTCTTAACATGTCTATCGATTCGGCTACTTCAAGAGGTGTTGGTTCGAGATTTGTATATTCAATTAGAAAATCTCTTCGAAATGGTATTATACAAACTTGTTTACCCAAAGGAACGTTATTTATTTTAGATCTTGTTGGAATCGGTTCCCTAGAAAAGTATATTGCATTGTTATATATATCACAAACGACTTTAATGCAATTTTTGTCATCATGCTCGCTTTCACTATTTATTGTCCCCATTAAATTTACTACATTAATTTGATCATCATTCATCATTGGTTCAAGTGCTTCTCTTATCATGTTAGGGTGGGTTAATGGCTCGTCTCCTTGCACCATAACAACAAAATCATATAGTGTATTATTAATTTTTTCTATTTTTAATAACGCCTCAGCGCATCTATCAGAGGCTCTTTCATGTATATCAGATGTCATAATCGCAACTCCACCTATTGAAATAATATGATCATAAATTATTTTATCACATGTAGCAACTATTGTCATGTCTAAAATTGTTGATTTACTTACTCTTTTATATACATGTTCAATCATTGGAGCACCAGCCAATAATGCCATTGGCTTACCTGGGAACCTGCTACTACCCATCCTTGCAGGAATTATTGCAACACTTTTCATATATTTATTTTATTTTATTTTTTGCCCATTCAACAAATAAAGACATACCTGAACTCAAATCTTTAAAGTCATTTAATTTACAAATCTGTTTCAACAATTTATTGTCAGAATATATTCCAGTCTGGTCACCTTTTGTTGTTCCAACCTCAACTATTTCAATATCAGGTATATACTTATAAATTTGATTTAAAAGTTGACTAACAGTAGTTTTTACACCTGTTCCGAGGTTAATTATTTCATTTTTAATATTATTATTAAAAGTAGCATTATACCATGCATTTACAACATCATCAATGTATATAAAATCTCTATATCTATTTAAAGAACCCTTAACTACAATTTTTCGATTTTTTAGGGCCTGACTTAGAAATATACTTACCATACCTTGTCTCATATTTTCTAAATCTTGACCTGGCCCATAAACATTGAACATTCTAAATATAACAAAAGGAATCTCGTTTTTATATACTTTTAGATATCCTTCGGAAGCTAATTTGCCAACACCATAACAAGAGAGAGGTTTAGTTGAATGATTTTCCTCTATTGGTAAATCATTGACTTCGCCGTATACAGACATTGAACTTGCATATAATATTTTTTTACACTTACACTTAATACCATAGGAAATTAGATTTAATGTCGACTTAGTGTTTTTATCTAAATCAGAAATTGGATCATCAAAGCTTATCTCTCCAGACGACTGCCCAGCTAAATGTAAAATCAAAGTGCAATTTTGAGGTAATTTAGAGATGAATTCATTATTTGCTAAATCCCCTTGAAAAAAAACAATCTCTCGAGGTATGTTTTCAATTTTTCCAGTAGATAAATCATCTACACCTACAACTTCATATCCCTCTAAATGTAATTTTTGTGCGATTTTTGAAGCAATAAAACCTGCTACTCCCGTAATTAAAATTTTGTCCATTATTCTTTTTTTAATATGCCAATTAATGTATCACATTTTCCCAATTTAATTAAATTCTTTTTATACAGATTTTCTATTTCTTCACCTAATTCATGTGTATATTTACCCATTCCACCAGGCTTTCCTTCTTTAGCCCATGTAATATGATTTGATAAGTCATATCGTTGGTCAAATAATATATCATATTTGACATTTAATTTATTTAATAGGTATTTTAATGATTTCTCGCTAAAATACCATGGATGGGCAATTGACCAATAAAATCTCTCAAAGGCTTGTATGTCATACACACTATATAATACATCTGCAGCATTTGGTATTTCAAATATAATTTTACCACCTGGCTTTAATAAATCAATCTGACGTTTTAAAAAATCTAAAGGCTCTGCAATATGCTCAAGAACAAAGAAATGCATGATTACATCAAATTTTAAATCTGGTGAAGCTGTTTGAAGATCTTCTATTGATTCATATACAGGAATTTCTCTGCTTTTAACATATTCACTAAAAAAACCTGAAGGCTCTATACCAATACAATTATGCCCGCTTTCTTTTAAGGGATAGAGCATAAATCCAGAAGAACAACCAACTTCCAAAATATCACACGCATCTTCTATTTCAGGGAGCAAATATTTCATTCTTCTATTGACTGTGGATTGATTTGCCATTATATGACTTTCAGTTCCAGTCCAGCCACCAGAATCACCACTTCTACTAGACATAAATGATTCAAACTCTGCATTATAAAATTTAGACTCTTCTTCTGCGGTTAATGCAGGAAATTGATACCTGATATCACATTCGACACAATAATAAAAAGCTCTTTTATTCTCCAAGTCTCCATAAACATGTTTAGTGACTACTGACTGATTAGATGAATTACTTTTACATAAAGGGCAAAAATTTGGAATAGCCATAATTATTTATTATTTATTATTTATTTCTTATTTCTTATTTCTTTCGCAGGATTTCCTGCGTATATTGAACCTGCTGGAACATTTTTTGTTACAACAGATCCAGCTGCAATTATGGCTCCTTTACCTATATGAACCCCACTGAGTATAATTGAATTAGCTGCTATCCATACATCATCATCAATTTTTACATCTTTTTGATTTAAATTTATATTATTTGGAAATGGATATCCAAACTTTGACTTAAATTGCTTGTGTCTGATTTCTGAATCAAAAGGATGGGTTAAATTATCAACAATAAAAACATTATGCGAAATAAGAACTCTATTTCCAATTGTTATTGATTTTAAAGACCAGATTCGAGTATTTTGACCTATGTAGCTAAAGTTTCCTATACTTATTACACCTTGATTAAGAAAACAATATAATTCTCCATTACAGATAACATTATCCCCAACAAAAATTTTACCTGTCGAAGATCTGTTTATTATCACCTTGCTTAAGTTTACAATTGAATCTTTCCCTTGTTTATAATTTTCACCAAACACCCGCATTTTGTAAAATTTAAATTTTACAAAATCATATAAATATCTGATAAATTTACTTTTCATTCTGAATAGAGTTCATTAATTGAGGATTTACAACAGCCGAAGTTAAGAATACCGAGTCAATTGAATAGGCAATAAACTGATATCCTTTTTTAATTTGATCCTTTAAAATCAACAAATCTGGATTTACTATATGAGTTCCGCAAGGGATATTATATTTACATGATAATTTAAGGATTTGTTCCATGGTATCTATGAAATCTTTATTTTCAAATTCTCCGACAATACCCATAGAAGCAGACAAATCATAAGGACCAATAAAAATAGCATCTAGTCCTTTGACTTTTAAAATATTTTCTAAATTTTCAATTGCTTTATAATTTTCTATCATAGCAATAAGTAATGGGCTTTGTGCTTCTTCATGATATGAAAAAAAATATTTTCCAAATCCATTCGCACGAGAAAAACCTACACCTCGATTGCCAGCTGGAGGCCAACATGAAGAATTTCTAATTTCAATTAATTGTTCGGCTGATTCTATCATTGGAATAATCACACCAGCAGCACCAGCATCTAATGCTTGCTTACAATCTTTTGAACTACCTTGAGCAATCCTTGCTAAAGGCAAAGTGCCGCCAAGTTCAAGCGATCTAAATAAGTTGGGTAGTTGTGAAATATCAATGGAACCATGCTCTAAATCTACAGCAATCCACTCATAACCAGCATTACCCATAATTTCAGCGACAGATGGGTCTGGAATTTGAATCCAACTCCCAATACTGCAATATCCTGATTTAAGTTTAGATCTAATTTTAAATATTTTCTCAATTTTTTTCATATTCCATTAAAATTTCTAATTGATAAGCCCTTATAATTTTCTTCAAAAGAAGAATTTGATTCATGTTTTCGAAACAAAAAGGATATTTTATTATTTGATGCTGCTTCAAAGTCTGCCATTGCATCTCCTATCATTAAGAATTGGGTTTTTTCTCTATTTAGACTATTAATTATCTCAGAAATTGCCTCAGTTTTTTTTGTAGGAGCTCCAAAAATTTTTATAAACGAATTTGAAAGCCCTAACTCCTTAATAATAAATTTAATTTCTAATTCAGGGGTCGCAGATACTATATAAAATAATTGATTATATTTATTTAGAAGTATAAAGTCTAATACTCCATCTACCCACTTAGAATTAATTACATTTGCAACTACATTTAAATTAAATTTTTGGCAATAGTCATCAACCATCGATTTTGTAGGTTCAATACCAACCCAACTCAGATAAATAGGTATTTTTTCAAATCTTGACATCCCACCATTATTTAAATGATGTTTTTTAATCATGTTCTTAATTTCAATATCATATTCATTGAACAATTCAAGAAAAGCTTTTGTTTTAATGTCTATAGATTCTTTAATAACTCCATCAAAATCCCAAATGACAACAGATTTACTTGACACAAAATCAACAACTGCTACATTCTTGTCCATATCTGATTATAAGAATTTTCAAAACCATAGTTATTATTTGCAATCATTTCCGAATGTCTTTTTTCTTTCAACTTGAGTCCAGCTTCTTTCAGATGCTTACTGCATTCATTCGCTTGAATATGAAAATCGTCATTGATCTCAATTAAAACTTCTTTTACTTGACTTAAAACCGATTTCCCCCCTTTTAGTATAAAATGTTCTAGTCCATCTACATCTATTTTAATATAATCCGGATTTTGTATTTTAAGATTGCTGATAACATCATCAATACCTAATCCAATTGTTTTATACTCAAATACTTTTTTTATTTTTTGTCCATCCCATCCAAAATCTTCTCCAAAAGTAGAAAGTGCCCCACCCCAATCAGTTGTAGTTAATTGCATATGGCTAGAACCAACTTTATCACTTAGTGCAATAGGTACTATACAAACATTTTCCGACTGATTATTTAAGTGAATATTTCTTGCTAAAAGCTCTAGATTAAATACGGAAGGCTCAAATGCCCACACTTTTAGATTTCTTTTCTTTGCTGCATAAACTGAATAAATGCCGACATTTGCTCCAATGTCCCACAAGACAGAATTATTTTCTAATTTGTCAATCCATTCAAGTGTCTCCGGCTCTTTTGAACCAAATGTTTCTGCCCTCCAGTTACATAATCTATTAGGGGATGAAAATAATAATTCTATATCTCCATGATATACCTTAGTGGTACTGTTAATTATAGAATCAACAATTATAGAATTTAAGATTTGACCATATTTATTTTTTTTTATCAATTTAAAAAATAAATTTACTATAGTTTTTATTGTTTTTTTTATTGTAAATTTCATACAAATTATTGTTTATTTTTTTCTAATTCTGTTATTAATTCAAGTAATCCTTGGCCTAAATCTATATGTAATGAAGGAATATATTTTCTACCAATTTTGGGTTGATATGCATAAGGAGTTCTAACATAGTGACCTTCATATGTACTTTCTATGAACTCAACATTTTGTGAAATGTTTAAAATTTCGGCAATCATTTTTAATAAATCTTTAACTAAAACAGGCTCCTGACCAGTAAGCACAACACATTCATTTTTAAAATCATTAGCTAGAATATTAACACTAGCAATAGCAGCATCTACAACATGAATATAATGCCTGATTGCTTCAGAGCTACCATTATAACTTAACTTTCCAGTTTCTAATGCATTCTTTACTATCCTCCACAATCCATTATGTTCATCTGACCTAGGACCATATAGTGAACCGTATCTTAATATAGTATAACTTAATCCATATGTGTTCCAATATTGCTCAACATACTGTTCTGCTGCTTGCTTACTACATCTATAAAAGCCCCCCTCTCTACTATTTACATAAACAGTGCTAGCGTATACATATCTTTCGATATTATTTCTTCTACAAGAATCTAGAATATTAATATTTCCTAAAATATTAATATTTACTGTGTCAATTGGCTTTCTTAGTGCTTCATTTAAATCTGAAATTGCTGCAAAATTATAAACAGCAAAACAACCAATAATAGCTTTATCCAAATCTGCGGAATTCAAAATATCTCCTAAAATCATTTCTTGACCTTCTTTTAAATATCTTGATTCAAATTTGTCAAAAATTCGAACTTTAAACCCAGCATCTGTCAACGCATCAGCAACATGACTACCTAAAAAACCTGATCCACCAATTACTAAAATGTTTTTCGAATTATTTGAAGATGTTGATTTTTTCATTTTTTAAAAATTTTGTGGTAATATATCAAGTAATTTTAACCCAAATATTAATTGATCACATGACTCAGCCTCTTGCATTGATCGAGATTCCTTTGCATAAGATCCCATATGGGCTGTTAACTGTACATTATTAAAGTTACATAAGGGTCCAAAATATGGCTCATTTTCAAAACAGTCTAATGCTGCACCTCCTATTAAACCTCCAGTTACAAAATTTATCAATTCTTGTTCGTCAATCAAGCCTCCTCTTGATATATTTATCAAAATAGCACTATTTTTCATTAATGATAATTTCTTACGATTAATTATTTTATAAGTTTCATCTGTGAGAGGTAAATGAAGTGTAACTATATCACTTTTTATGAGAAGTTCTTCTATGGAAACAAGAGAGTTATTTACCGAATTATCTAAATATGGATCGTGAATTAAAATATTAACCCCAAATGGTTTTAATAATTCTGAAACTAATTTTCCAACACGACCAAATCCAACAATGCCAATGGTTTTTTTAAACAATAATTGTCCCATAATTGGATTCCAATCATTGTTTTTAATATTTTTATCTGCTTCAGGAATTCTTCTTAATAATGAAAGAATATGTCCAATGGTTAGCTCTGCAACTGCCCTAGTTGGTGCATCAGGAGTGTTTAAAATTTTAATGCCCATTTTTTCTGCTGCATTAAAATCAACATTATCCATGCCAACACCACATCTAACTATTAATTTTAAGGCTTTAGCTTTTTTAAAAACTGATTCAGTCAAAGGCTCTAAACCTGCAATAATTGAAATAACTGATTCGTCAATTAATGAAGTTAACTCTTCTTCAGTTAGTCGCTTTCCAAAAGGATTTGTTATAATATCAAAACCAAATTTCTTTAGCTTGTCAATATAAATAAAATTATTTAGATCGAAAGTTGAAGTTGTAATTAATATTTTTTTCATTAAATATCTATTTAATTTTATTTTTTTGTAATGAGATATGTACTTTCTATACCCTTAATTTTAGTTGCAGGCATTTCTTCTTCATTCAAAAATTTTTCTAAAATATTTTTTTTATTTTCTTGGGCTAAAAATACTACTATATCTGATTTACATAATCGACTAATCGACATACTAACTCTTTCTGAAGGGTATTTAGGTGAGTTAAAAACTGCCAATGCATTACCATAACTAACTTCTGTAGATTTATTTATAGGAAATAAACTTGCAGTATGACCATCTAGTCCAATACCTAAAATTGATAAATCAAATATTGGCGCATTTTCTAATATCTTAGAATACTCATATGCTGCCATCTCTGGTCCTAAATTTGAATTTATTTTATGTATACTTGAAGAATTAATTAAAATATCTTTAAATAAATTATTATAAATAAGCTGATAATTTAATTCTGGATCATTTTCGTTTAAGCATCTTTCATCGCAGAACCAAAAATGCCATTTTCTCCAGTCGGTATTCAAATTAACTAATGATTTATAAAGCACAATTGGAGTTTCTCCACCAGAAACAGCAATATGAAATTCGTTTTTTTTTCTAATTGCATTAAACGAGATAATCTCAATTAAATTGCGTGACTCATTAATAAAATTATCTTCAGTTAAATTTCTGATTACTTTCAATTGTTGGATTTTCAAAATGAAATTAAATATTGTAATATATAAATCAATGAATATATTTTTTTTTGAAAATTTTTTGTTTAAATAAGTTAACATCTAAAATTTCTAATAAAAAACCGCTGTATACATAAAAGCAAATAAAAAAGATTTTAATAAAGATGCTATAAAAAAATGGGAAGCCTAATTCTTTCATTATTATACTACATGAAATAAATATTGTTAACTGAATTAAGCAGTATAATATTTTTTTCCACTCCCAAAAAATATGAAAATATTTCTGAGAAATCCAAAGTCCAAAAATTCCAGTCAACAAAGCTGTAAGTAAACTTCCTATAGCTGCTCCTTGCTCTCCCGCGATTTTTATTAAAGGGATGTTTACAATAATATTAACAAAAATTGTAATTATAGTTAGATATGAAATTATTCCTGTCTTTTTCGCATAAATTAATTGTGGCTGTTTTCCGAAAAAATAAAAAACATACATCAAACTTAAAATTGAAATGATACTTGAAGCGCCATGATATGAAGGAGGAGTAAGTACATGTAAAATTTCAACAGAAAAGAGTGCAATAAATAATCCACCTAATGCAGAGAAAAAAAATGGTAGAGTAAGATGCTTTCCAATTTTTCCTTCAAGATCATTTCCTTTTTCAAACATCATCTTATAAACTCCAGGTGAGTATACATTTTGCAATGCTGTCATATAATTAAAAACCACATATGAAATTTTTTGTCCTAGATTATAAATACCTACTCCTCCTAGATTTCCTAATAGACTTATTAAATATTTGTCAAACTGTGTACCAATTACCCCAAAAAATATTCTTGGAGTTAATGGAAGACTAATTTTTAGGCATTCTTTAATAAGTTTTATATTGAAGGCCAAGGGTAATATTTTACTAAAACGAATTATTAATAATACAGTAACAATAAAGGCGCCGATTAGCTGCCCCAATAAAATTCCATTTATGCCAAAATCAAAATATTGTACAAGTACTATACCAATCAACATATTAACAATTACCTCATCAATTGAAAACCATGCATATGATTTAGCATTTCCGATATTTTTTAAATATACTAAAAAATACATCTTTATAGATGACAAAGAAACTGCAAAATGCCCCAATAAGAATGATATACCATATTTATTATCTCCAGTTAAACTTTGGGATATATTTTGATTTAAAAAAAAAGTCAGTAAACCTAATATAAAACAAGCAATTGTTACAGTTATAACAACAGAAAATAACAATTCCCCATGTTTTTCTTTTGATTTTTGCTCAAAATATTCTCTTTCATAACCAGTAGTTAGTCCCATATTAGCTAAACCACTAATAAAAGACCCAAAGGCAATACACAAAGCATAAACTCCATATTCTTTGACTGAAATTTTACGAGAAAATATAGGCAAAGTTACTATTGGCACAACGGCACCAACAAGTGATGGAAGTAAAAAATAACTTATGTTTTTTATCCTATTTCCTTTCAAAGTATTTTTTAATATTTTGTTTTTTGTTTTGGTAAACAAAAATATATAAGTCTCTTATAATTTTTTAAATTTAGTAGTCTAATAACACTTCCCAAGTTAAAGGAGTGCCCATAACAAGATCTTTATTAACTTTCAAGCCAATAATTTGTTCATAATATTTCGGCGGCAATCCAAGCCCAGGTCTAACACAACGTAAATTGTCTGGTGAAAGAATTGTCCCTTTTTTGATATCTTTTGAAATATATAAGGATCTTCTAAATGATAAAGATTTTTTTTCTGCTTCAGTTGCCCCATAAGTAATTTTACCAATAGCTTGCCAAGCCCTTTCTGTTTCTACAACTAAATTTTTCATTTCAGTTGGTTCTAATGAAAATGCACTATCGACTCCACCATCTGCCCTAGAAAGTGTGAAATGTTTTTCAATTACTGTAGCTCCCAAAGTTACAGCTGCGACAGCAACCCCAGTACCCATTGTATGATCAGACAAACCAATTTGACAATCAAATAATTTACTCATATGTGGAATTGTAGCGATGTTGCTATTAACTGGTAAGGCTGGATATGTACTCGTACATTTTAAAAGAACAATATTTTCACACCCGACTTTTTTTGCTTCAGACACTGCCTCATATAGTTCCGCAATAGATGCCATTCCGGTTGAGATGATTAAGGGCTTACCTGTAGCAGCTACTTTTCTAATTAAAGGCAAATGATTATTTTCAAATGAGGCAATTTTATACGCTGGCACATTTAGCGTTTCTAAAAATTCAACTGCAGTTTCATCAAATGGACTACTAAAGCAAACCATACCAAGCTCCTGTGCTCTCTGCATTATTGGAGCATGCCATTCCCATGGTGTATATGATTCTGAATATAACTTATGAAGACTCTTGCCATTCCAAAGGCTTTTTTCATCTTGAATTTTAAATTCATTGCTATGTACATCAAGAGTAATTGTGTCTGGAGTAAATGTTTGCAATTTAATTGCCTGAGCTCCTGTTTTATAAGCTTCCTCAACAATTGATAAAGCTCTTTCTAAAGACTGATTATGATTACCACTCATTTCAGCTATTATAAATGGTCGAGCAGAATTACCTACTTCGAATTGACCAATTTTAAAGTTTTTAGTCGACATATTCTGTAAATCCTTTATAAAATTTAGTAAATGATTGATTTATATTAAAATTACTTAATGGTAGATTCATCTTATCTTGAATACTCCAAATCAGATCTTCATATCCCATTAAATGACGAAATAAAACTGTACTTGAAAAGCGAGGATTAATTTCAAAAACAAATGGTTGATTATTTACTAGCCTAAGTTGAATATTTATTGATCCTCTTAACTCTAGAAGTATTGCCAATTTTTTAAGAAAGAGACTAATAATAGGATTATCTTCTCTGACCCCAAATCCCGAAAATCCTCCCATTAACTTTCTTTTAAATATAATATCTCTAATTTCACCACTATCAGATCGAAACAATCCACAAGTGAATTCACCATTATCATCACTTAAAACCTCCTGTACAATAAAATCAGGATAAATATACTTAAATCTGGCAATCTCATCATAATTATTTACTAGATGTATAGATTTACTTCCTGACCCAGTCCTACTTTTTATCAAAACCGGGTATTTTTCTTGATTATATTCATTTATAAGGTAAGTCTTTGGAAATGGTAGCTTATTCGAAAATAAAAAATCAGCGGTTGCCTTTTTATCGAATCCAACTTCTCTTGCTAATTGATTTGCTATAATAATTGGAACCCCGAAGAAATTATCCTGATAATTATATTTTGTTATATTTCTTAATTCTGGTTCAGCGATAGGAATAACAAGATTGATAGAGTGTTTTTGAATAATTTCTAGTAATTTATTTTTGTAATCTAGATTGTCATACTTTGGAAGAATTTCACATTTATCAAAAATAAACTTTCCTGCATGTTCTAAATGCAAATCAGCACCAATTATAGTTGAGAATAAATCAGTTTTTGATTTTAAAATCTTTCCAATACTCTGACCTATATCACCAGCACATCCTGTAACAAGTATTCTTAATTTACTCATATTTATTATTTCTTTTCAAAATCTCGCTTAAATATTTATTTTCAGAATCATATTTTTTTGCCAATAACAATAATGGTTCAACATCATATGGAGTAGATTGCATTTCCAAAATATTATTTTTAAGATTAAGTATACACCATGAAGCTTGTCCTCCAATTTTTCTTGACTGACCGACCGAACCAACATTTATCAAAATAGTACTTGCAAGTTTTGTTACAAAAGGATAATGAGTGTGCCCTATAAAAGTATAAGATGCCATAGTATCGCATCTATTTAATAACTCTATTGGAGCATCAGGATAAATATAACAATTATTATCAAATGGAGATCCATGATTAAAAGACAGTGATATACCTTCAATTTTTTCTTCTAAATTATTTGGTAACAAATTAAGTTCTGCAATTTCTTTTAATGTGAATTGTTCTAAAGCGATTTTATGTCCACTCCCATATAATTTATTTATTTCAGATAGCTGAATTTGTCCTTTAATAATATCAAAAAGAATATGCTCATGATTTCCAAGTATCATAGAAACATTGTTTTCAATTAAAATTTTATAAACTTCTCTTGGATGATAATAATACCCAACAAAGTCTCCAAGAAAATAAATTTTATCGATTTTTTTTCTATATATTTCTTTCATCACAGCTTTTAAAGCAAATGAATTACCGTGTATATCAGAAATAATTGCAATTTTCATATACAAGAATCAATTTGGAAATAAATTTTTCTTGCAACATCACTCGGATTCGCTAACAAGTTTCTTTGATGTACTTCTATTAATTTCTTTTGTTGTTCGGATACGATTTTTGTTTTTCGAATTTCTTTTTGCATATCAGTATCCATAGCACCAGGATCAATCTGTAAAACAGAAATTGAAGATTTTAAATTGTTTGATTGTTCTTTTTCTAATATATCAAAATACATTTTCATGTATGATTTAGACGAGGAATATAATGACCAGCCTTCAATTGACTTATATACGGCCGTGCTTGTTATATTAACAAGTAATAATTTTTTTGAATTATGGTTATTTATCAAATGATTTAATATGATTAATGGGGAAATTATGTTTATTGACAAAGAATTATTGATTGATTCGAATTTATGTCCACCTATGTGACTAATAGGATTAATTTCTCCTGCATTACTAATAAAACAAATTGTATCAGGGTGAATTAGGCCAATTACTTTATCTAATTTACTATTAACCTTTTTAAGTTTCAATAGATCAGTTTTAATCCAGACATAATTTTTAGGATTATTTTTCGATAAATCAGAATTAGATCTACCAAGTCCCAAAACAAAATTTTCGTAATGATTATTATAGAGTATTTCTTTTGCTAAACTATAACCTAGTCCTCTACTTACTCCAGTAATAATAAATAATCTTCTCATAGGATCTAAATTGACTCGGCAAATTGCGCATGTAGATATATATCTTCTCTTTTTCCATCAATAATTATATGAGAGTGTTTAATACCTTCTAAGGTATATCCTGATTTTTCTAACATATGCACATGCTCAATTCTATTTGAGTAAGTTTCTGTATAAAGTTTTATTAATTTAATTTCTTTAAATGCAATTGAATTCATTAATTTTAAAAATTTTTCAAATAAATATTCATATAATTTATCTGTTTTAATTTTAGGATTTAATAAAAATGATATCTCTCCAATTCTATCTATATATGAGATATGTACAATTCCTCCATATCCTACAAATTTATTTTCATAAAAGCAATTAAACAGTATTTGAACTGGTGTATCAAAATTTAAAAGTGGAAATACGTTAAAATTAAAATAATCATTTTGCTGCGACTCTGAAATTATTTGATTTTGCCTTAATATATTTATCTGTTTATTTCTCCATTTTCTAATTAATTGTATGTATTTTTTATCAATAGTTTTAATTGTAAAATTATCTAATTGATATTCATCGTACTTTAGTATTTTATACTTCATAAGTTACAAAAATTTTCTAAATACCGGTTTAGCCGGCTCTCCAATTAAAAATGATTCAACCCCTTTAACTGAAGCTTCTTTTAAAATCGATAATGTCTCAGAAAATGCTTCAATAAAAAAATCAACATCATTTAAAGTGTGAGAATAACATGGAGAAAATGCACCTTGAAAAAGTACTCCCCTGGCTATCATTTCCTGCATTGCAAGAGTGCGCATTTGTGAGCTTAAATTTCCAGAATTATCTCGAAAATTAAAACCTATAAGCCAATTACATGGTATTAAATCCACTAAATGATTTAATCTATTGGATAAAATAACTTTTTGACAACCTTCAATAAGTGCATTACCAATTTCATGATTATGAGCAATTACATTATTTTTTGAAAACTCCTCTAATGTGGCATTTGCAGCAGCTAGTGTGTGAGTTTCTCCACCATGTGTAGTTGAAGTCAAAAAAACTTTCTCTTCTCCTTTTCTATTGATACCCCCTAGCTCCATAACTTCTTTAGTACCAGTAAGCGCACAAAATGAAAACCCATTAGCAATACCTTTTCCCCAGGTAGCCATATCTGGTTTTAAATTATATTTAGTGATAGATCCTGGAAAAGCAGATTTAAATCCACTTACCATCTCATCGATTATAAATAAAGCACCGTTATTATGCGCTAAATCAATTGCATCATTTAAAAATTGCGCCGGATTTTGTTTACAAGCACAATTGTTGTAACAAGCACTTTTTTCGGGTTCTGTTATTACACAAGCAATCTGATTTGGATATTTATCAAATAGTTGTTTTAATGAATTAATATCACAAGAGTTGAATGTTACAGATAAGTTGCTTATTTCTTCAGGAACTCCTTTATTACATTGAGTTTTACCAATAAACCAATCATCATACGAATAAAATGGATGATCAGCTGGAAATGCAACTAGTTTTCGACCAGTAAAAGCTCTAGCTAATTTAACAGCAGCCGTTGTAACTATAGAACCATTTTTAGCAAATTTTATCATATCATGTTGAGGAACAAAAGATAAAAAGTGTTCAGCAGTATGCATTTCAAGTACAGAAGGTCTTTGAAAATTTACTCCTTTATCTAGTTCAATTTTTACGGCCTCTAAAACATTTTCATATGCATGTCCCAAACTTACACTCGTCAATCCCATTGAACAATCTAAAAAAGCATTACCATCTATATCCCACAGATATGCACCTTTGCCATGACTAATTGCAGCAGGTGACAAAAGCGGAAACTGATCATCACCTTTAGAATAGGTATGTGCTCCTCCAGGTATTAAGTTATGTATTCTACTTCTGTAGATATTTGAATTTGTGAAATTTTTTATTAACTGCTTTTTCATTTTAATTATTTAATATCAAAAATTTTAATTGTAATTTCTTTCCAAGAATTTATTGAATTTAGAAATTCTTCAAATTTTGCATTCTTTAATAATTCGTCGTGTTTTAGTGATCCTTCAACAATTATCTCAGAAAGATTTAAGATGTTTTCAGATTCAAATGGAAGTCCAATATTGTACTTTGCCAATACATTACCGAAAGGATAAAAGTTTGGTGCAATAATTAATTTGTGCATTAAAGCGGCTTGAACAAATACTCCACTGGTATCAAATTCATATGACTTTCTGTATGGTAAAACAACATAATTAGTTTCAGAAATTAAATTAGCTACTTCTTCCTCACTCAAAAACTTATTGTAAAATTTTACATTAGTTAAATTTTCAAAATGCGAGTCAATAGAAAAATTTTTTGATTTTAAATCACCTGCAATTACAAATTCAAAATTTCTTAGATTAGATTTATTTGCCAAATAAATAGCTTCAATAAATAAATCGACACCTTTGCCAAAAAATAGATTACCGAAATATAAATATTTTATGGTTTTACTCTTTTCAATTATTTTATCTTTTGGAAAATATAGGCGCCTATTATCATAGATGGGATCACCAAAGACAGATATTTTTTTAAGATTAATAATTTGTTTTGAAAAAGATAAAGGTATTTCATTAGTAATAATATGAACTAGGACGGATTTTATTGATTTATTTGCTAAAATTTTATTAAAAACTGATAATCTTAACTCATTTTCAAAAACTTCACGCAAACCAAATACGCTAAAGGAAATAGTAAATGGTAAAGTTTGGATATTAGATAGTACGGAATAAAAAATATCATAATTAATTCTTACAATATGTAAATGATCAATTTTTTCTTCAATACAGTATTTAAAAAGAAAAAAATATTCTTTGTAATCACTATTTTCACTAAAATATTTCAAATTATCTAAAACTCTATATGAAATATTTTTCCTTATTACCTGTTCAGTCTCAACATTAGTAACAACAATTAAGTTGCTTGTCGAATTATAATTATCAATAATATTATTGATATACTTTTGGTAAAATGATTTATATTCTCTACAATAAATTATATTATTCTTCACAAATTGATAATTTTGATTGAATTATATTAAAGAGTTGTTCTTTATTTCTTATTATTTGAACACCATGTGAAGCCCTGTCATCGATTTGTATTATTCCAGTCGGGTCATAATAGTATGTGGTCTTATTTAACAATTTAGCAATAACAGATGGAGTAGAAAAGGGCATCGATATAACTATATCACAATTTTCAATGATTTGTCTTGCACTTATATCAGGATCTAGAATATTTATTTTATTTGATTTTGACCACTTACTCAAGTTTTTTTGGTAAAATTTGTCTGCCAAACTACCAATATGTCTTTTCCCTTTAAAGAAAATATCTATATTAAATTTAGATAAAGTTTCAAATATGTCATTATTGAATGAATTGACGACATTTGGCACATAATATTCAATATCAATACCAAGAGTTTGATACCAAGAGCTTCTAGTGGGCTGTACATCAAAAACTGCTATTTTGATAGAATTTGTGTTTATTATTTTAAATGGAATTGAAGAATTTTGAAAATCTACAATTCCAACAATTTGAATTTTTGAAGGATATGAAATATTTCTAATAATAAAATCGTATTGATAGTCGTCCCAAACATAATATATATCCCAATTGCACAAGTGCCAAAAATTTTGTTGTTTTACATACCCTGATGGAGATTTGAATGTTTCACAATTTGTAGAATAAAAATAAAGAATTACTTCAGTAATATTTTTATCAAATGCAAATGTCCAAAGTGGTCGATATATGTAATCAGAATTATTAAAAAGAACTTTTTTAGGAAATGAATTATAATTCGAATAATGAATTCTTAAAAATCTTATAATTTGAAAAGATAAAATCAAACCATGTATGTCTCTTGAAAAAAGAGAAAAAAAGCTGTTAATTAATGATTTAATTGAATGGTATATAAATAATAATAATTTTTTATATTTTATTTTTATTAATACTGGTGACTCAATATATTTAATATATGACTTTAAATTAACATCAATTTTATCGTAGTTAACATAAATATTTATTTTTCCCTCATCCGACTCACTATTTCCGAATCGAGACATGTACCATGAAATTATATCATGATTATCTTTGGAGATTTTTTTAGGTATATTTTTATCTTTTAAATTATGAAAATATACCGAACCCGACAAGTCATGAATTTTAGATTTTGAATAAAAAACTGATTGAATAATAAGATATAATAATTCATAAATCCCCTTTAAAAAAAATTTTAATGAAAAAATTTTATAATTAATTTTATTTGAGAAAGTGTTTACAACAAAACCAAACTTCTCTAATTCAATTCTCCATTCATATGGTAATGGGTGAGAAATTTTTTTATTTTTATTTGAAAAAACAGCTAATAACTTTTCATTAAAAGAAACAGTAAGTATATTTAAAACCAAGTACTGTTGAAAATTTTGTTCAAGGATACTTTTTGCAATTAGACCTTTTTTTATAAGAATTGAATTTGAAAATATTGAAACTTGAGTTTCTGCAAGCTTTTCTCTAATTTCATTAATTAAGGGCAGTTTAGAAGATTGGGATAAAATATAATAACCTCGCATAGCCATGCGAATTTTGCTTTTTCTTCTATTTTTTAAATAATTAATCAACATTTCAATAATGAATTTAAAAAGTATTGAATTGTTGTAATTAAATCAATCAAGATTGATAGACTTTTTATAACCTTCATTTCTTTGAATTGACTGATTCTTAAATTTATCTCTATTATTTATAATATAATTAGCATATGTGATCCAGCTTAAATCTACACCCAAATCATGAACTAATGTTTCAACACAATTAAAATCCTGAGACTCATCAACGGTAAGTCTTACATCACTATAATTAACTTTACATTTATAACTCATAGCAGTGAATAATAAACCTCCTTTCAAATTCGAATTATTTAAAATAAAAGGGGTAACATGTTCCCTTTCAGATAATAGCTTTGCATTTAACCAAGCTTTTTTTAGTGAATTAAATGTAAATACTTCTACATCTTGTCCATCTGGAAAACATTCTTCAATAGAATTTGAACAGTAATCTACTTTTGAAGATATAGCAAAATCAATTACTTCATCTATTAATTCATGATCCAATAGTGGGCAATCAGAAGTTACTCTAACAATATAATCTGCATTATAAAGTAATGCAGCATTGTAAAATCTATCCAAAACATCATTCGTACTTCCTTGAAAACATTCAATTTCGTATTTTTCAGCTATTTTAATAATTTCTGAAACATCTTTCTCATATGTTGTCGCAACTATTATTTTATCAGCTTTTTTTGACTTTTTTATTCTACTTAAATGGAGTCCCAATAGTGTTGTTCCGGAAATTATTTTTATGACCTTTTTAGGCAACCTCGAACTTGAAATTCTTGCTTGAGTTATTAAAATTATATTATATTTTCCCATTGAATATTGGATTAATTCAAAAGTTATTGAATATGAAAACGAGGATTAAAAATGGCCATTTTAATTGTATCTATATATTTGTTATTGAATTTTACTTGATATTTTAAAGTACCTTCAATAATAAATCCAATCTTCAAGTATAATTGAAGAGCAGCATAATTCTCGCTTAAAACACCCAAATTTATTTTTCTAATTTCAAGATTATTGAAACAATAGTTAATAACTAAATTAATTGCTTCTAAAGCATACCCCTTACCCCATTCATTTTTATCACCAATCATTATACCAAGTTCTGCAAACCCATTGTATAAATCAATCGGATCAATTTTAATATTTCCAATATGTTTGTCAGGATCTTTAATCCTTATTGTCCAAAGGTGTGTTTTATTTTCAATTATATTTTTTATATAAATTTCCAACTTTTCAAAAGTATATTCATCGCTAAATCCCATAAAACGAGTAACTTCTTTATCGTTAAGCCAAGAAAGATATTCATTTGTAATTTCTTTCTCAGATATTTGTTTTAATATAAGTCTATTTGATTCTAATATGGGCAAATATTTTATCATAATTTAATTAAAATAGTACAATTTTTTTCAATTAATTTAAAGCGATATACTTTTAAATAGACATTAAAAAAAATATAAATTTTTTTCAAATGATCTAAATTCTTACATTTAATTCTTTTTGTAAATTAATTATGAACAAAATATCATTCAACAATTAGTTTTCTATATGTGAAATCAAAGTTGTTGGATTTTTATAAAAATGCCTTTTTATTATTAAAGATTTCCTTAGTTATTTTAGTCAATTTATTTATAGTATCTAATTCTTTTGAATTATTTTTTATCAAAATTAGAAATATAATGATAAATAGAAAATCTTAAATTGAATTTGGATTTAATCTCATATTTACAATAGGAACTATATATTTAATCAAATTCTAGAAGACTTTACCTTCAATTGATATTTTAAGAAAATTTTAGAGAAATTTAAATAATTTGAGTCTAATTTAAATTGGTAATGATGCCTGCAATTAGAAAAGCAAGGGGACTTAAAAAACTTTGTTTTTTAAAGATATTTCCAATTGACCGGATTTATTAATTCTTTTTCAATGTTTTTAAATTCGGGTGGCAACGGGTTGGATATTTTTCTTGAAAAATCAATTTCTAAGATTTCATTCAATTGTAAAAATGAATCAACTCCAATTATAATTTTCTTAATTTCATGAAATCCGCTAACATAATTTAAACAAGCTTCGATTTTTGACATTTTAATTTCGTTAGTCCAATTTTCATATGCTTGCCACAAATTTTTCCACTTCATAAATTTTTGAGGTATTTGACTTAAATTTTGAAGTAATAATCCTTGTAAAAAAATTGATCTGACTTGAATTTCAACGTCTTTTTTATTTAATTCTATATTCAAATTATTAGTAAACAATCTATTATCAAATAAATTAAATGGAATTTGTATAACATCAAAATGAAATTTTTCAAAGTATTTAAGTGAATTTTCAGTATCATAGACTGAAATGCCAATTTTTTTTACTAATCCTTTCTTTTTTAATTTACACAAAACTTTATAAATAGTTTCACCATGTGACATAAAAAGTTGATCTGGTCTATGTAATAAAACTTCGTCTAATGAATTAACTTTTAATCTCGATATTGAATTTTCAATAATTTTTTGTACATAATTATAATCTACATTGTTAGGTAACTCAGGGAGCTTAGTTGTAATATTCCAATTAGATACTCCTATTTTTCCCAAATTAGATTCGGCAATACCATAATCTACTGCTGTATCAATAGATGAAATTCCATTTTCGAATGCATGATCAATGATTTTTCTTCCCTCTATTTCATTAATTAATCCAGTTTTGTTGGTTATACCATAATTCAATCCGAATTGAGCAGAGCCTAATACTAATTTCATAAAATTTAATACCTAAATTAAATTAAAAAATATTTTGAAAACCTGCCGGCTTTTTAATCATATCAATAATATAATTTTGTTGGTCATCTGTTAAATTGACATGAATGGGTAAACTTATTGCTTTTGCATAGTATTCTTCTGAATTAGGAAAATTTTTGGAGGAATATCCTAATTCAGCGTAATATGGATGTTTGTAAATTGGAATATAATGCACATTAACAAGTATTCCCGCATTTCGCATTCTCTCAAATACTTGATTTCTACCCCCAATTTTAGGGTTATCTTTTATTTTTAAAATATAAAGGTGAAATGAAGAAAAAGTATCTAAATTTTGAAATGGCAATTCAATATAGTCTTCTTGAAATGCATTATCATATTTTTGTTTAATTAGATGTCTTTTTTCAACAAACTGATCAATTCTTTTTAATTGACTTAATCCAAGTGCTGCTTGTAAATCGGTCATTCTATAATTATAGCCTAGATCTACTTGTTCATAATACCATAAACCATCAGGGATATTTTTCATTTCGGCAGGGTGTCTAACAATTCCATGACTTCGATATCTATTTAATTTTATAGCTATTTCTTGATCATTGGTTAAACACATACCTCCTTCGCCAGTTGTAATTATTTTAACTGGGTGAAAGCTAAAAACAGTAATATCAGAATATTCACAATTTCCAATTGGCTTATTCTTGTATTTTCCACCAATTCCGTGAGATGCATCTTCTATTATTTTAAATCCATAAATAATACTTAGTTTATGAATTTCATCCATCTGACATGATTGTCCAGCAAGATGAACAGGTATTAAAACTTTTGGAAGTCTCCCAATTTTTTCTGCCTCAATCAATTTATTTTTTAAACTATCAATTGAAATATTATATGTAGTTGGGTCTATATCAACAAAATCGATTTGTGATCCACAATATAATGCACAATTTGATGACGCAACAAAGGAAATTGGACTAGTCCAAACTAAATCCCCCTTTCCGACACCTAAAGCTAAGCATGCAATGTGCAATGCAGATGTTGCACTATTTACAGCAAAGGCATATTTAACATCACAATAATCCGTTATTGCCTTTTCAAATTCGGGAACTACAGGGCCCTGAGTAAGAAAATCTGATTTTAAAACATTAATTACGGACTGAATATCTTCCTCTGATATTTCTTGTTTTCCATATGGTATCATATTTCTGAAATTTCTTTTAAATTAATAATTTCTTGTTCTCGAAGTTTTATTAAATGATCATTTATATTTCCAATTTTCATCTTCAAACAAAATGAAACTTTTTTATTAGACAAACTCATATCAAGTGGCCTTGTTACTAAATCCTTTCGATCAACAAAAACATCAGGAAGAATTAATTTTTCATTAAGTGAAAATATTTGAGCAATTTTTTTACCAAACATAAATTTTGAAATACGCTCGTCACCAACTACATTAAATATTCCAGATAAATTTTTTGCCAATAATTTATGAACTATTTCAACTAATTCACTTATTATAATTGGAGTATAAAATACATCAGTAAATAGTTTTATGGATTTATTACTGCGTAAATTTGAAATAATAAAATCTGAAAAAGATTTACGATAGCTAGGACCCCAACCATAAAAATTAGTTCGTATAACGAGAGCATTGGGGCACATATCCAAAACTTTTTTCTCTCCCATTAATTTTGTAAAAGCATAGAAGTTTAATGGTGATGGTTCGGCAACTTCATCAAAAAAAGGGGATAATCCATTTGTTATATGATCAGTTGATATTTGAACCATTTTGATATTGTACTTGTTGCATAAAAATGCTAACATTTTTGACAATTCAATATTGACTAATTTGGCAACTTCAATATTTTCCTCACAAGATTCAACACTAGTTATTCCAGCTGCATTAATTATGATATTTGGTCCGATTTTATTGATAGCATTTTCAATAAAAGACAACTTAGAAGTATCTATTTGAATTATATTTACTTTTTCTATTTGAATCAGCCTATTGTTAATACCAATAGTTATATCATAATTTAATCTCTTTAATAATGCCCAGTTAATTCCCAATAAGCCTGATCCACCAATAATTAAAATTTTTTCTTTTGTATGCTGATTTATTTCTGGAAGATTCAAAATAATTTAAATTTTAAATTTGTTTTTAAAATAATATAATTAACCCCCAACTTACATACAAAAATACCTCTTGATTGAAAATTATTTTTTAAAGCAAAAGTGCATTTATAAAGTTTGGAAGAATTTTCCTCTAAAGTTTATCAAATGAGTCACAAGAGCTCCAATATACAATTTGTCTAACTAATTATCTTCTTTAAAAGCTGTTTGATTATCAGGCTAAATATTGTTAAAAATCCAGCTAAAAATCCTCCTAAAAATAATGACTTAAGTTTTCCAAACTTTTCTTTTGTTAATGGAAACATTGGTCTGTCAATTAATTGTATTAAAGGCGTTTCTTTTCTAAGCGTGATTTTTGCTAATTCTAATTGAACTATCAAATTGGTTAACAAGACAGTATTAGCTTGTACGTCAATTTGTTTTTTCTTTGAAAGGGCTCCTTTGATATTAAACGCTGGATTTAAATTGTATATATTATCTGTTTCTGCTGCGACACTACTGATTGCTCCATTTAACTCAGTTCTTATGCTATCTACTTGATTTTGCAGAACTCCAACATTAATTCTTGCTTTTTTGCTTTTAGTTTCAATATAAAAATCAGAAGTCTCCTTGGCAATACTTTCGCAAAATATTTTAGAAAATTGTTCATCTTCACTTGTTACTTCTATGGATAAAATAGTTACTTTTTTATCCTTTTGCATAATACTTAAGCGATCCTTTGAAATTAAATTTTTATGAATTTGTTGTAAAATAGAGTCTTGTTTTAAACTATATCTAGTTCTATCATCACCTGGCAAAAAACGTATATTTTTTAAATCTGATCTTTCTTTCCATGCTTTTCTTAAATTATTGATTTTTATATAATACTCGATAAGTGTGATAACTTTTCCATCTACCTCAACAGAGCTTAATAAAACTTTTTCTACAATCAATCTGCTTTTCATTAATTCAGTCAAATTACTTGCTGCAAAAGCACCGCCACCAGATCCACCTAAATCAATGCCAAAGCTACTTGCCAATCCCAAAGCACCGCCTAACCCACCACCTCCTGCACTCCCTTTATCGTCTTCCAATGCAAATGTTAAAGTTGCTTTATAAGTAGGTTTTTCAGCCCAACCTATTGATAAGCCAATTAGACCGCCAACAGCTCCTGCAGTAAATATGATTTTCCATTTGGATTTTAAAAAAATTAGAGTTTGTCTTATTTTAAGAATAATTTCTTTCAATGAAATTTCATCATTATCAAAATTGTTCAGTGCTGGGTTTTCTTGATTTGTTGACATTGTTAAAATTTGATGAGAAGCTTTTAATTTTATTTCTGTAATAAGCTTATTGTAGCCAGTGCAGATACTACCTGTGCTAATACAGTAGTAAATTGAATAACTGTTGTTATAGCTTTTTCTTTCTTAGCATCAGTTTCTGGTAATACTACTTCGGCGCCAGGCTTTATTCTTGGATTTATCCTAAACAAACCAAATGTCTTTGTTCTATTGGATTTTCCATTAGCATAAATCACATAAGCTCTTCCTCTTTTTGCATATTCAGAAATACCTCCTGCAGCACTAATACATTCTCCAATAGTTAAACCATCACGGTAAACTATATTTGTGGGTCTCAATACACCACCACTAATTTTAACTCTATTATCCATCTTAGGAATTACTATTTCATCCTTACCTCTTAATACCAAGTCTAATTCAGAACCTGGATTTTTCATAATGTAATTGATATCAATAGCGATTTGATAATAATCTTCATCTAGCTCTTTAAACAAAGCATTTAATGTGTCTTTTAATTTAATTGTTTTGGATTCAGGATTTAAATTAATATCTGAGGCTGAAGAAATATTTGCCGCATTAGCAGTGTTTAAAATACTTGCTCTATCTGCTTCTTGTTTAGCTTTGAATTTTCTGGTGTAAGCTAATTCAATAGATGTTTTTGTCTCATCAGATTTTAAAGAATCAATATCAAATCTTCTTCTTTTAATAAATGAACCTTCACCATAAGCTTCGCCAATTAATCCACCTGCTCTTTTTACAATATCACTTACTCTTTCTACTCTTGAACTTAAAGTATATTTACCCGCACTTTGCACCTGACCACTAATGGTTACTACTTCAGGTAATGTATATCCTACTTTCTTTGTAATAGTTACAACATCTAATGGTTGTAAAACAAAGTTTTCTTGTCCTGGATTAAAACTTAAATCGCCATTTATTTCGGTTTTTAAGATTTGAGTGACCTCTGTATTCTCTACCCTATCACCATAATTTACTAATCTTGCTACTTCAATATTTTTATTAGCTGCATAAGTAAAACCACCAGCCATTAAAATCAAATCTTTCACAGTCATACTATCAATATAGTTAAAGGTTCCTGAAGATCTTACCTCACCCAACAATTCTACTGTTAAAGAATCTCTTAATTCTAAAATTGAGTTTACATATAATTCATCTTCTCTTTGTAATTCGATATTATCTGCACTATTTTTTTTCAAAGCATTTACCAAATTAATGCTAATCATTTCTTTCAATAAATTAGGCTTGGTTCTGATTAATTGAGCTCTACCAATAAAGGCGTCTTCTTTTAAGCCATCTGCTTTGGTAATTAAATCGGCTACCCTCATTCCTGGAGTTAATTCATACACATCTGGGCGATAAACTGCTCCAGATAATGTAACTCTGTTTTGAAAACGATTAATAATTTTAGATACTGTAATTTGATCACCTCCTTTTGGCATGTATTTTGAAAAATCTGCTGATGCAACATCTTTAACAGATTTTTCTTTATCATTTTTTTGAATGATTTTAACCCATGCAGAATAAGCATTATCTGTAAACCCGCCTGCATATTGTAAAATCTGAGAAAAACTTTCAGTTCCAATAACTTCAAAAATACCAGGTCTTTTTACTTCTCCTTTAATCTCGACTCTTTGCTTGTATGCTGGTACACGGATGATGTCATTGTCTTTCAAACCAATATTTTGCGACTGATCCCCGTATTGCATAAACTTATACAAATCAATTTTCTTAAATAACTTATTATCTCTAATCACTTCGATTTCTCTATAAGAACCAATATTATTAGGCCCACCTGCTTCAGATAATACACTAATCACATTGGACAATGAAGAAACATTCATAGTACCACTCTTAAAAGCCCCAATCACATTTACATGAATGGTTCTTATATCTCCTAATGTTAGATCTATTTTAGACTCCCCTCTAGTTAAGCTTGAATACGCTGTTGAAGACATTATTTGTTTGATTCTTACTTTTGCAGCTTCGATGGTTAATCCTCCAACTTTAACAGCGCCAACATTATCGATCAATATTTTGCCTTCTTTAGAAACTAGTAAATCTGCAGAATATTCCTGTACACCATAAATTACTAATTTCAAAACATCATTTGGTCCAATTTCATAATTCGTAGGTGTAGCCAATGATTTATTGGCTGCATTACCTGTATTAGTTGGTAAAAAAAGTTCAGCGCCATAAACTGCAGTATTTAAATATGGATTAAATGAAACATTAGCTGTGTCTTTTCCCACTGGTTGATTTGAAGATGTTCCTGAACTTACATTTTTTTTAACAGACTTAGCCATTACTATACCCGAAATTCCATTCACTCTATCTTTTAACTTGGCAAATTCTCCAGGAGACATTCCTTTTGCAAGAGCCTGAGACTCTACTTGATCAATGGACATACCCGACTGTTTCAACTTTTGTTGGATTGCCGAAATTTGATTTTCAGTCAATGCCTCAACTTTTACAGTACTTAAATCACGACCCCCTAAAGGATCTTGAGCAAGGGCTGTCAACTGTAAAGTCAAAAAAAGAATAAAAGAAGGAAGGAACTTAACTAGTTTCATAGTAAGAATTTATGTGTTTGGGTAAAATTTAGTTAATGCTAACGCATTCTAAGTCACAAGATTAGACCTAGAAGATGAGAAGAATTATAAATGAATTCTTCTATTACAAAAATAGGTAATATTTTTCGTAAAATAATGAATTTGAGGCCATTGTTTTATGAATTTTTTTCTTCATAAAATACCATTAACTTTGACTTTAAGGTAAAATTTCAACTTAATTAGGCAATGAAGAAACAGCAACAGTTTCTAAGAAATATCAGTTATGCATTAGATATAATTATTATATTAATTGCTTATACTTTAGCAAAAAAAATTATACTAAAAATTGGTTTACAAGGTTTTAATTATAATTTTTTATTATTATCTATAATACTATGGTTTTCAATGTCTTTTTTTTCAAAGATATACATTGAAAAAAGATCTAATAAATTCTCAGAGGAAATGGTTCAAATTATCTACCATTCCATTTTATTCGTCGTAAGCCTTACTTCTTTGCTCTTTTTCTTGAACTTAAACCATAAGTTCCCCTCCAAATTTATCATTGTTTATATCAATATTTTGTCATTTTTAGCCATTTTAACCAAATATGGTATTAGAAAAAAAGTACACGCCAATTTAAACAAGGGTATATTTTACGATTATGTACTTTTAGTGGGTTCAACTAAAGCAGCAGATGATTTTTTGCAGGCTGTAAGAAAATATTACTATTATGGCTATAAATGCATTGGATATATTGATGAACAAGAAAAACAAAGTTTAAATACGGATTATCTTGGTTCATTAAAAAATTTAAGTACTATTCTTCAATCAAAAAATATAGATGAGGTATTTATTGCATTGCCTACCAACGAAAATCAAAAGATTCAAAACTGTATTGCAATTTGTGATCAATACAAGATCAAAGTAAGAATACTGCCAAATTTGACTGAAATTACATCAGGCTCAGTTTATATCAATAATATTGGATTATTACCAGTAGTAAATGTCGGAGACTTGCCATTAGATAAAACTGAGAATAGGTTATTAAAAAGAGGATTTGATTTGGTTTTTTCTATATTGTTTTTCTTAGTAATTGGTATATGGATTTTCCCACTAATTGGTTTTATTATCAAAATAAGTTCAAGAGGCCCAATTTTTTTTAAACAAGAAAGATGGGGAATTAATAACAAAAAAATTATTTGCTACAAATTTAGATCCATGATCAAAGAAAGTAGTGATATTGATGAAGATGGTAAATACAATCAGGCACAAAGAGACGATCCAAGAATTACTTTAATTGGCAAAGTACTTCGAAAAACCAATATGGATGAACTTCCTCAATTTTGGAATGTATTAATTGGCAATATGTCTGTAGTAGGACCAAGACCACATCCAACTCAACTAAACTTAGAATCCATGGAAACAGTAGACAATTACATGTTAAGACATAAAGTAATTCCAGGCATTACCGGTTTAGCTCAAGTGAATGGATGCAGAGGAGAAACTAAAACAACGGAAGACATGCAAAGAAGAGTAAATTTTGATTTATACTATATTCAAAGATGGAATTTCTGGTTAGATTTACAAATTATCATTCAAACTGTGATTAATATATTTAGAGGTGATCAAAACGCTTATTAATTTATTTTAATTGAAAAAGATACTCCTTTTTTGTTTTTTTAGTTGTGCATTTTTCATGTATGTACGTGCTCAAAATATTTGGGAAAACCCCAATAGCCAAGTATATGGATACTTGAATAGAATGGCCCAAAAAGGTTTGATTCAATTAAATGATTTAATCAAACCAATCAATAGATTTGATATTCAATTTGCCTTAAATGAATTGTCTTCAAAAAAAGAACAACTTTCCCAAATTGAAAAGTCGGAATTGAATTTCTATTTACAAGAGTTTAAGCCTTTAAACAGTAATGATTCTATTGTACAAATAATCAAAAAAGATATAAATAATCGATGGCGTTTTTTTAATATCGTAAATTCAAACTTTGAATTACACGCAGATCCTGTTATTGGAATCAATAGAATCAGTAAAGATAATAAAAATACTAACCAATTAAGTAGCGGTTTTGAGATATGGGGTTCTATAGGTAAAAATAAAAACTGGGGATATCAAGTATATTACAGAGACTTTACAGAGACAGGAAATATTATCTCAAATAATCTTAATGAATCACCTCTTCCAGGAAGAATCTTAATAGGTGCCCAAAATACTACCTCTATTAACTATTCAGATATTAGAGCAAGTTTAAATTACAGATTTAAAAATGGCAATATTAGTGTTGGAAAAGATAATGTTATCTGGGGCTATGGAGAAAACGGTAATATTGTATTATCCAATAAAGTGCCTTCTTATCCTTATATTAGATTAGACTATAATCCAACTAAATGGCTCAGTTTTAATTATACACATTCTTGGTTAAATTCGAATATAGCCGATTCAAGCCTTTCTTATTTAAATAATTCTGGAAGATTAGATAATGATAAAAGAATATTATTTGTCCAAAAATTTATGGCAACCCATAGTATACAAATTACACCAATGAAAGGATTAAGTCTGGCTATTGGTGAATCTATCATTTATAGTGACAAAATGGATCCTGGTTTTTTAATTCCAATAAATCTTTTCAAGTTCTACGATAATAATAGAAGTAATTACTTGATTGAAGCAGGTTCCAATGGTCAATACTTTTTCTCCATCAACTCAAGAAATCAACTAAAAAATACACACTTATACGGAACCTTATTTATTGACGAAATAAAAGTAAGTGCCCTTTTTAATAAGATAGAAAAAAGAAATCAATTAGGTTATACACTAGGAGCCTCAATTACAGATATTTTAATACCCTATTTAACGATTGGAGCAGAATATACAAGAGTCAATCCTTTTGTATACAACAACTTAATTCCAGCTCAAACCTACACTTCCTATGGTTTTATTTTGGGTGATTGGATGGGTAATAATTTTGATAGATCCTTAATTTATGCTAGATATAATCCCCTTCCTAAATTACAGTTGTACACAAGAATTCAAAAAATCAGAAAAGGTGGTAATGGGTCTATTTATGAACAATATGTAATGCAACCTCAGCCAGTTTTTTTAAATTATCTACAAAACAATAGAACAGATTGGTTATTACAAATTAGATATGAGTGTATTAACAATTTGTATTTAAATAGTTCTTTAGAAAATTTTCAGAACAAGAATATCTATCAAATAGGTATTTCTTTTGGGTTATAATTGTAATACTCTTCAACCAATAGAAGCCCCACCAATGTCCAAAAAGGAAAAGCTCCCATAGGCCCTTCAAAAAATACATCGAAACTACCATTAATAATAAAGGCTAATAAAATACAAGTTAATCCAAGCATTTTACCTGAGAGTTGCTTTTTGAACAAAGGCTTAAATAATAAATACAACCAGTATATCCAGATAAAGAAGATGATATAGCCAAATCTAGCAATAATGGTTAAATGAAAATTATGAGGTGACCTTAGGTTTTCATCCACACTAGTTAAATCATTACCAGCCAAACTCATCCCCAAACCTTTCCCTATAAAAAAGTGTTCTAGAGTAAAACTTTCATTCAATAGCTTTGCCCACCATACTAGTCGCCATACCTTATTATCAGTTAAACTTCCATCTATATCACTACTCACTATGGAACTAAAATTATCAGTGATTTGAGATAAACTTATCGTTCTACCTTGTGCATCTCCATCAATTTCAATTGCCGTAAATACTCCAAATACTATAATTAATAAAATAGGAATAAACTTTAATACCATTCTTAGATTATTAGTAATTAAAGTTGTCTTAGAAAAAAAGAAAAAACAGAATATGCCTGTTAAGTAAGCCACACTTCCAGACCTAGTAAAAGCAAGCAAAATTAATAGATTAATTAAAATTATAATAGTATTTAAGATTAACCAATTTCTAGAATGTTGATCAGTAAATAGTATCATTAAGACTGTACTTATTAGTAAATGTAAACTCTTGTCTCCATTTTTATATAAAAACAAAGGTTGACCTCCGAAAATTTCGATAGGTGGCAAATATAAAATTACATAGTAGAAAATGAGGGTATTTATAAGTAATATTAATGGAACCCATCGATACAGTTTGATTACTTTTTGCCAGATATACTCTTTGTAATTTTTGAAGAAAAAAATAATAATTGCAAATAAAGCGTATTCAAAAGCGAAGGAATCTCTTATAACATTAAAATAGTTGTATTTTAGAAAACCAAATAGGATATAAAATAAAGTAATAAAACACAAAAAAAGAATCAATAAATATTTAGTTTCTTTATATATTTCAAATTGCTTTCTATTTAAGATGATTAAAATTACGCCCAAAGCCAATAAAATTTCAACGCCAAAAGTATATGCAACTCCTTTATTAAATAACAAGTAAATTGCCATTAAGAAAAAATAAAAATCAATATAGATTTTATTGAATTTTTGCATGAATTAAATATTTTAAAGACAATTGAAACTGTATATTATACTTATCTGTTTGACTTGAACCCTCGTCATATTTTTTTCCAGGATCTGGAAACTTTAACCATCTATAATTCATGGCATCTGTTTGCATTAAACTAGTAGAAATAAGCAAATTTTTGACTGGCATTATCTGTGCGTAAATTTTTGAATTAATATCCACCCAATACTTATTATAATAACCCCAAACCTGACCTTTACCAGGCACCCAATTTCCATTTTTACCTGAAAAATAAACTACACTAAAAAAATCATTATTCTGAGAAATTCTTTCTACCATCAAACCAACACTATTATTTTTATTATGATAAGTTAGATTAATAGTTTGACTATTTGAACCAGGGCCTATTGAAGCGCCTAAAATTTGACCTTGATTAGTGTATCCTTGCATGATAATATCACTAGTATACCAACTATTTGGCAAGCCGCCTACATAAGCATTTCCAGGATAAAATATATCCTTTGGATTATTTAATTGTAATTGAGTTATTTCTATATTAATTCTCAAAAATGATTTATTGTATTTTAATCTGGCTAATTTAGTTATACCAAATATAAATCCGGTTTTTGGACTATTTTCAAAGAATTTCCATGGCCATGCTGCCTTATTTGGAATTCCAATTTCTCCATAAAATTCCGCATGATCTTTAGGTAGAATAAATCTAAACATCAATGAACCTAATTCAACTTTACTTAAATCTTTACTGAAAAAACTATAAGGTTGCTCATTAAAATTCAATTGATGTTTATAGTATTGTCTAGAATAAGCATAACCTAGAAAAAAATCGGGGAGCCATTTTGGAACCCAATTAATGGTAATCGCATTGATTTTTCTTTGGTCTAAATTCTTTTGAGCAATACCCCCCATCCAAATAGTCTGCATTAAAGGTAAATCTGGATCTTCATACCAATTAGTATCCATCAATCCGGTTATGGCAGAAAATTCAAAATTACCAATAAATGATTTAATAGGTTTATTGCTTGACAAGTATAGATGCTTAAACCCTGCAGGATTATTAGACATCACCAAACCATTTCTTATTCCAGGTCCCCACCAATTATTTTGATTAGAATATCCAAGACTAATTGGACCTAATTTTAAACCAATTCTTGATTGACCAAATGAAAATGTATCAATTTTCTTTGTTCCAAACTGTCTAAAATTATCAATTACATTTGCAACTGATCCAAAATATTTAGGCATAAAATTACCATCATCAGGATTACCAGGATAGTATTGTTGAGGAATATTTTGAACCTTTAACCACTCGGGTTGTAGATTAATATTAAAAATTCCTAATTTAAATTGCAATCCTATAGTGTATCTTTCTTGCCATCCTCTTGCAGGATACAAATTTCCATCATTCCAGTTTTGTGGCAATAAACTATTATTGACATGGTCATATCCAACATAAAAATTTTGAACTACTTTTTTACTTTTAGTGGGATAAAAACCAGATTGTATCGATTGAAATTGCTGTGTTGATCTAATTAAAAATGAAGATTCAATTTTTTTATTAGAATCAATTAATTGAATATTTCTTTGATGATTCATTAAATTAATCTCATCTAAATAATTAGTTTGTGCTTTAATTTCTACAAAAATAGAAATCATAAAAAATAAAAATATGGCAAATTTATTCATCACCATACATAGCTAGTATTAAAAAAACAATAAAAATTATTTTGATTATTTCCATTTTTCCAGGAATAATTTATAGAATTAACCCATTGTAAATGTAATTTGAAAATAATTTTTTTTTTGGAGTGATAACGTGCAGTCAAACCATATGCATAATCATCCCAATTTATTTCACCTAACCAAGCATTGCTCACGTCACCTTCTAACCTTCTTGGGTTTTGTTCTATATGCTGGAAAAAAATGCCAATATTGTTTGAAAAATTTTCATACTTAAAAGACAAAGTTTGTAAATTATTACCAAAACCAGAACCAGCGCCTAAAATTTGATTCTCATTTGTATATCCTTCTAAAAGCAATCCGTGTTCATACCAATTAGCCGCATTTCTTAATAAATAACTAGTAGTTTGAGACATTCTAGTCGCTTCAGCAGTAATGATAAAATTTTTATTTGCGTTAATTGATTGAATTTTTCTAATTCCTAAAACAGAAGCTGAAGAATGAGACATATCTGTCAAAAGCTCTCTCAAATTTGAAGATCCATCATTCAAACCATATTCAAAATAAATTTCAGCATTATTTTTTGGAAAAATAAATTTTGAATATACTGATAATAACTGATCAATTGGACTATTATCATCTCTATATTGATTACGAAACAAGCTATTTAAAACCAATAAATAATCTTTCTGATAATTAGTTGAATTTTTTGGAGTAAAAGTATGGAAAACTCGGTTAAAACCTAAAAACATGTTTTTGAAAAAAGGTGGAGTATATGTTAAGTTTAAAATATTAATATATCTTGTTTGATTATTGATTTTTGCTTTATATAAAAATTTATTCTCAAAACCTTGATTGGCATTTTGTGTCAAACTTGCACCCATCAAAATCAATTCAAAATTTCCAATTGGTGTTTTAATAGGCCTATTGGTGGTTAATTCAACATGGCCAAAACCTTCGGCATTATTACTCATTATTAGTGAACTATAATAGCCTGGCCCCAACCATAAATTATTAGAACCCCCTCCAATACTAAAAGGTCCTAAATCCATTCTTAAGCTAGATTGTCCTAATATTAATTTATTCAAACTAGGATTTACCTGCCCCCAGTATGCACTAGTTTCATATTGATCAGATGCTGTACGAAAATATTCAGGTCTTAATGTTAAATGAATATTTCTCCAATGCATGTATACACCCCCACTCACTAAATATTGATAGCCTTTAGAAAAACTTAATGGCCCATCATTCCAGCCGTATGGGTGATGAGAATTGTATTTTTGTAAAAAATTAACTGGTAATAATTGAAGATCAAAATGTTTTTTATGAACTAGGTGACCATTATTTATAATGCTTGGATCAATGGCTTTTAATAAACTATCATAAGTTACTGATTTGGGTAAGATATAGGGTCTAATGGTTAATGAATTATCTGTAGGAAGTTTGCCTAATAATTGAAGGTCTCTGATATTTTCATCAAAATCGGTATAGCCTACTGCAATGGGCATAGCATTTTCATTCTTGGTATAGGTTTGCTTTTTTTTGTATTTAAACCAATAGTTGGGATTAAAGGTTTTATTCGTACTATCTTTTTTGAATAGTGGCTTAAAATGAGGCATGCCAAAATGAATATTA
>JACCDV010207066.1_pt1 | contig 43831 bp, 39 predicted proteins | sample 7446131 | NCBI WGS metagenome assembly JACCDV01 (sample SAMN15323448, study PRJNA562643) | freshwater metagenome | isolation source: river surface water | place: USA:Blue River Watershed | collected 2017-08-17
AGCAACAGCAACAGCAACAGCAACAAAAGGCTAAGGCTACTCCCGATGCAATGCAACAACCTTCTTCAAACTCTCCCAGCCCTTCATCGACCAAGATAGAGCAGCAACAACAAGCCGACAAACGCTGGTTAAATCAAATTCCTGATGATCCGGGTGGATTATTAAGACAAAAATTTTTACGCGATCATCAACGTTACCAACAAGAAAATGAGGGCTAATCCATGCGTCGTATTATTTTATTTATTCTCTTATCTGTTATCAGCGCAACTGGGTTTGCTAAATTATCGGTATCGCTCGATCGCACGACTATCGATTTAGATCAAACCGTTAATTTAACCATTAGCAGCGATGAGCAAATCGATGACCAACCGAATCTCGATGGCTTAAAAAAAGATTTTTCTATTCTCGGCACCAGTAAAAATGCGCAACTGACGATTATCAATGGCAATAGTCAACGTTTACAGCAATGGATCATTACACTGATCCCTTTACATACTGGCAAAGTCACCATTCCCGCTATTACTATCGGTAAAGAAACCACTACCAGTTTAGCCTTAACCATCAAAGCCAATTCTCCCGCTACGATCAGCAGTAAAAATGCGATTTTTTTAACCGCGAATATTGAGCCTGTGACTGCCTATGTCAATAGTCAAGTACTCTATATAGTTAAATTATTCTATCGCAATGAAAGTATCTCTGGCTCTTTGTCGGAACCAGGTTTTGGTACATTAGCTTTTACTCGAGTTGGGAATGATTTAAATTATCAAGTCACCACGAATGGTAAACGTTATAATGTATTAGAACGACGCTATGTATTCTTTCCCCAAAAGTCGGGGCAATTATCTTTGCCCGGTGTGGTGTTCAATGGTGAAGTCCCTACTCATAGCAGTCGCAATGATTCACTAAACGAATTACTGCAATTCACGGGGACTCGCCCTATTCAAGTCCGTGCTCCCGCCGTCATCTTAACTGTCAAAGCCAAACCCGCTACTGTTGATGCCGATAGTTGGGTCCCCGCCAAAGATTTTAGTGCTAAAGAAATTTGGTCCAGTAATTTGACGACTATTCATGTCGGCGATCCCATCACTCGCACGATTGTATTGCGCGCGGTGGGTTTACCGGGTAATCAATTACCGGATATCGCCAGCGCCAATGTAATGAATACCAATGTTTATCCAAGCCCAGCAAAAATCGATACCGATACAGATGGGAATAATATTATCGGTAGTAAAATTATTAAAATCGCTTATATCCCGACTCAAGCCACCACTATCGTGTTACCGGCGATCACATTAAAATGGTTTGATATTAGTAAAGGCCGTTTAATCAGCACCACTTTACCGGCTCAAACGGTTCATATCCATCCTGCCGCTAATGAAATCCATATCAGTAATACGTCATCATCGACGGCTGCTTTACCCTTAATGCCCTTGAATAAACCCGCAGCCGCTGTAGATACTAGCAAATTACCTTCCACTATCTGGCCTTGGATCGCGGCAAGCTTAGCATTATTGTGGGTTTTGACACTTTTATTCGGTTGGTGGCAACGACAACGTCGTCATATGGCTCACTCTAGCGTGGAACAACCGCAAAAAGAAAAGCCAAAAAATGCGCGGCAAATGATCCGTCATGCTTGTAATACCAATGACGCTAAAGCCTTAAGCCAAGCCTTAATACTTTGGGCACAAAAACAATGGCCGCAACAAAAAATTCGTCATTTAGGTGATGTAGCACAACAATCGATGAGCAAAACGTTAAAACAAGCGATCCGCAATTTAGAGCCATTACTCTATAAAAATCAGAGTAATATATGCGATGGCCATCAATTCTGGTTGCTTTTCGCACAAAATGAAAAAATAAAATCTACGCCCACCAAAGTGGCTAACTCTGATTTACCGTCGCTTTATCCAGAAGATTAAGCGTCTTAAGCTTTCGTTAAGCTTTGATTATTATGCTTAAGTTACAATACAAAATTATAAGATTGTAAAAACATAATAAAACGCATCCATCTGTTCTCACACCGTTAATGCAAAACATTAACGGTGTTTTTTTATCTAGGGCGTGTCCCTAATATTTTGTTAAGATAAATCAGGGATAGTATCCGAAAATAATAATTCTGCATCAAACAAAGGTAGAAAAAATATAATGTATCCAACTATCCCCCCCTCGCATTAGCCGCTTCGTCAACTATTACACAAGAGGATGTATTCTCTCGATTACCCGATGAGATGATTCTATATATACCCATTTTAAGCAATTAAAGCAGTTTTTCCCTTCATTTTTTATGTTTTTTAAGTTAACTTTAATAATTCTACGTTACATTACTCTTCATTAGACTGCTTGCATAACCATCAGTGGTAAATAGAAGTCTATGATAAAAATAATAAAACCCCGAGTAGTCATGTATAATCAACATAATAATCCGCATTTAAACAATACTTTTACTTATACTGTGGCACAATCTGTGATTCTCTTCACAGGACGATGTTTTTTGCAATTATTAAAAACCCATGATAAAAAATATGCGGCTCTGGCTGAGAGTGCACTCAATATCGACGCTATCATCCATCGCCTAAAAAAGTATTCTGCTTCTTCTATATGGGATCAATCATTAGAAAAAGTATTCAAAAGCTATGCTGCCCTTTACTGTGCTTATCATACATCTGACCATTTCGTCATCAATAGCCAAGCGGCAAAACCGATTCAAGCGCACATTGCCGAACATCAAATGCGTTTCAAACAAGCTTTAGCACGACATACATCGACAAAAAAAGAAAGTATGCAATGCATTAACACTATGACTTGTTTAAGTGAATTAGACGAACAAACTTACAAAATTAAAATGGATTTAGCTGAAACGTGGCAAAATCAAAATGCCTTACGTTATATCGCTCACAATCAACGTCAAATCGAAAGTTACACCAAAATGGCACACGATAGAGCCGATGATTATATACAGTGGTTATCGGATGTAGAATATTTTGGACAACTACACGCCAATAATTTAAGCGTGGAAAGAATGTCGCAAGATTTGGCATTTGAGGCTAATCATCAACTTGCTAGCCAACATATCGCCGGATTATATGAACCAGGCAGTGATAATGAACTGCATTTTATCGTTCAGCAATATAAAAAATTTTCCACTCAACCTGCTTATATTAAAGAACAACTATTAAAACCTTTAATCGGAAAAGTTACAGATAATGTTATCCGTTCAAGTGAACGTTTAGTTGAAGACTATTTGAGTGAATATAAATTGTTGGTAGAAACCGCCGCCAAAGAAAAATTGGCACAAAAAACGTTTGTTTCCCAGCAACAAGCTAAAGTTTCTATACCGGGTCCAGCAAATGCCCTCCTTATGAAAAAAATTGCCCAAGACGCACAGCAACATCAACAAGCCATGCAAATGATTGAACAACGTTTGATTAGAGACAGTCGCGAATTAGATAGCAATTTTAGAAAAAACATCGATGAATTTGTTATCCATGCAACCCAAGCAACTGAAGATAATTATCAACGCGCTCAATTTGCCAAATTATTACCTTACGCACACGAAGACATGATGCAAAATTTTGAAGTGGCTAAAAATCGTTTTAGCAAAGTAGCCACTAGCGATGCAGACACGTTAACCACTGATTTTACTATGCAATTGATTGATGGACAAATTGCTCACTTATCGGTAACTCAACAATTAGCATTAGAAATGAATCATGCTATTTACTACGTCACCTTTGATTTAATCAACCGACTGATGTTAAATATAGCCAAAATCATGCGCTATGATTATTTATTGAGTGAAAAATTCTTATTGTCTCAGCCTGGCATTAAAACTCGATTACTCGATATTTGTGAAAACTTTGAAGACAGCGTAAAATTAATGGCAACAAGTTCGGCTAAAGATGAAATGCCTGCCATAAAATATCGGCAAGCGTTAGCACCTTTCTGTAAACAAATTTTGCTTTCTCTAGAACAAACTACGGAATATTATTTAAGTACTTCAGGGTTTGATGCCAATGCTTATACCTTGTTTATTACCCAGCATTTAGGTGGTCATTATTTAATTCATCAAACTGCAGCGATATTTGGCGTGTCGACTTATGCAGTTACTGATAACTTAACTCACTTTACAGCCCCTTGCTTTACTGCTGCGACTCAGCAACAAACCGCCGTAGTAAAGAGTATTAATCAATATGCTACTGCGCTCGATGCGGTCCAGGCAAATACCACGCTGAAACCCTCTCGCTTTAGTATTGGTAAACTACTGGCTGAACAAAAATTAAAACTTAAAACGTTAAGCACTCGTGCTAGTCGTACATCATCCCTATCCAGTAGCACTGCTTCACTGGATAGCGGTTATGATTCAATCAGCAATTGTAGTCAATCGACAACTAGCTCATTTAAGAATGCATATCAAATGACGCGGGAAAAAATTGCCAAAGCCAAAAATAAAATCGCTGAGATCATGATGGCAACGACTAATGGCTTTGTCAATCAACGTTTAGGCCAATTACATCAGCAAATCGGACAATCTCATAGCGAAGAACAATTAGCCGATATGTTATCTCACGCCTACAATGATCCGAGTTTTAATCAACCGATTTCAGACAATCATCCTATCCCGGTCAAAGAAAAAATTCGCTCCTTGTATGCTTTTTTATGGTTCAGCAGCAATACATAAGAAAATAAATACGCTATAATGCTGCAATGAATTATCGTCACCTATACCATTTCGGCAGTTTCGCTGATGTCGTGAAACACTGCGTATTATTAGCGTTGCTCAATGCCTTAAAAAGTAAAGATAAGCCTTTTTGCGTGCTAGATACTCATGCAGGCATCGGTTTATATCCCCTTCAAGCAGCAGAAAGTCAAAAGACTAAAGAATTTGAATCAGGAATTATTAAGTTATTAGCACAAGATACTTCGCAAGCACCGGCATTAATTCAGCAGTATATTGAACTTATCGCTGAGTATAATGATTTAGCACATGTAGATTTTTATCTCGGCTCCCCTTTATTGATTGCTAACTCTTTGCGCCCAGATGACCGCTTAATTGCTACTGAATTACATGAAGAAGATGTACGAACCTTAAAACAAAATTTACCCCATCATTCCCATCTTGCTGTGCATCATATGGATGGTTATCAAGCGCTCAAAGCCTTCATCCCGCCGAAAGAAAAACGTGGCTTGGTCTTGATCGATCCCCCTTTCGAAAAAACGACTGAATTGGAAAACATTCTTGAACATTTAGCTATTGCGCTAAAACATTGGCGCGGCGGTGTTTATGCCATTTGGTATCCGATAAAAGATAAACATAAAATAAAGAAATTTTATCGCAAATTAGCTGACTTCGAATTGCCTATTCATTTTATCGAGTTTTCACAAACCTATACTGAAACCCCGAGTACCTTGCATACCTGCGGCTTAGCAATTATCAATATGCCGTGGCAAGTACCCCACCTATTACGCGAGGATATATTGCCTTATTTAGGCAAAGCATTGGATTGCCGCTGGCACATGCAGGCCGAGAATCTAGCATGAACCGTATTGTTTTAAAATTAGGTAAAGCAAAACCCTTTTTAAATGATGAACCCTTAGTGTTTTCAGGTGCGATCCAAAAAGTTATCGGTAACCCCGCAGCCGCTGAATTAGTCGAAGTGTGTACCGTCGACCAACAACCTATCGGGGTAGGCGTCTATAATCCCTACTCCAATTATCGCGTACGTTTACTGGCGAAAACGACAGAAAATTTACCCACAGATTTAATGGCGATCCTCACTTATCGTTTACAACAAGCTATCAATTTTCGCCACACATTAGATTTACCCAATACCCACACGAATGCGTATCGCTTAGTCAATAGTGAAGGCGACGGTCTATCGGGTTTAACTATCGATGTCTTTGCCGATTATTGCGTTGCTTCAGTCACAGCGTATTGGTTAATGTTATATAAAGAGATTGTCTTGGCCTGTTTAGAGAAATTAGGTTTTTCACACGTCATTTGGCGACCGCAAATCAAAGCTTTAGAGCAAGATGGTTGGCGGGAAACTCATTTTATCGTTCATGACAGTGAAAAAATGGTCACTATCCAAGAAAATGACATTATGTATCAAGCCGATATTGGTTTAGGTCAAAAAACGGGGTTTTACTGTGATCAACGCCAGAACCGTTTAGTGATCCGTTCTTTGGCTAAAGATAGAAAAGTATTAGATTGTTTTTGCTATACGGGTGGCTTTGCCTTAAATGCTGCTTATGGTGGAGCTAAGAAAGTCGTCGGTATTGAGTCTTCAGCGCCAGCCATTGCTCAGGCGCAACACAATGCTAAATTAAATCAATTGAATCACATCACTTTTAGCAATGCCAAAGCGGAAGATATTTTATCAAGCGCCATCCAATATGATATGATTATTTTAGACCCACCTAAATTAGCCCCCAGCAAACAACATTTGCCACGAGCAACCCAACGTTATTTAAAATTAAATCAATTAGCCTTAACCGCTTTGCCGAAAAATGGTTTATTGTTTACTTGCTCGTGCTCTAACGCGATGACGCAAACAGCGTTTCTTGCCATGGTGCACAATGCAGCAAAAAAAGTAAATCGCAAAATTGAAATCTTGCAGCAAACAGGAGCGGCACCCGATCACCGTTTCTTACCCCGCGCCAGTTATGGTAATTATCTAAAAGCTGTTTTAGTGCGAGTAAAAAATTAATTACCGATTATTATTCTTATGCAGGGATCAAGCATTTTTTTCAAGGATTTAAGTAAATTTGGCTTTGAATATTAGGTGAAGATAGTGTATAAATTGCCATTAATTAATAGGAAATAAAATGAATATTGGACTTACTTTATGAATATAATCAAAACCATTGCCACTGAATTAAATATCAATGAACTACAAATAAAAGCGACTATGCAATTATTAGAAGAAGGTGCAACTGTACCTTTTATTGCTCGTTATCGTAAAGAAGCCACGGGTGGTTTAGATGATACGCAATTACGGCAATTAGTAGAACGCTTAACTTACTTAACCGAATTAGAAGACCGGCGCGAGGCCATATTACAATCCATTAAAGAACAAGATAAATTAACGCCTGAGTTAGAACAGCAAATTGTAGCGGCTGATGCCAAGGCACGCTTAGAAGATTTATATTTACCTTACAAGCCTAAACGTCGTACTAAAGCGCAAATTGCCCGCGAAGCCGGCTTAGAACCACTCGCCGATACTTTATTAAATGAGCCGACACAAGAGCCAGAAATAATAGCGGCCAATTATTTGAATACCGAACATGGAATCGATAGTCCGCAAACGGCATTAGAAGGTGCCCGTCAAATTTTAATGGAGCGCTTTTCAGAAGATGCCGATTTAATCAACCACCTACGCGAATATGTTTGGACTAATGGTTTATTAGCTAGCCAGGTTGTCAAAGATAAAGAAGAAGCAGGACAAAAATTTAAAGATTACTTTGCTTTCCAAGAAGCATTGATCAAAATCCCCTCCCACCGAGCATTGGCATTATTTCGTGGGCAAAAAGAAGATATCTTACGCATCACCATTAATTTACCTGATGAACAAGCTGAAACTTATTGCATACAAAAAATCGCACAAACATTCGCAATTAAAAATATCAAACGCGCCGCCGATGCATGGTTATGGCAAACTGTCGAATGGGCGTGGAAAATCAAACTGAAACTAAAAATTGACCTTGATTTATTCATGCGGCTACGTGAACTAGCAGAGGAAGCGGCTATTAATGTGTTTCAATGTAACTTAAAAAATTTATTGATGGCTGCTCCTGCCGGTAAAAAAATTACCTTAGGCTTAGATCCTGGTTATCGCACCGGCGTTAAAACCGTCATCGTCGATGATACGGGTAAATTATTACAACACACTGTCATTTACCCTCACGAACCACAAAAAGCCTGGGATCAATCATTAATGATGCTCGCCAAACTCTGTCAACATTATCACGTTAATTTAATCAGCATTGGCAATGGTACCGCTTCGCGTGAAACGGAACGCTTAGCCAATGAATTAATCAAAAAACACCCCGAATTACATTTAACATCGGTCATCGTTTCTGAAGCAGGCGCTTCCGTTTATTCCGCTTCTGAATTAGCCGCTAAAGAATTCCCCGATTTAGATGTGACTTATCGAGGAGCAATATCGATCGCGCGTCGTCTGCAAGACCCATTAGCCGAATTAGTCAAAATCGACCCAAAATCCATTGGGGTGGGTCAATATCAGCATGATGTCAACCAAATAAAATTAAGCAAAAGCCTTGATGATGTGTTAGAAGATTGCGTCAATGCGGTAGGGGCCGACGTGAATACGGCATCCGTCCCGTTACTGAAAAGTATCGCAGGGCTAAATGAATCCGTCGCTAAAAACATCGTGGAACATCGAGAAAAACACGGTCGTTTTTCTACTCGTGAAAGCATTAAAAAGGTACCCCGTTTAGGCGATAAAACCTATGAACAAGCGATTGGCTTTTTACGCATCATCGATGGTGAAAACCCATTGGATGCTTCAGCAGTGCATCCGGAAGCTTATCCGATCATCGATAAAATCTTACAAACCACCAAAACTGATATCAAAACCTTGATGGGCAATGGCACATTGATCAATTCATTAAAAGCCGGCGATTTTGTCACAGATGTCATCGGTGAAATCACGATTCGCGATATCTTAGCGGAATTAAAAAAACCAGGCCGCGATCCGCGTCCTGAATTCAAGACCGCTAAATTTAAAGAGGGAGTGGAAACCATTGGTCAACTTAAACCCGGTATGGAATTAGAAGGTGCCGTTACCAATGTTACTAATTTTGGTGCCTTCGTCGATATCGGCGTTCACCAAGATGGTTTAGTCCACGTGTCGCAATTAGCCGACCGCTTCATCGATGATCCACATAAAGTCGTCAGTGTCGGGCAAATTGTTAAAGTCAAAGTATTAGAAGTGGATCTCAAACGTCAACGGATTCAATTGACGATGAAAACAGCGACTCCACATACTGTTAAAGGAAATAAAGAAGAGAAAACCCATAAGAGTGCTAAGTCTGTTAAGACACCTCAACCTAAAGCAGAAAAAGTGATCGCAGCGGGTAGTTTTGCCGACTTATTGCAAAAAGCATTAAAATAAATATAATTTTTTATAGGGGAACACTCACATGTGATCCCCTATTCATCTCATCTGTCTTTCCGGAATTAGCGTAGCTAATGTCCGGAAACCAGGAGAAAGATGGATTCCGGATAAGTGCTACGCACTTTCCGGAATTGACGAGAGAAGAGATGAATCAGCCTAACGTAATCCACCGATCATTATTTTCTAAAGGTATAATATTTATCGTGATCCAACTTCCACGCCCATTTCCAACCATCGGATCCTGCCAAAAAATCTATCTCTTCCAGCTGGAATTGTTCTTTTAACAAAATGGTTTGCCAAATTAATAATTTCCCTAAATTAGAAATACTCTGATCAGAAGCCATATTAAGAGCATATAATTTATTTTTAAAAATCGCAATCATTTCTACTGCGACAATTTTTTCATTTCTACCGACTAAAAAATGAATGTCGGGTAATAAATATAATTTTCTCAGTCCAGCAATATAAATCTCATCATGGAAATCTGATTCTTCCTTAAAACGTTGCTTATTAAAAGTAAATAAACTTTCTAAAAGTTCTGGTTTTTTTTCTTCAATGGAAAAGTTAATATTCTCTACACGACGTAAATCACTTAAGAAATTATAGCGACTTTTTTTAGAAAAAGTCGCTAATAATTCTTCATGAGATTTTCTTAAATAATTTCGATAATCGTCTTGCTCAAAGCCGGTCAATGCGTGAGTTGCTAAGATTCTTTCGATCGCCTCACCATTCATATCGAATAAATACGTATTCTCTGGTATAGCTGCAAAAAAAGTTTCGATTTCTTCATCGGCGATCCACAAGGTTCTATTCTCTATTAAGCCATGGCCAAAAAATTCATGGCGATTTCTATTGGTATTAAAGACTAAGGGTAATAAACTCTTATCGGTATGCATGAATTGCAAAGCATGGCTACTAGGATGATAGAAACATTCATTGATACTCCATTCATCCCACAAAGTACAGTGGGGAGAAAATTTTTCCCATAGTTGATGACAATGCTCGAGAGTATTGGCTATTTGCATGGCACTTCCTTGCTTAAGTCTTATATCCAATCACGCGCGATTAAATATTTTTCGGTTAATTCCGCTTCTTTACTGCCAGGCTCTGGTTGATAATCATAATGCCATTCCACTTGAGGAGGAAGCGACATCAAAATCGATTCCGTTCGCCCCCCACTTTGTAAGCCAAATAATGTGCCACGATCATAGATTAAATTAAATTCCACATAACGGCCACGACGAATTTTTTGGAAGGTTTTTTCTTGCTGCGTATAAGGCATCGATTTACGTTTGTGTAAAATGGGTTGATAGGCCGATAAATAACTATCACCAATAGCGCGGATGAATTCAAAACAAGTCGCAAAGTCCCAGTGATTGACATCATCAAAAAATAAACCGCCAATTCCTCGCGGTTCTTGTCGGTGTTTAAGATAAAAATAATCATCGCAGCATTTTTTATAACGCGGATAAATATCTGTACCAAAAGGCTGACAAGCGGCTTTAGCAACCGTATGCCAAGCAATACAATCGTCTTCAAATCCATAATAGGGCGTTAAATCATAACCGCCACCAAACCACCAGAGGGGATCGGCACCCGCTTTTTCTGCCACGAATAATCGCACATTCATATGCGAAGTCGGTGCATAGGGATTGCGCGGATGGATAACCAATGAAACACCGGTCGCTTGAAAATGACAGTCGGCTAATTCGGGACGTTGCGCGCTAGCAGAGGCGGGTAAATGATCACCTTTGACATAAGAGAAATTCACTCCGCCTTTTTCAACCACATCCCCATCGGCTAATACGCGAGTAATCCCGCCACCGCCATTGGCATGCTGCCATTCATCATGAGTAAATTTTTGGCCGCCATCTTCAGTAACTAAGGCATGACAAATGCGGTCTTGTAATTGCAAAAAATAAGTTTTTACGCTGTTAATATCGATGGTGGTATTTTTCATGACGGTTATTATAACGAATAATAGTGAAAAATGATCGATGAATGCAAAACATAACTAAAAATATTAGTAGAGTGTGGCAACCATTGCATAATCCCTGTGAGGCAAAATGGTTACCTATGTCTTCGGTATAATCTGTAACCCATCTTGTCGGTACAGACCGAGGCTATTTGGCGTGCCTGAGAGGAGTCGAACCTCCGACCTTTGGCTCCGGAGGCCAACGCTCTATCCAGCTGAGCTACAGGCACATAGCTTACATTGCAAAATTTTAAACAAAAAACTTCCTTTTGGCTAGATAAATTCTCATCAGAGTTCTGCTATAGCTAGGTAACTTAACCACCCTCAACGTCTTCGGGGACAATAATATCTTCCGGTGGAATAAGGACAACTTTGCCATCTTTCATCACAGCAATCGGGATTCCTTCACGTTTATGCTTAGCTAAGGCTTTTGCCGCACCGCGACGTATTCCAATCTCGAGATTTTTGAGAAAATCACTTCTTTGCTTTTTGCTCATAAATAAGTCTCCTGCAATATTTTAAAAAGGGGACAAAGGTACGAGAGGCCATAGTGGTTTCAAACGCGAAATTTTTTTTTTGCTCAACCAATATTTGTAATTGTTTCAGCATTAGCCGCCCCGCTTGAATAGCATGTTTCTCTGGTTGAAAGGGAGAAAGCGCTGAGGCAATCGCATCAGCATTCACATACTCATCACAATGTAAAAGTTTCGGTAGCAAACTAAAAGCAGAAGTTGTCTTCCCCGCACCATTTGGACCACCAATCATATAAAGTTCAGGCATCGTTTTCCCAATGTTGCATATTTTTTATTAGACTTCTTTCGAAATCGCTGTTAGATGCCAAAGTTTAAACAAAAAACTTCCCTTTGGCTAGATAAATTCTCATATATAATAGTATCTATGTCGTTTATTACCGAACAAATTACACAAATACGTCAACAGATCCAATCGGCCGCGAATGCAGCGCAGAGAGATCCCAATACGATTACTTTACTGGCCGTCAGCAAAAAACACACGGTGGAAGAAATAAAAATGGCCTATGCGGAAGGTATTCGCGATTTTGGTGAAAATCAATTACAAGAAGCTTTACCTAAAATAAAACAGTTAGCTTCGTTGGCGATCACCTGGCATTTTATCGGTCAAATTCAAAGTAATAAAACTCAAGATATCGCCAAACATTTTCATTGGGTACATAGCATTGATCGTGAAAAAATTGTAACCCGTTTAAATGATCACCGCCCAACCCATTTACCGCCGTTAAATATTTGTTTACAAGTCAATATCGATAATGAACCACAAAAAGCTGGTGTACACAGTGAAGAGTTATTACCGCTAGTCGCAGCGATGGAACAGTATCCGCGTTTATGTCTGGGGGGCTTAATGACCCTCCCTCAACAAACGATGGATCGCCAAGCAACGGCGGCTAGTTTTAGTAAACTACAAACCTTACTGCACCATTTGCAACAACGAGGCTATCCTTTAGATACCTTATCGATGGGAATGAGTCAAGATTTTGCATCAGCAATTGCCGCGGGGGCTACGATTATTCGGATCGGCAGTGGAATTTTTGGTACACACCAATAGAATTATCGCCTAATACTCTATTCTCGGTTATAATAAGCGCCATGGATAATTTGATTGATACCGGGATCTTGCTAGTCGACACTATTTTTTCAATTGTGATGGTGTTCATTTTATTACGGATTATTTTATCGATAGTGCAAATGACCGCTCGCAATACGTTAGCACAATTTATTATTAAAACCACTCATCCATTGGTATATCCTTTACGTAAATTACTACCCACTCAACGCCGCATAGATTACCCTGCCATCATTTTTTTACTGATTCTTGAAATTATTTATCGTTATGTGATCGGTTTATTACAAGCAGGAGGGTTGATTGATTTTTCGGCGGTGGTTTTATGGGGCGCTGGAGATATTCTCCATATGGTCGTCACTATTTTCTTTTGGGCGATCGTTGCTCAAGTCGTCATGAGTTGGTTAAACTCACGAAATTATCGCTACCTTGCACTGCAAGATTTACTCCATCATATTACGATGTCTATTTTAGATCCTCTGCAAAAACTTATTCCCCCCATCGGCAGCCTTGATATCACGCCTATTCCTGCTCTTATTCTTTTAAAACTTCTCGATATCTATTTCGTCTTGCCCTTGATCGGATGGGGCGTGAATGCAGCCTTTGCGGGTGCTTAATTAGCAACACATCCTAGACGTCCTTCGAAATAAAACTAGTTTATTTGTTTGTATGTTCTCATTTTGTCCCCTAAACTGGAGGTGTTGAAAGCAAAGAGAGAACAAAGAATGCAATTAACCGCCAAAGAACACGAAACGTTTGATTTTATTCAACAATTTATCCAGCAACACCGTTATGCACCGACCATAACGGAAATTGCTCACGGGATTGGAGTCAGCAAAAAATCTCGTGGCACTGTTCATCGCTATGTCAGTAGTATGGTGGAAACGGGATTGATAAAATTAATTCCAGGGAAACATCGGAATATCCGGGTAATAGGAAAGGCGGTTAACAATTGGCACTTACCCATTAAGGGAAAAATTGCTGCAGGCAAACCCATCGAAGCGGTAGAAAATACTGAGTCATTGGATATGAATAATGTCTTGATTGGTAACAACCGCTTTTTGTTAGTCGTTAAAGGTGACTCAATGATTGATGAGGGTATTTATGATGGTGATTATGTATTATGCGAACACCGCCAACAGGCGAAAAATGGTGATATTATCGTAGCGCTTATTGATAAATGTGAAGCTACTTTAAAACGTTTTTATCAGAATGAAGATAATTCCATAACATTGATCCCTTCTAATTCTTATTATCAACCGATTGTATACGAGGCTAATAGAATCGATATTCAAGGTATTTACTGCGGCTTATTGCGCTTCAACAAGTAAATCGTATAAAAGGACATTGTCATCATATAATAAGGAGGTCTACTAATATGAAAACTCGATTAAACATTTGCTTCAATTTACTCGCCCATAAAATTAACTTAGATTTGCATATATATAAAGGAGAACATACCCTATTTACCCCATTAAGACAGCAAAAATTACCCCAAACTATCGTCTTAAAAAAAGAAAAAATAGTGAGTGAATATGAAAATATCGTCCAAGAGTGATAATAACCGTTTAAGCAAAAGATGAAAGAAAACCCTTACCTCATAGGAATAGATTTTCTACCTTCTGCAACAACATGCTTATCGCTAACTATTGATATTACGTATTCACTAAAATTTATCGTTCCAACAGAGAACAACATTATCCGCTCTAATGTTGTTCTCTGTAATGGGTAACAATCATTAATTAATCGTGTAAAAAAGGAATGCTTGTTAAGAGTCGTTTTATTGATTATTAACAAGTTTACTTCATTTGTAGCAAATTAGATTACATTTTTTTCAAAACGATCCATAACCAATAGAAGTTTATTATTTTTCAGTAGCCTTTTGACCCTCGCTAGGGTTTTTGCTAGTATGCATCACAATAATTATTATTAGCTAATAACGAGAAAAATATTATGCCACCACCCCCATCTCGAGAGTCAATTAATGCTGAACGCCAACCGTTGCTGCCTCAAGCAGATAAATTAATCGCATTTGAAGATTATCTTTATGAAGCGTTTTATCTTGCAAGAATCGCAGAAACGCACTCCATTGGCGTAGATATTCACCATTTTATTCAAACTTATCTCTACTGTGGATTTTGCGGTACACGTGAAGTTGATCTAGAAAATAATACTCAATCAGTATCTCAACGTGGCAAACCCAAAGATCCAACAACTGCTCAACGATGGGTAAAGTATTTTTTACTATGCGCTGCCGTAGGCTTAGGTGGTTTAGCGGCATGGTTATATATATTACCGAGTGCCGCTGCGGCTGAAATGTTAGTCGGCTATAGCTGGTTGAAATGGAGTGAACCTTTTTTAAAGCCGCTTATTTCTTGGGATGGTCCTATTGCGAATTCTTTATTATCGACAGAAGTTTTTCTCAATATTACTAAAGTGTTTACTGAACTTCGTTCAGATGCTGAAAAAACCATTACCGGCGACAAGACCAATTGGAGTAATTGGATACTTGGCGGCGTGAGTGTATTATGGGCCGGGGGCGGTCTTACTCCTTTGTTACAAATGAATGTATCTAGCGCTACTTCTTCTGCAGAAAAAATTCATGCCTACGTTGGAAGCGGGGCCAATTTCCCGAGTTTTTTGTATGGCTCTTATATGGGCTTAGGAAAATTATATACTCGGTTGAAAAAATGGCAATATCCTCCTACTCCACTAGCTAATTTACGCGAAGCGTTAGCTATTCATTTAGAAGGTGAATTGCAAATTTTGTTGCGGGAAGAAAAGCAAATTGTTCAAAATGAAATTGACACCTATTTAGATTTATTACGCGATAACAACTCTCTAAAAGAAATATTGCCTCGCTTGCTCACCTTATCTCGCTTAAGAGAAAACTCAACTATTGAAAATCATATGGCAGTAGCCAGTTATAGTCACAATTTATTATTCGGCACACTAATAGTATTGCGCATGATCAGCTTGGTGGGCTTTGCCGGTGAAGCGTATAAAGCTGGCCATAGTTTTGTTGATAAAGACTCAGAAAAAATTAAAATTTTAGTCGGTATTTTATCAACGTTATTAACTTTCACCGCGCAATTTGGCTTGAGTATTAATTCTATTATTACTATCACCGCGGGTATATTAACCAAGCAAACTCCATTAGAAAAAGATCAACATCCATACATATATACTTTAGCTTTTAGCGTAGCTTCTTTAATCGCGTTATTCTCGGGCGGTACTAGCGCTAAAGCCGCAGCAGAAAGCTTAAAAGAATGGGGCGAGGTCCGCTATTTATTTGAAGGAGTTAGTTATTTCACTACCGGTATCGTCGTGAATGGTTTTTTTGTCTTGCAATTATTTAAACGCTTGATGAATTACTATTACAGTGAATATGGCGAAAAAAAAGAACGACAATTAACATTATTTGTCGCTGGTCATAAAAACCTGGTAGGAATGCTACGTAAACTCGATGATAATACGATATGGCGACTATTTCTTGAGTTACCAGCAGAAATGCAAGCAGCGTTTCTCCAAGCATATCAAAAAAATCCAGCCACTCCGGAAAAACCTGGTTTGAATTTGCCTACCCGAGAAGAATTGGATCCCCAGAGACATTTTAGCAGAGTGACAGCCTCATCAGTCCATATACGAATGTCAGAAGAAGTTTAACCCTCACATTGATCAATCAAGCGATCTTTCGCCAACCACACTTGGTTCATCCAGGCTTGGAAGTGTTGGCGAAAATGATCATCACTTTGATAATCGCCACGCAAATCGGCTGTAATCGGTAAATGTTCGATATACGCAATAATTTTTTTCGCGCGACCGCCCAAAAAATCCCAAAAATTTTTGGTATCGGGATAAATCAATGTCACATTTAAAATTTCTTTGACTTGTTCACCCATCACGTTGATCGCTAATGCCACGCCACCGCCTTTGGGTTTTAACAAATGTTTATAGGGCGATTGCTGCCTTTCATGTTTAGCCGCCGTGAGGCGCGTGCCTTCAGAAAAATTAACGATCGTTGCTGGATGTGTATTAAATTTTTTACAAGCGCGACGAGCAGCATCGATATCAATACCGCGTTTATGCGGATTTTTTAATAATTCAGCGCGCGTATAACGGCGCATAAAAGGAAACCCTAATAACCAACATGCCCACCCTAAAAAAGGTACCCACATTAATTGCTGCTTCATAAAATATACTACCGGGGGTGCACGAAAAGCGATGGCTTTTTGTAACACTGGAATGTCGCTCCAGGAAATATGATTACACATCAATACGTAGGAGCGTAAACAGTTAATACTTTTATCTAAATGAATTTCAAATTTTGTTTTACTGGTCAGCCATAAAATAAAATGATTGGCATGTGACCATAATGCTGGCATTAAACGATAAAAACGTTCCACGCCCAGACGCCAAGATTTGAGCGGTAATAAAAAACGCAGCGGCGCTACTAGAGTAATCAAACAACCCATATAAATGATATTCAATGAATGTAATAAAAGCGCTAATAACGCTACCATTGGCCGCGGTAAAAAATTCAACATGATGATTCCTTGTATTTTCGCAACGATTCGTTATAGAATAGGCATTATGCCAGACAGTAAATATTTTGTCGAATTAGCTCAGAAATTACAGAATGCATTGCCAAGCAGTGTACGTAATGCGGGCAGCGATATACATAAAATTTTTATCGATATTCTGCAAAGCCAATTTGCTAAAATGCAGTTAGTTACGCGTGAAGAATTTGATGCGCAAAGTAAAGTGTTACAGCGCGCTCAAGAAAAATTAACACTGTTAGAAAAACAAATTGCTGAATTAGAACAGCGTCAATAATTACTCATCCCTACATCACCCCCAACGATATTTACTAATAGGTTGGGAATGTTATGTCGAAATTATCTTTAGTCTATTCTCGTGCACAAGCCGGTATTGATGCGCCCTTAGTCACTATTGAAACGCATGTTACCGGTGGCTTACCCAAAATGGTGATTGTCGGGTTAGCCGAAACCACCGTCAAAGAAAGCCGCGATCGCGTGCGCAGCGCGATTCTCAACAGTCGTTTCGAATTTCCGGCGCGCAATATCACCGTTAATCTTGCGCCTGCCGACACTCCCAAAGAAGGTGGACGATTTGATTTACCCATTGCTTTGGGCATTTTAGCAGCTCTCGAACAAATCCCTAAAGAAGCACTCAAGCAATATGAAGTGGTTGGTGAATTGGCCCTATCCGGTAAATTGCACGGCGTAAAAGGTATATTGCCGATCGCATTAGCGGCCAAACAAGCCAATCGATCTTTAATATTACCAGCCGAAAATGTTGCCGAAGCAAGCTTAGTTAGCGACTTACTGATTTATCCCGCAGAACATCTATTAGATGTTTGCGCGCACCTAACCGGACAACGTCTATTAACGGCTTATCCGCCAACAACTTCCTTACCCTCTTTTTCTTATGATATCGATCTGGCCGATGTGCAAGGTCAATATCACGCGAAACGGGCTTTGGAAATCGCCGCAGCCGGTGGCCATAGTCTGTTATTGATTGGCCCACCCGGCACAGGTAAAACCATGCTAGCCAGTCGTTTAATCACTATTTTACCCGATATGACCGAAGAGGAAGCCTTGAGTAGTGCAGCGTTACAATCGATCAGTCGACAAGGTTTTACGATTGCTCATTGGCGTCAACGCGCCTTTCGTGCGCCACATCATAGTGCTTCAGCAGTAGCATTAGTCGGCGGCGGTAATCCTCCTCGTCCGGGAGAGATTTCACTCGCCCATCAAGGTATATTATTCTTAGATGAATTGCCTGAATTCAGCCGACATGTCTTAGAAAGTTTGCGCGAACCCTTAGAATCAAAACGCATCGTTATTTCCCGTGCGGCACAACAAGTCGAATATCCCGCCAAATTTCAATTCATTGCGGCGATGAATCCTTGCCCTTGCGGTTATTTAGGTGATCCGCAGAAAGATTGTCATTGCACCGAAGAACAAATACGTCGTTATCGTCTGCGCTTATCCGGGCCTTTGCTCGATCGCATCGATATGCATATCGATGTTCCCGCTTTGAATAAACGGTTTTATTTACAGCCATCGCAATCCATCGAAACGAGCGCAACTGTAAAACAACGTGTCAATCAAGCGCGGCAACGACAGCATGAGCGGCAAGCAATGATGAATGCGGATTTGTCGGGAAAACAACTTGAACAGATTTGTCATTTGGATGAAGCCTTGCAAACTTGGCTGCATGAATGTTTGGATAAATTACATTTATCGGCTCGCGCTTATCATCGCGTTTTAAAAATAGCGCGCACGATTGCGGATTTAGCCGCCAGTGAAGCTATTGAGCAACAACATTTGCTCGAAGCGTTAAGTTATCGCAAATTAGATAAAACGCATTAAGAATTATAATTGGATATCTTGCAATTTTTTCAATTTTTTAGTGATGCGTTCGCGTTTCAAGGAAGAGAGATGATCGATGAATAATATTCCATTTAAATGGTCGACTTCATGTTGGATACAGTTACACAATAAATCCGGCGCGTGGGCTTCGTAAGTTTCTATCTTGCCATGGAGATCTTGCGCAGTAAATTTAACATAGGCAGCACGCTTCACTTCGGCAAAACAACCTCGAACGGATAGACAACCCTCTTCAACAGCCACTTCGCCGGTTCGCTCAATAATTTCAGGGTTGATCAATACGCGTGGCTGAGAATGATCGGGGGATAAATCCATCACTACCATACGGTGTTCAACACCAATTTGAATCGCCGCTAAGCCCACTCCGCCATCATCATACATCGTCTCAAGCATATCGGCTGCCAGCATGCGGATATCATCGGTAATTTCGGCAATTGGTTGCGCCACGCGGCGCAAGCGTTTTTCATCGTGAGGAAAATTTAATATGTGTCGGATAGCCATAATAGTTTTTATTATACTCTAAGCGATGGAGTAAATTAAGTACGAAAGAAGCCTTGATTTTTTATTAATTAATCTATAATGCAAATATGGATAAAGCAAAAGAATTAACGGCGTGGTTACAATTAATCCGCCTGCCGAATGTCGGCCCTGCCACGCTGTTACCCTTATTGCAACAAGGGTTGAGTGCCATCGAGATTTGCCAAGCTGATCAAACAACTTGGCGCAGCTGGGAATTAAAAGAAGAATGGCGACTTAACTTGCCATCGCCCTCATCAGCCGCTATCGAACAAGATTTACTATGGCTGAGCCAAGCCGACCATCATTTAATTACGTGGTCGGATAGGCGCTATCCGGATTTATTGCGCACGATTGATTATCCGCCTCTCGGATTATGGGTCAATGGCAATCCCGACTTATTGAACCCCCCCCAAATAGCCATCGTCGGTAGCCGTAATCCCACCGCTCAAGGCCGTGAAACCGCTTATGAATTTGCTCGACAATTAGCCCAAGCAGGTTTAACCATCACTAGCGGTTTAGCGCTGGGTATCGATGCCGCTAGCCATCAAGCTAGCTATGATCAACTAGGCAAAACCATAGCAGTTCTGGGGACAGGACCCGACCGTATTTATCCCTCCGCACATAAATCCTTAGCCAATCAAATCCTTGCTTACGAGGGTGCATTAATCAGCGAATTTCCTACCGGGGTCAAAGCCTTACCAGAAAATTTCCCCCGTCGCAACCGACTCATCAGCGGTTTAAGTCAAGGCACAGTGGTCATCGAAGCGGCATTGCGTAGCGGCTCGCTCATTACTGCTCGTCTCGCTGCCGAACAAGGTCGCGATGTCTTCGCCATTCCCGGCTCCATCCACAATCCTTTGGCGCGAGGCTGTCATTTTTTGATTAAGCAAGGGGCTAAATTAGTGGAAACTGCACAAGATATTTTGGAGGAATTAGAGCCTTTATTGGCTTGCGCAGCGGCAGAGACGCCAGTAGCCAGCCCTGCCATTCATCTAAATCTGGATGAAAATTGTCAATTATTAATAAAAAACCTAGACTTTACCCCCACTCCTATTGATATACTAATCGCTAGAACCGGGTTTACAGCAGAAGTTGTTTCATCGATGCTACTTGTTTTAGAGTTACAAGGTTTAGTAGAATCGTCGGCCAACGGTTATAACAAACGTTAATCTATTAGGAACGCTATGGCAACGCTCGTCATCGTCGAATCGCCGGCAAAAGCGAAAACGATTAATAAATATTTAGGTAAAAGTTACCATGTCTTAGCGTCGTACGGCCATATGCGCGATCTATTACCTAAACAAGGCGCCGTAGAAACGGATAATGACTTCAAAATGCATTATCAATTAATTGAGAAAAACTTTAAACATATCGAAGCGATTAAAAAAGCCTTAGTTAAAGCCAATACTTTATTATTAGCAACGGACCCCGACCGCGAAGGGGAAGCCATTTCCTGGCATCTATTAGAATATTTAAAAGAAGAAAATTTATTAAAAGACAAAATAGCTAAACGCGTCGTTTTCCATGAAATTACTAAAAAAGCCATTCAAGATGCTATCGAACATCCACGCGATATCGCCATGGATTTAGTCGATGCCCAGCAAGCCCGGCGCGCGTTAGATTATCTGGTCGGTTTTAATTTATCGCCCTTACTCTGGAAAAAAGTACGGCGCGGTTTATCGGCTGGCCGCGTACAAAGCCCTGCACTGCGCTTGATTGTTGAGCGCGAAGAAGAAATTGAAAAATTCCAAACACAAGAATACTGGACCATCGAAGCGGATGTCAAAAAAGATACCCATCCCTTCACTAGTAAGTTAATGGAATACAACGGTGAGAAATTAAAGCAATTTGATATCAATAATGCCACGGATGCTAAAAAAATTCATGCCGACATAGAACAACAGGCAAACGGTAAATTACTCGTCACTAAAATAGAAAAGAAACAACGTAAACGCAATCCAGCAGCCCCTTTTATCACGTCTACATTGCAACAAGAAGCCGTGCGTAAATTAGGGTTTACTGCACAACGCGCTATGCGTACCGCACAACAATTATATGAAGGGATTGAAATCGGTATGGAATCCGTCGGTTTAATCACTTATATGCGTACCGACTCAGTGAATTTAGCGCAAGAAGCGATTGAAGAAATTCGTGAATATATTGCTAAACGTTTTGGTAAAAATAATTTGCCGGAAGAAGCTCGAATTTTTAAAACCAAAGCGAAAAATGCACAAGAAGCCCATGAAGCGATCCGGCCCACTTCGGCAAAACGTACGCCTGAATCCATCAAAGAATATCTCTCACCGGATCAATACAAATTATATAATTTGATTTGGCAACGAACGATCGCTTGCCAAATGATTCCAGCAACGATTGATACCGTTGCTGTTGATTTAATCGCTGGTGAAGAAAAAAATGGCATTAAATTCCGCGCTAATGGTTCCACCATCAAAGACCCCGGCTTTATCGCGGTTTATCAAGAAAGCCATGATGATCACAAGAGCGATGATGATGAAAAAATTTTACCACCCCTAAAAGCAGGCGACATAGTCGAGATCCTCCATTTACGTAGCGAGCAACATTTTACTGAACCTCCCCCCCGTTATACAGAAGCGAGCTTAGTTAAAACACTAGAAGAATACGGTATTGGCCGCCCCTCGACTTATGCATCGATTATTTCAACGTTACAAAATCGTGAATATGTATTGTTAGAAAAAAAACGTTTTGAGCCCACAGATGTCGGTCGTGTCGTTAATAAATTCTTAACGACTTACTTCACTCAGTATGTTGATTATGATTTTACGGCGCATTTAGAAGATGACTTAGATGCTGTTTCTCGCGGTGAAAAACAATGGATCCCTTTATTAAAACAATTCTGGGGCCCTTTTCATAAAGAAGTCAAACATATTGATGAAAGCGTGAAGCGCAGCGACGTAACGCAAGAAAAACTCGATGAAAAGTGCCCTGAGTGCAGCAAACCTTTATCGATTCGACTTGGACGTACAGGTCGGTTTATTGGTTGTACTGGTTTTCCGGAATGTAGCTATACTCGCAGTCTCGATGAAACGGATAACACAGAGCAAGAAGCTTTACATCGCAAATGTCCTGATTGCACTGACGGTGATTTAACCATCAAACATGGTCCTTATGGAAAATTTATCGGTTGTTCTAATTATCCAAAATGTCGCCATATTGAATCGTTAGAAAAACCTAAAGATACCGAAGTACAATGTCCAACTTGTCATAAAGGCACGATCTTAGAACGTAAATCCCGACGCGGTAAAATTTTCTATTCGTGTAGCGGGTATCCTGATTGTAAATATGCTATTTGGAATGAACCCATAGATGAAAAATGTCCACAATGTAGCTGGCCCATTTTAACGATTAAAATTACCAAACGCAGTGGTAAACAAAAAATATGCCCGCAAGAAAAATGTGGTTTTGCTGAAAAAATTGATGATGATGATAGCGGTCTTAGCGCCGAATAATTTGGCCGGTACTCGCATCACGAATAGTGGTCGGTTTACCCAAGCCACCCACTACCCCTTCCACAATGCACGCAATAGTGTTTGCAAATAACGCCGCGACTTCTTTCGCATCGCGAGCCGCGGGTTCATTGCTGATATTAGCGCTCGTTGAGACAATGGGTCGACCAAATGCTTGGCACAATACCTGCGCTATGGGATGCTGGATCACTCGTACCGCGATCGAAGGATGTTTGCCGGCAATCCAATCGGGCACTTTAGCTGTTTTGGTAAACAACCACGTGGTATTTTTAGTGTTTTTGATTTTCTCCATGGTCACGTCATCTAGGACTTCAATATAATCCACTAATTGCGCCCAATCAGCGGCTATTAAAATCAACCCTTTCGAAACTGGCCGTTGTTTTAATGCCAATAATTCCATCACTACTGTTTCTTGTAAGGGATCGCAACCCAAGCCGTACACTCCTTCTGTCGGATAAGCGATGATTTGTCCTTGTTGAAGGCAGTGTAAGGCGAGTTGAATAGCGTCTGTTTGCATAATTCCAATTGTCAAGTTAAGTAAAGATAATAGAAAGTATAGCAAAGTATCGAAAAATATTAATAGACTTCTTTCGAAACGATCAGGTAATGGCCTAGGACCCTTGATAATTCAATAACTTCAGGTACTATTAGCCTAGGGCGTGTTTACCATTGCTAACCCTACTGCAAAAAGCGTAGGATGGGTAAAAATACAGGATCATTTTCGTTAAATAGGGCAGGCTATTCGCCTCAAATGATCCTGTATTTTTCCTCAATCCCCACTTTTTTCGCTACGGGCATCAACGATAAACATGCCCTCTAAATTTAAATAGGAACATTCTATGGCTGTATATAATACCAACCAATTCAAACCTGGCTTAAAAATCATGTTAGATAGCCAACCGTATAACATTATTGAGAATGAGTTCGTCAAACCAGGCAAAGGCCAAGCCTTTAATCGGGTCAGAATCCGTAATTTATTAAATGGCCGCGTCATTGAAAAAACGTTTAAATCAGGCGAGTCCGTCGAGGGTGCTGATATTGCTGATCAAGAAATGCAATATTTATACAATGACGGGGATTTATGGCATTTTATGCATCCTCAATCGTTTGAACAATTAGCCGCCAATGAAGCCGCTGTATCGGAAGCGATCAAATGGTTAAAAGAAGAAGATATTTGCACGGTGACTTTATGGAATGGTGAAGTCATTGCGGTAACCCCTCCCACGTTTGTGGAGTTAACAATTGTCGAAACCGATCCTGGTATACGTGGTGATACCGTCAGCGGCGGCACTAAACCAGCCAAATTAGAAACGGGCGCCGTGGTACAAGTACCCTTATTCATCTCGCAAGACACTCGCATTAAAGTGGATACTCGCACAGGCGATTATGTTTCACGCGCGTAAACTCTAGATTTCTCGCATGCAAGCTTGGCAACCATCGACCACCGTTGAAACTCTCTATCAACGAGCGGCTATTATTCAACAAATTCGTACTTTTTTTCAAAGCCGAGAAATACTCGAAGTCGAAACACCGTGTTTAGCGGCACATGCGGTCACCGATCCTTATATTCAATCTATCTCTGCGACAGTGACAACGAGCGAAGGCGAAGCTATTTATTTTTTACAAACGTCGCCTGAATATCATATGAAGCGATTATTGGCGGCTGGCAGTGGTGATATTTTCCAAATCACTAAATGTTTCCGCAATGAAGAATCAGGCCGTTGGCATAATCCCGAATTCACGATGCTCGAATGGTATCGCATCGGCTTTGACGATCAGCAATTGATGGATGAAATAGAAGAATTATTAATTTTAATTTTGCAATGTAATAAGGCTAATCGTTTAACTTATCAAGCCGCGTTTATCCAGTATGTGGGTATCGACCCTCTTCATGCAACTATCGCCGCATTACAACAACAATTCGAACAATATCAATTAGAAGATTTGCAATTAGGTGATGATAAGGATGCTTATCTACAAATATTATTTGAACGCTTGATTGAACCACATTTACAAGCCTTAACCTTTATTCATGATTTTCCGGCTAGTCAATCATCCTTGGCGCGACTCAAACAACCCGATGAAACGGTAGCAGCACGTTTTGAAGTGTATTATCAAGGCGTAGAATTAGCTAATGGTTTTCACGAATTAACCGATATGGCACAACAACGTCAACGTTTCGAACATAATCAACGCTTACGCCAACAAAAACAGTTACCGCATCGAACTATTGATGAAAAATTTCTTGCTGCCTTAACGCAGGGTTTACCTGATTGTGCAGGAGTCGCCGTCGGCGTTGACCGTTTAATTATGTTAGCACTACAACAAATCCCGATCGACAAGGTGATTAGTTTTACTATAAATAATAGTTAACAAATTTCTTGTAGGGTGAATTAGCACAGCGTAATCCACTGGTCATTAAAAATAATTGGCGGATAGCGTCGCTGACAGGCCGACACATAGGTCGCCCCCTACAATTACAAATAGAACGTAGCGGGGGATCAACGCAACATAATAAACCGTTCGTTTTTTATTGACGACGCATAAAAAAGGGTGGTAAACAAATAGCAATAGTCCCACCTATTAAAATAATTTCATACTTCCAAACATTGCCCACGTCGATTTGACTCGGCGGCAGAAATCCTAAGATAAAAACTACAAAACAAGTCATGATGCCAGAACCAGCTAATAACCATAATATCTTATTACCACCCGGTATTTTATATTTACGTTCTTGATTAGGATATTTATAACGTAAGCGAATTGCCGCCGCAAAAATTAACACATACACTAATAAACTTAGTTGAGAGGTCATCGCCGACAATAAGCTAAAAGCACTATTAATGCTTGGCATAAAAATAAATATACTAGTCAGCACAGTAAAAATAACACCCTGTGCTAACAAGGTATTCGCCGGCACACCGAAACGATTTTGTTTGGCTAACCATCGCGGAGCATTATTATCTTGCGCCGCAATCATAATCCCTTTAGTGGGTCCAATGATCCAAGCAGCCACGGTACCAAGGCCACCTAAAATAATTAATGCCACAATAACGGGAATCATCCACGGTAAATTAAACGCCGTAAAAAATACACAGAACCCTTCGATCAACCCCGAAGCTAATTGAATGTTCGCCTGGGGGATCACCATCGCTATCGCTAACGAACCTAACGTTAACGTCGATAAGATAATTGCCGCAGAAATAAATAACGCTTTCGGATAATCGCGCTGTGGGTTTTTGACTTCACCCGCGTGCACCGCTGACATTTCTAAACCAATCAAGCCAAATAATACGGAACTTAATAACGCGCAGCTATTAATATTGCTAAAGTTAGGCAAAAAATTTTGCCAAGTAAAATTGATCGCCAACGGTTTACCTTGCATCCACCAAATTAAACCCAGAATAATAATGAAAAGAATGGGCAATAAGGTACCCAAAATACTAGCGACACCACTTATCCAACTTGATAACTTCATGCCAAACCAATTCGCCAGTGTGGCACCCCAAAATAATACCATGATCATACTCCATAAATATAATGTGTCATTGGCCAATTGGGCATTGAATAAATAAGCGATGGTGGCGGCTAATAGTGACATGATAGTTGGATACCAAACAATATTATATAACCATTGCAACCAAATAATAAAAAAACCCATGCGCTTACCAAACGCTTCGCGTAGCCAAACATAGATACCGCCTGCCTCTGGCCATCCTGTGGCTAATTCTGCTGCTACCAAAGCAACGGGTAATAAAAATAATAACCCGCCTAATAGATAGAAAAATACGATGGAAAAACCATACTCAGCGCTGATCGGCAAACTACGTAAGCTGTCAACCGCCACCACATTGATCATGATTAAACTGAATAAACCTAAGACTTTATTTTTGCTGTTAAATACCATACTCATAATTATTGACCCTTAATAATTTATTGCTCATTTTATATAGAAATGAAGCGTGTAAGAAAAAAATGTGGGCGCCACTGAGAACTACACTAGTTTCCCAATGGCAAAGTATGGCGATGAAGAGATAACTGATTACAATTGAACATGAAAATTATCGTAACATTGGTTATTTACTCTGTCAATCTTAGCCAATCTAGTTAAATAACTGGGAATTCGGCAAGCTATCGACTGAAACCGCCAAATTTTTTGAGTATCCAATTATGCAGACGGCGTCTGCATAATCTCCCATCAATCAGATAGGGTTTTCGGCCTCTTGCAACCCATTAATTGCTTGTTTTTAAGGCGAAACAACGCCCGCATGGCCAAAAATCAATATAACCTGTTGAATTTATTTGAAATACTACTTATTCATGAAAAATCGACTTTTAATGTTGAATTTTCATGGTATACTTCCCCTTATGAATCGACCTTATTTTTTAGAGCAAATTATCCATTATTTTAAAACCCATTCTATTGTGGGATTATTGGGTCCACGGCAATGTGGAAAAACAACCTTGGCACGCACTTATGCTAAACAAATAGGCGAACAGCAAGAAATACATTATTTTGATTTAGAAAACCCTGTGGATATTGAACGCTTAAAAAATCCCATGTTAACCTTAGGATCGCTAACCGGTTTAATTATCATTGATGAGATTCAACGTATACCCGAATTATTTTCCTTATTGCGCGTTTTAGTGGATGAGGAATTTGCCGATAAAAAATTCTTAATTTTAGGCAGCGCATCTCGTGAATTAATTCGTCAATCTTCTGAAAGCTTAGCCGGACGCATTGCTTATTTAGAATTAACCCCATTTAGTTATGCTGAAACTCAGGAATTGCAAAAAATATGGCTACGAGGTGGATTTCCTCGTTCTTATTTGGCAGATACGGACCAAGATAGTTTTGATTGGCGCGAATTTTATATTACAACTTTTCTGGAGCAAGATATTCCTAATTTGGGTATAAACATTCCCGCCCCTAGTCTTCGACGTTTTTGGATTATGTTAGCTCATTATCATGCTAATATTTTTAATGCCTCAGAATTGGGACGCTCGTTTGGTATTTCTGACACTACGGTACGTCGTTATTTAGATATTTTAACCGGTACTTTTATGATCCGCCAATTGCAACCCTGGCAAGAAAACATCAAGAAAAGGCAAGTAAAAGCTCCCAAAATTTATTTTCGTGATTCAGGCTTATTGCATACACTATCGCGTATCGTCGATAACGATGCATTGAAAACCTATGCTAAACTCGGTGCATCATGGGAAGGCTTCGCATTGGAGCAGCTCATCCAAAAATATCACGCCAAGGCACAAGATTGTTACTTTTGGGCAACTCACAATGGTGCTGAATTAGATTTGTTATTATTTGTTGAGGATAGACGCTTAGGTTTTGAAATTAAATATAGCGACGCACCCAGATTAACCACTTCAATGAAAATCGCCGTACAGGATTTATCGCTCGATCAATTAACGGTGATTTACCCTGGAAAAACCGATTATCCTTTAGATGAAAAAACCCATGTTATTGGCTTAGAAAATTTCTTAACCGCAGAGTAAAAATTTTCTGCCGTAGAAAGATATTAACCAGGTAATCCACTAACAGTGGACTGTCAATTGCTGCCCCATCGTCAATACGGACCCTGCCATCAATGTTGGCAACCATTCTATCGTTTGTTTCGGTAACAAGAGAATAACCGTCGAACCAAATTTAAAATGACCCAATTCTTCGCCTTTCTGCAGGGTAATAGACCGTTGAGTAAAATTCTCAACTTGCGGCAATTTGCTAGGTTTAATATCGCCACCCCACACTGTACTAATACCCGCGACAAACATTGCCCCAACTAAAATAACTGCGGCCGTACCAATGGCAGTGTCAAATAAACAAATTAAGCGCTCGTTGCGAGCAAATAATTGTGGCACATTTGCAGCAGTCACGGCATTGACAGAAAATAATTTGCCGGGGATATAAATAGTTTTTATTAATTTACCGGTGATCGGCATATGCACTCGATGATAATCTTTCGGTGCGAGATAAATAGTCGCGAATTTCCCATTGCTAAATAATAGCGCCAACGCTTTATCGCCCAATAATTGCATTACCGTGTAGTCTTGTCCTTTAGCTTGGATAATAGTATCGTTGATGATATCACCTATTTGACTGATAGCGCCATCCGCTGGCGAAACCACACCTTGCTCAGCGATGGGTCGCACACCATTTTTTAATTGGCGAATAAAAAAATCATTAAAACTCGGATAATGGACAAGGTCTGTTTGCGCCGCCAATTGCATATCGATCGCATAACGTTTAATAAACCAATTAATTAAATAGTTTTTTAACCACGCTTGTTGACTGGTCGCCAGCTTAGCAAATAAGCGCGAGACAAAATGCTGCGGTAAACAATATTGCAAAAAAATAAATAATCTAGACTTTACCATACTAATTCCTAATTTTTATTCCTGAGTCATCATATTTTGGTAAGCTTTCCAACGTTCAGGGTGAATATCGCCATTTTCCACCGCGATTTTTACGGCGCAATCTGGCTCCTGGTCATGCTGGCAATTGCGAAATTTGCATTGCTGCACAAACGGCTGAAACTCCACAAATCCTCGCAAAATCTCAGCGGGAGTTAAACCGGTAATCGCTAATTCTCTCACTCCGGGTGAATCAATCAAATCTCCACCGCCAGGTAAATGATATAAATGTGCGGCTGTCGTCGTGTGTTGGCCTTGACGTCCTTGCTCTGATAAATCGCCCACAACCAATCGTTCATGCGGTAATAAGGCGTTAATCAGCGAAGATTTGCCCACACCTGAAACACCGACTAACACAGACGTTTTACTGTTTAATCGCATTAACAAAGAAGCTAATCCATCTGCTTGTTGAATGCTAGTAAAAATCACGGGATAACCCAATTGTTGATAAACGTGTAGCTGCTCCCGAAGCAATTGGTTTTGCCCTGCAGTTAACAAATCCATTTTATTGTAAACGATGGTAACAGCAATATTTTGCAACGTTGCTATCACTAAATACCTATCGATAACATACAGTGAACGCTCGGGTTCAGGGGCGATGATAATTAATAATTGATTGACATTCGCCGCAACCAATTTACTCTTACCTTGCTGATCATAACGCAACATTTCGCTTGAACGCGGTTCTACTGCTAGAATCGTGCCGCGCTTATCGGCTTCATCTTCAATTTTCCACGCCACTCTGTCACCAACGACAATATCCGGCATATTGCGGCGTAAATTACATTGATAATGTTCACCTTCTGCCGTTTCGAGCCACAACAAATGACTCGACCGAGTCACAACTAAGCCTTTTTCACTAGCTTGCAAATGCTGCTGTTGATGATGCTGAATTTGCTGTTGTTGGCGCTGAGATAGCTTTTTCATGGCCCAATTGTACCATGGTAGTATTTATCTTAACAAATATAAGTGTTTTCCAATATGAAATGAGTCTGAAGAAGCCCTCGGATTTCCAGTATGAAAGGAGTCTGAAGGAAGGCTAAGCTGGACAATTTTGAAACAGCACTCATAACCGGAGGATGAATATAATCATGAATTTAGATAAGCTAACCAGTATCGAGCAGATGGAAGGGTTTTTAATCGGCAATCAGCCCATCGCCTTTTCGCTATTGGTCAGTAAAGATGAGCCTTACCAGTTTGTGGAAAAAATCTTGAAACGATTTCGCTATGCACACCTCAAAGATCCCCCTCATTTGAGGTCGACGCCATAATCTTACATTTCCCTCAATACTCCCTCAACCTGAAGATACGGCATATAACATACCTTAAAACTAACGTTTATTGCAATCTGGAATTTATTTTTTATTTTAAAATAAATTAAAAATGATGGGTTTACGCTAGAGAAAACATAGTTTATACTATTGAGTAAATTTACTCAGTGGTATAAATATGGCTTTTAAACGTGAAGAAGCGACCATTTTACACGAGCGTCTTATTGAGGCTCCCGTCTCTATCATTGTCATTAACGGCCCTCGCCAAATTGGTAAAAGTACTTTGGTCCGCCAGGTTATCGCAAACCACAAAGACCGTTCAAAATTTATTGCCGTCGACACACCTGTCGAATATTCTTTAACTGATCAAATAGAAAACTTTGAAATACAATTTCTGTCCGGAACCCAACCAACTGCTGAATGGATTGTAAAACAATGGAAGTTAGCTCGCAACAGCACAAGAATACTACCTCAAGGCGAATATTATGTACTAGTAATTGATGAAATTCAAAAAATTTCTGGCTGGTCTGAGCTTGTTAAAGGTTTGTGGGATGCTGACCGAGCAGAGAATCTTGCAATGCATGTAATTTTGCTAGGCTCATCGCCCTGGTTGATGCAAAAGGGTTTGACTGAAAGTTTAGCTGGTCGCTTTGAATTAATCCAAATGACCCACTGGTCATATCCAGAAATGCAAGAAGCCTTCGATTTTTCGCTTGAAGAGTATATTTACTTTGGAGGCTACCCAGGCAGCGCCCATTTAATCCGTGATGAGAAACGGTGGCGAGAATATATTCGTAATACATTAATTCGCCCTAATATTGAAAAAGATATCTTACAAATGACTCGCGTAGACAAACCTGCCTTGCTTAAAACTATGTTTGAGTTAGGGTGCGCATACTCCGGGCAAATTATTTCATACACTAAACTACTTGGACAGTTACAAGATGCTGGAAACACAGTAACGTTAGCGCATTATCTAACTTTACTTTCTCAAGCAGGGTTAATAACTGGCTTAACAAAATACGCCGGGCAAGCATGTCGCCAAAGAGCTTCCAGCCCCAAATTAAACGTATTAAATACAGCATTAATTTCAGCAATAACCGGCTACTCTTTTACAGAGGCCTGTGTTGATAGATCATACTGGGGACGATTGGTTGAAAGTACAATTGGCGCCCATTTAGTAAATACGGCTTCCGATAATTGCCAGATACAATATTGGCGTGAAAGTCCTTATGAAGTCGATTTCATTTTGACGAACGGTAGAAAGCGTGTTGCTATTGAAGTAAAGAGTGGAAAAATGGATTCTTCAGCTAAAGGGCTGGAAATTTTTGCCAACAAGTATGAAGAAACTCGCCTGCTGGTGGTGGGCGAAGACGGCGTTCCTTTGGCAACATTCTTATCGAAAACGGCAGATGAATGGTTAACAGAGATTGACCTATGAGATTTATTCCACGCAAAGTAAAACAAATTAATGACTCCTCGGCTCCATCAACAGATGATCAGTCGAAAGACTTACGCAAGTTTCGGGATAAATTCGCATGGATTTTGCTTGGTGAACCAGGGGCAGGAAAATCTACTGCTCTCGAAGAGGAGGCAAACACAACCAATGGGAAATTTTTACGTATTGCAGAGTTCATTGATGGTTATGTAGATCCTGATTGGTTTAATAAAACTTTGTTTCTGGACGGTCTGGACGAAATTCGTACTAACAATATTTTAATAAAAATTAGCGCCCAATTAAGAAAACTAGGCAACCCTCCTTTTCGTATTGCTTGCCGAGCAGCCGATTGGTACGGAGCAACCGATAAAAGTGATTTAGAATCTGCAAGTGGCGATCAAAAAATCGTCTTGCTTCAGCTCGAACCTTTGGATCACAATGAAATTTTGTGTATTTTACGTGATAATTTTACAATGAACGATGAAGAATCCGATGCTTTTTTGGCTAAAGCTATCCAACATCGTATTTTTAATTTATTAACTAATCCACAAATGCTTCAATTAATGGTTAACGCAGTAAATAATGGTAGAGAATGGCCTGCTACGCGTAAGGCTGTTTTTGAGATTGCTTGCGAAAAGTTTGTGAGAGAGGATAGCAAACGGCATAGAGACCAAACACGAACAACACCTATCGATACAAACAAAATACTGACAGCAGCGGGGTATCTTTGTACGTTATTATTACTTTCCAATAAAATCGGTTTTGCGCTTGATCCTAGCAAGGCCAGTCAATATTTTATAAACATAGACGATTGCTTATTTGACGATTGCGTAGTTGCTGAAAAAAAAACAGCTATAAAAGCTTTGCGCAGGAAACTATTTAAACCTGAGGGACTAGAAGAGTGTGTTGTACCTTACCATCGAAGCATTGCTGAATACCTGGCGGCTAAATGGCTAGCTGAACAAATTGCTGAAAAAAAAATTTATCCCCTCCGGCTATCAACGCTCTTATTTGGCTCAAATGATCGCGCGGTCACAGCATTGCGTGGTCTATATGGATGGCTTGCTGTTCACTGTCATAGTATGCGCGAACACTTAATCAAAGAAGACCCTCTCACTGTTATTATTTATGGTGACGCCAGTCTAATGTCGATTAATGATAAAAAATTAATTTTCTCTGGACTTCTTTGTGAAGTCGAAAAGTCTGATTTTATATGGAGCCAAATTCTTCCTGTGAATCATTGTCTTGAGGCATTAGCCGAGCTTGATTTATACAAAGAATATTTAGATATTCTGAAAACACAAAAACGTGACAACAACAGCTTATCTCATCTTGATTGTGTACTTGAAATTCTCCTGGCAAGCAATATATTAGATTTTCAAAAAGAGTTACTAAATATAATTAAAGATGATAGTCATTCATCATATACGCGAGTAAAAGCTCTTAAGATTTGGCTGAAGAAACTAAATCCTGAAATAGCGCTTACCTTATTGAATGATATAACTGATAATCGTGTCACTGATCGAGATGATCAATTAGCAGGTATGCTGCTCAAGGCTCTTTATCCTCAACATATTGAACCAGAGAAATTATTGCATTATCTTCATTTACGCAAAGATCCTAACCATTATGGTGCTTATAGTAGTTTTTGGGCGCGTGAGCTAGCAAAAATAGCGCCGGAAGATCATTTACCAGTTTTAATGAATGAGATTAGCAACCGTTTTCAAGCCACACTTACCGATAATAGGCACCCGTTAGGGTTTATAGACATTAACGGTAAGTTATTATTACGCACTCTCAATATACCAGATAATAGCATTAACACCGACTCCATTTTTCTATGGTTAGAAATATATCTTGACCGCTATGGTTATAATATTTCTCAAGAAATTAAAGCTTGGCTGGAAACAAATCCGGAAAGATACAAAGCATTATTTAACAGATGCTGCCATTCAGATGAGGATTATGAAAGTAATCTTCATAGATTACATAATGCTGCGCCTAAAGATATAGTTAATTGGCATATTGAACAGGCATCAATAGCCAGTACAGATAAAATGGGTAAAATTCATTTCTTGGAAACAATAAAGATACTTAAACAACAAAATAATTTAAAAACATTATCGGGTAAAGACATCCTCGCTATACCTAATATCGCGCACCTTAAACAAAAGCCGTGGTTTGATGATGTTATTAACAACCACGAACAATATCAGAAGGAATATATTGCACATACAGATAAATATAGAAAGAAACAAATCGAAGAAAAAAATAAAAATATTGAAAGCATAATGCCATACTTCGATGCTATTCCCACTGGCAATGCACCAGCAGGCATTATGTATCAACTTGCGGGCGTTTGGCTAGAATATTTTACAGAAGTATATGGAGATACGATCGCTGATCGTTTCATAAATTTTTATGGCCATGATCAAGGTGGTGATATACTAAAACTTGCAGAAATGGGTTTTGAAAAATGTTTACTTCGTACCGATTTGCCAAAGGCAATTGAAATTATAGAGCTTAACGTGGCTCAAAAGCAACATTTACTTCTACTTCCTTGTTTGGTTGGGATAAATTTATTATGGAAAAAAGACCCTTCAATAATAAACACTTTTTCTGCAGAAATGTTAAGTCGCCTAGTTGCTTTCCAATTAACTTATACCTCCGATAATATACCTGCTTGGTTTTCTTATATAGCAGAAAATCACTCAAATATATTCGCTGATATATTCATTAAATACGTCAATGCCAAACTAAAAGCAAAAAGCCATTTTATAAATGGTGTGCATCTTCTCGATAATGTCGATTATAAAAAAATCTCACTACTTGTTGTACCTGGTTTGTTAAGAAACTTTCCGATAGTCATTAAAAAAAATCAACTCAACTACCTTAGTTATTTTTTAAAAATAGCTTTCTGTTATCAACGTGATATTCTTCCCGCTATTGTAGAAATGAAAATCACAAAAAAAAGTATGGGTATTGCCCAAAAAATTTATTGGCATGCTACTAATGCCTTTTTAAATCCTCAAAAAAACTACTATGCTCTTTTGCGATATATAGGAAAAACTGAAGCTCGTATTAGTCACTTATCCAATTTTTTATTAGACTGGGAAGATAAAAATGAAATATATGAATTACCCGCCAACATGCTTGGAAAATTAATTGAATTAATGGTTCCTTATGCAGAAGACAACTGTTCAGTCTGGAAAGAAAAATCGGTTCATCATCTACAAAATGTGATAACTCAAAAGTTGATAACTCGTTTAGGAAGATTATTAACACTGGAAGCATCTGCAGAGCTTGATCGCCTCCTCTCGTTACCGAAAATTGAAAAAACAAAACCCTTATTAAAATGGGTTCGTGAAGAACAGAAACTTCGCCAACGGGAAAATGATTTTTCTTTTTTAGAGCCAAAACAAATCGCACAAATACTTATAAACAAAGATCCCGTTAATACTGCCGACCTTGCTTCACTTGCGCTCGACGTTATCGATAACGTAGCGAAAGATCTACGTTTCGATAATGATAATGGGATACTTTCTTTTTGGAATGTTGATTCATATAACAAGCCTGTAGAACCACGCGTTGAAACTTCATGCCGCGATTTACTATTGTCACGTATGTGGACGTTACTAGAGAATCGTGGGATTGATTGCCAGCCTGAAGCACGTTATAGCAGAGGAACATCTGCAGATATTCGCCTTTCGTACCGCACAAATTTTGAAGTACCCATAGAAATTAAGTGTGATAGCAACAAAGAATTATGGACAAATTTGAGAAAGCAATTAATTAACCAATATTCAATAGCGCCCAAAGCAAACGGTTATGGTATTTATCTTGTACTCTGGTTTGATGGAAAAAAAATCCCATCGCCCACAGATGGCGGCAAAAAACCTCTCTCTCCTAAAGAATTGAAAACTCGTCTTGAAGCACAACTTCACCCTTCAGAACGTCAACATATTTTTATTCGTGTGCTTGACTTAAGTATGTCTTAATTAAATCAGTCGTTTTATTGATATCCAAACTAAAATTTTTTAGCATTTCCATCTGGCTAAGCGTTTGTTATACTCGTTGCCTTGAATGAGGTGGATTATGCAAATTTATTTAGTGGGCGGCGCTGTTCGCGATGAGTTACTGAAACTTCCTGTTACCGAATGGGATTGGGTGGTAGTTGGCGCAAGCGTTACGGATATGGAAAAATTAGGTTATAAAGCCGTCGGGAAAGATTTTCCCGTTTTTCTACACCCCAAAACTAAAGATGAATATGCTCTGGCACGAACAGAACGCAAAACAGGGCCAGGCTATACAGGTTTTCAATTTAATACCGATCCGAGCGTGACATTAGAAGAAGATTTACGTCGTCGTGATTTGACAATCAATGCCATGGCCCAAGATGCCGACGGTCATATTATTGATCCCTATGGTGGTCGCATCGATTTAGCCGAAGGTGTATTGCGCCATGTCTCTGCAGCATTTGTAGAAGACCCTGTCCGAGTATTGCGCGTGGCACGCTTTTTGGCACGTTTTGCGCAACGAGGATTTAGTGTCGCTACTGAAACCTATGAATTGATGCGACAAATGGTGAGTAACGGCGAGTTACAACATCTGGTTCCTGAACGAGTTTGGCAAGAAATGAGTAAAGCCTTAGCGGAAAAACATCCCGCTGAATTTTTTGCTGTGTTAAAAGACTGTGGCGCATTAACAGTGATATTTCCTGAAATTCATGGTGTCTTTACCACTGAAAATATGCAAAGTTTACAAAAAGCAGTCCTATTAAGCCCCCACATTGCGGTACGATTTGCTGCTTTAATGCAATTTTTACCAGCGGATTTGGTGGAACATCGCGGTAAACATTTTCATGTGCCGAATGATATTTTAGATTTAGCCATATTAGCAGCAACATTCCGCACGACTTATCATCATGCGGCGACAGCAACGGCTGATGAATTATTAACTTTTTTTAATGGTGTGGATCTTTGGCGTAAACCTCGACGCTTTGAAGCATTATTAATGGCGTTGAGTGCGGATATTCACGTCCATAACGCCGAGGAAATTAATAACCTATTACGCGCAACCGCCGATGCTGCGTTAATGGTCGATCATAAACGCTTGCAAGCCGAAGGATTCAGCGGTAAAGCTTTAGGCGATGCTATCGACGCTAAACGCTTACAAGCAATAGCGACTATGATTGCTTAGGCGCAATCATGTGCCACAATGAAATAAGTGCAATGAATAGAAAAGTGACTAAAGACCAGCCCGCAAAACTTAAACCCCAGAAACTCCAGCTGATAGTAGCGCAATCAGCTGTACCATAAAAAATTTGTCGGATCGCGCTGCCTGCCGACATATTTTCCACAATAAAATTCAAATCGGGTCCGCAAGCCGGCACTTGATCGGCTGGCAAGTGTTGTAACCAAACTTGGCGACCGGCAATCACTGCTCCTAAGCTAGCTATAAGCAAAAAAATAAAACTATAGATACGCCAACCCCAACGACCAGGATTATGTAAAACCCCACCAAACATCGCAATCGCTAGTAACATATAAATAAATCGCTGGACTTCACATAAGACACAGGGTTCATAATCTTGAACAAATTGAAAATAGAGTGCGGTAGTCAATACGGCGATAATCAATAAGAATCCAAAGGTATGCCACTGCCGTGTTGTTAAATTTTTCATCCTGACCTCATCCCTTAAACTCGCACAAAAACCGAACAATATTTCTTCTCTCATCATAACACAGTCTGAAGGAACTGGAAAAGATGAAATATTTGGAAAAAATTAGTGTTCGAAGCGATTAGCTGAAGATTGTCGCACGGTTCATTTATGGTATACTGACTCGCGTTTTACCACAAGGAGAGGAAGCAGTCATGAAATCATCAGCGCGCATTTTTTTAATGATTATTGCCATTGTCGTCATCGTTGGTGGCGGAGCCTATTATGGTATGCATTTATTTAATCAAATGGATCAATTGCAACAAGACAACGCCATGCAAGCGAACACGATTAATCAGTTAAAAAATAATTATACTGAATTACAAACGATGTTAGAAACGAAAACCAAAACGTTTGATCAATTGCAAAAAACTCGTGATCAACTGACGACAGAGAATGAGCAATTAAAACAACAAGTGCAAGATTTGCAAGAAGAAGTCGAGAAGTGCAAACAAACGGCTGCCAACTTAAAAAGTAGCCATGGAAAACTATCGATGGATTTACAAACGCTACGCAGCAGCTCTGCTAAATTAATGGAAGCAAATAAAGAATTGATGCTGCAGAAAAAACAGTTAGAAGCTAGTTTAGCTAATTTAAAAACAGAAACAATGGCTAAAATGCAAAGTTTGACGGCCAAATTGCAAGCCGCACAAACAACATCCACAGCCCCTTCTACCTCTAACGATAATAATTGATTATCGTGTACAAAGAAAAAACCTCGCTTAGCGAGGTTTTTTTATCACTAGACTTCTTCGGAAACCAGTGTTTTGTTAGTAACCGAGGCGTATCGAGTACCGTAGCGGAGCCTATGTTGTTGATAGGTAAGCAGCGGAACGCAGAGACAACGAAGAGTACAGGCAAAAGACGACGTTTCCGAAGAAGTCTACTTTAATAAATGTAGCAATACTGCCATACGCACCACTACCCCATTGCGGATCTGAGATAAAATTCGCGATTGTTTCCCATCTGCCACCGCATGGGTAATTTCCACGTCGCGATTGATAGGGCCAGGATGTAAGATAATGGCATCGGGTTTGGCATAGTGTAATTGCTGCTCGGTTAAACAATAATTTTTAATATACTCATCCATATTAGGTAAATGACTCTGCAAGATGCGTTCATGTTGAATGCGCAGCATCGTGACGACATCCACATCTTCCAATCCTTGCGCTAAGTTTTCACAGCTCGTGACTTGCCACGTCGCGATATCGCTTGGCAAAAATTCTTTGGGCGCAATCACACGAATATCTTTACAACCTAATAATTCCAATGCCTGAATGTGTGAACGTGCAACGCGAGAATGAGCAATGTCTCCGACGATCGCTACGCGCAAATCAGCAAATGATTTATTGGCTTGTTGAATCGTCAACATATCTAACAATGCCTGCGTCGGATGCCCCGTAATCCCCTCACCCGCATTGATTAAATGAGTAGATTGCAAATGCGGCACCCATTGCTCGAACAAGCCATCTTGTGGGTGACGAACAACCAATACATCGATACCCATCGCTTGCAAAGTCATGACGGTATCCTCGATCGTTTCACCTTTGCTCGTCGAAGAAGCGGCCACATCTAAATTAACCACTTTCATTTGTAAATGCTTAGCTGCTAAATCGAAACTACAGCGTGTTCGGGTGCTGGCTTCAAAAAATAAATTAGCAACTGACTTATTTGATAAACTAATTTGCGAAGTCATTTCACCTTTTTTATTGAGTAATCTTGCCGCACTCGTTAATAAATTTTCTAATTCATTTTTATTCAGTTGATTGATACTAATAAAATGTTGCATAGCATTCCTTATTCACAAAGAGGTCTATTGTAACAAATCAAGATAATCTTGCAGAATAATTTGTGCCGCTACACTATTCATTTCTGCTTTTGTTTGTTTCTTATTCGGTTTTTTGCTGGCTAAACGCTGGCGAGCTTCACGGCTAGATAACCGCTCATCCATCATATAGACTTCTACTTGATAACGCTGAGTTAACTCACGCGCAAATTGCTCAGCCTGTAGCGCTATTTCGCTCACTGAATCATCCATATTGATGGGTTTTCCTACCACAAAAGCATGAGGACGCCACTGTTTCACTATCTTATCAATCGATTGCCAAGTAGCGTCAACACTGTGAACATCGATTTGTTCTAATGGGTTTGCGGTTTGGGTAATCGTTTGTCCGACAGCAACACCAATACGTTTAGTACCATAATCAAAACCCAGTAAGGTTTTAATAGACATTAGGCATGCCCTATTTCAGCACTCAGATAATGAGGATCAATGCCTAAGTAAGACAACGCTTTTTCCCAGCGCTCTTCGATCAGCGTATCAAAAATAATTTCCGCAGCAGCGGGACAAACTAACCAGCTATTTTCAATCAATTCTTTTTCAAGTTGTCCCGCCGTCCAGCCAGAATAACCCAATGTGACGATCACATCGGGAGGATTTTCTTCATCAGCCATAGCATCTAAGACATCTAAGGAAGAAGTCACAGTAATCCCCTTGTCACTTTCATAACTGCTACGCCATTCACCATTGGGACGATGCAACACTAAACCTAATTCTGGTTGAATAGGCCCGCCTGCTAACACTTGGGTTTTGGCTAAATAAGGATTATGCACTTCAATATTTAAATCTGAGAAAATTTCGCCTAAATCAAACCCCATGGGTTTTGTTACGCCAATACCCATCGCTCCTTCCTGACTGTGTTCACATAAAAAAATAACGGCCCGCTCGAAAAAGGTATCATCTAAACTGGGCATAGCAATTAAAAAATGGTCTTTTAAACTTTCTACTCGATTTAAAGGAGTCACACCGCTAGAGGCGTGATGAGATAAAAATAGCTGATGGGTATGACGGGTCATGACGCCAGTATGGGGGGTTTAGCCACAAATATCAAGCCTCTTACGTTAAGAACGCCTACTCGGTAGGAGGAGTTTGGAAGAAGTCTATTGTTGGAAAAACCCCACTCATATACAATACTCTTATTATGCCTAACCAATTACAATCGTTTTTGTTCCCTAATCACGCTATCCGTGGCTGTTTAGTCCGTCTCGACACGAGCTTAACAGAAGCCTTGGCGATCCGCGCTTATCCTAGCGCGATTGAAGTGGTTTTAACCGATGCTATCTTGGCGTTATTGTTATTGAGTCATACGTTAAAACAACCCAATACGATTTCAATGCAAATAAATGGCACAGAAAATAGTTCCTTAAAATTGTTGCTCGCCCAATGTGATTATCGCCATCAATTTCGCTGTCTAGCGACGTGGCGATCGGATGAGTTAACGACTGATTTGCAACAATTAACCGGCAATGCCACGATTGTTTTTACGACTTACAATGACATTTCTCAACAAATGTTTCAAAGCGTCGTTGCTATTACTGAAAATAATTTGCAACATTGTTTAGAACATTACTTTAAGCAGTCAGAGCAAATCCCCACGCGATTTTATTTATTCAAAAGAGGCAAACAAGCCGCCGGTTTACTCTTGCAAGCGCTGCCCGATGAGCGTGAAGAGATGGAAGATTGGCAACGCATCAATTATTTAGCCGCCACGTTAACTGAGCAAGAAATCTTTACCTTGGATAATGACATGATTTTACATCGTTTATTTCATGAAGAAACGGTAGAAATGTATGGGGCTAAAAATATCTCTTATCAATGCAAATGCTCCGTAAAAAAAATGCAACAAGCCGTCAAATTATTAGGTCGTGACGATGCCGACGCCTTGTTAGAAGAACAAGGGATCATTGAAGTCACGTGTGATTTTTGCAATCAACAATATCGTTTTGATAAAACTGATATTGCCTTAATCTTTGCCAATAGTGTCATAACGGATACTCCTAAAAATCTGCAGTAACGTTAATATGCCCTATATTCAAATAACCAGCTACAGAAACCAGCCCTTTAATTTCTGAATTCCATCATAGGCTTCATTAATCTTTTTAGCCGTCTCTGCATTCCCCCTTTTATCTGGATGATGCTTCCGCATGAGTTTGAGATATTCTTTTCGCAAGCCTTGTTGGGTTAATTCCTGGTTTTCTAGCCCTAATACTTTCAAATATTTTTGGAGTTCCGTTGTGCCTACTCGCTGGGCACCTTCTCCGCGCGCCCCTTCTCCCCGTGCCCCTTCTCGCTGGGCCCTTTCTCCCCATGCCCGCTCTGCCCGTTCTCGTTCTTCTTTTTCCAAGCGCTCTGCCCGTTCTCGTTCTTCTTTTTCCAAGCGTTCTGCGAATTCTTGATCTGCCCGCTCCTGCCGTGCCCGTTCTCGTTCTTCTTTTTCTAAGCGTTCTGCGAATTCTTGATCTGCCTGCACCTGCTCTGCCTTATGCGCTATCTTATCTTTGAGTAGCCAGGATTCCGGTGTTCTCCAGTTTTTGTCATAATAGGCTTTCAACTTACTCACTATCTCTGATAAGTCATGGACAAATTTGGCAGTTTGATCTGGAAGCTTATACGTATATATACATTGATCACTGCCTATCCGAATACTAAGAGAACTATCTGTAAAGACGAATGAAGATATTCCTGTAATTGTATTTTCTATAAAGCTCAAATAAAATTCTATTAATGCCAACTGATCATAATTATCAAAAAGAACTTCTAGCGTAGATGGCCCTGCTTGTGCTTGCTTAAAATTTAGCGAAAGTGATAACGAAGCCTTCATGGTCGGCACTTTATTGAGCAAGGATGATAAATTGGACCGCTCCGGGAGTTTCTCTCCAGAAAGGAGGGCTAATATAGTTGGCAATCCTTCCGTAAAAGCTGTTTTTCTCTCGTCACATGATAAATTATAAGACAATCTACCTTGCTTTACATAAATCCTATATTCATGCTTACCAATGAACGTAGCAAACAAGTCATTAAGACTATCATGAAATAGCTTCTTTAGTTTATGGAAATTAGCAAGAGCATCTTCATCGATCGTGAGATTATACAGCATTATACCTTTATTTCCTCGCTCATCTTTTAATGGCAGCTCTACCCTACAGATGCATTTAGTTTCTACTCTCGAGGAAAATGTTGAGCTAGCCCCCTGTGGTTGATAAGATCTGCCTCCTGCTCCTGGCACAACGGTTACCCTTGATGGCGCGCCTGTGGGCATTGCTCCCGAAGGTATGGATGTTTTTCTGCACATATATTCATCAACATGAAATTCTCGACTAGCATCCCCTTCAGAAAGATCATACAACATTTTCATTTTAGGTTTTGCAGAGGAAGCCCCCCCTCTTGCACCATCATTCGGCAAAGATGAAGGAGAAGAGGGACGGAGTTCATTTAAAGGCAAAAATTTTTGAAGCGAAGAGTAATGCTTAATAGTTACATAATCCGACAGACTCAAATTATAAACAAATGTACATAGAACGCTATAACGAGTGGGGGGGAAATTCGAGGTGGGGCTTTGTTGCTGACTTGGTTGTTGATAGGTTATCTTAAAATCAAGTATAATTTTTGGTAACAGCACAGCCATGCCATCTAGTTGGCCGTAACAAGAAACCTCGATCATTAAAACATCGCTATGCTTGGACGATCTTGATTTGAAAAACATGCAGACAGCGTATATGAACTTATCCAACTCAGATTTAATCTCTTGGAATAAATCTAAGAAATTTTTCGCCTGCGTTTGTGTATCGAAAGTATGTAAAAAGTTAGGTATTCCTTGTGACAGATGGGGTTGAAAAAGCTTTGCAAGATCACTATGTTTAGAGCCTGTAAATAATTCTGTGTAAATACCGCTTTAAACATAAGGTGCTAATTGCTCCTCAAACTCAATCATAAAATGATTCATCGCAGATTTCCAGTTTTGGATCGCCATTGTCCATTTTTTGGA
>JACCDV010941818.1_pt1 | contig 43817 bp, 42 predicted proteins | sample 7446131 | NCBI WGS metagenome assembly JACCDV01 (sample SAMN15323448, study PRJNA562643) | freshwater metagenome | isolation source: river surface water | place: USA:Blue River Watershed | collected 2017-08-17
ACCAGCGCGTTAAATAGTCTTTTGTTAGGCCTCTGCGCTTGGCCATGTCGAGTACTTGGTCCTCGCCGATTTTATCCACGCTAAAGTATTTAGCATCGGCATGGGCAAAGTAAAAGCCCGATACGGCCGCGCCTGGTGTCATGGCAAACGATTCGGTTAGGTGCATGTCTATGCTGTCGCATTGCAACAAATTAAACATGTCCGGCTTGACCGTGTGGTCAGGGCAAGCTGGGTAGCCAGGCGCTGGCCTAATGCCTTGGTAGCGTTCTTTAATCAAGGCGGGTTTGTCTAGCTGTTCGTCGGCAGCATAGCCCCAAAAATCCACCCGCACGCGTTCGTGCAAGTATTCAGCAAAGGCTTCGGCCAAACGGTCCGCCAAGGCCTTGAATAAAATACTGTTGTAATCGTCGTTGGCATCCTCGAATTTTTTGATGTGTTTTTCCGCGCCTAAGCCTGCCGTGACGGCGAATAAACCTATGTAATCCGGCGTCGATTTAGGTGCAATAAAATCGGCTAAACATTGGTTGGGTCTGGCCACGCCATCGATTACTGGCTTTAGTGTTTGTTGGCGCATGCCGTAATAGGTAAACGCGATCTGTTGACGGCTGTCGTCGCTGTAGATTTCAATGTCGTCGTCATTCACCGTGTTGGCTGGCATCAAGGCGATCACGCCATTGGCGCTTAACCAGCGACCGTCTATGATTTTTTTCAGCATGGTTTGCGCTTCAGCGAACAGTTTGCTGGCGGTTTCACCCACCACTTTGTCGCTTAAAATGGCCGGGTAAAAACCAGCCAAATCCCAGACTTGAAAGAACGGCGTCCAATCTATGTATTGGGCAATCACGCTTAAATCGGCATTTTTGATTTCACGCCGGCCTATGAATTTTGGTTTGACCGGTGCGTTAGCGCCGCTGAATGATAGCTTGGCTTTATTGGCTCGCGCCTCGGCTAAAGTCAGCATGGGCGTGCCTTTTTTATTGGCATGTTGCTGCCGTGCTTTTTCATAATCGGCCGCCACTTCGGCTATGTAGGCATCGCGGCTATCTACTGTCAGCAAGGACTGCATCACCGAGACCGAGCGTGATGCATCGGCCACATAAATAATCGGCCCGTCGTAATGCGGTGCAATTTTTACCGCCGTGTGGGCGCGCGAAGTAGTGGCGCCGCCTATCAATAAAGGCATTTTAAGGGCTTTAAAATAGGGGTCACGCTGCATTTCTTTGGCGATGTGCGTCATTTCTTCTAGGGATGGCGTGATCAAACCGGACAAACCTATGATGTCGGCATTTTCGGCTTTAGCCATGGCTAAAATCTCCGCTGCCGGAACCATAACGCCCATGTTGACCACTTCAAAGTTATTGCATTGCAAGACCACAGACACGATATTCTTGCCTATGTCGTGCACGTCGCCTTTAACGGTAGCGATGACCATTTTGCCTTTGGGTTTGGCAACAATGCCGGTGCGTTTTTCATCGGCGGCTTTTTCTGCCTCGATGTAAGGGATTAAATGCGCAACGGCTTGTTTCATCACGCGCGCGGATTTCACCACTTGTGGTAAAAACATTTTGCCTTGGCCAAACAAATCGCCCACCACGTTCATGCCATCCATTAAGGGGCCTTCTATCACGTGGATAGGTCGTCCGCCATTTTCTGCAATGGTGGCTCGTGCTTCTTCGGTGTCTGCCACGATGAATTCCGTAATGCCGTGCACCATGGCATGACTCAAGCGTTTTTCCACCGGCGTTGGTGCCTCTGCCGTGCCGCGCCATTCTAAGGTGGCGGCCTCTTTTTTGCCGCCAGCGACTAAAGTGCTGGCAATTTCTATCATGCGCTCGGTGGCGGCTAATGGATTGCTTGGGTCTATGGGGCGGTTCAATACCACGTCTTCAACCCGTGTGCGTAAGTCTTCCGGCAAATCATCGTAAACGCCCATCATGCCGGCATTGACGATGCCCATGGTCATGCCGGCTTGTATGGCATGGTATAAAAATACCGTGTGTATGGCTTCGCGGGCGGGGTCATTGCCCCTAAAGCTGAAGCTGACGTTGGACACGCCGCCAGAAATCTTGGCGTGTGGCAGGTTTTGTTTAATCCAGCGCGTGGCTTCGATAAAGTCCACGGCGTAGTTATTGTGTTCTTCTATGCCGGTGGCGATAGCGAAAATATTGGGGTCAAAAATAATATCTTCGGCAGGAAAGCCCATGCCCACTAATAACTTGTAGGCACGTTGACAAATTTCTGTCTTACGGGCGTAGGTATCGGCTTGGCCTTGTTCATCAAAGGCCATGACAATGACAGCAGCACCATAACGCTGGCACAATTTAGCCTGACGTAAGAATTCGGCTTCGCCTTCTTTCATGGAAATGGAGTTGACGATGGCTTTGCCTTGCACGCACTTTAATCAGGCTTCGATGACTGCCCATTTGCTTGAATCCAGCATGATGGGCACGCGTGCAATGTCAGGTTCGGAGGCGATCAAATTTAAGAAGTGGGTCATGGCTTTTACGGCATCCAACATGCCTTCGTCCATGTTGATGTCGATCACTTGGGCACCGTTTTCCACTTGTTGGCGCGCCACCGTCAGCGCTTCATCGTATTGTTCGTTGATGATCATGCGGGCAAACGCCTTGCTACCGGTGACGTTGGTGCGTTCGCCGACGTTAACAAACAAGGACTCGTCGTTAATCACAAACGGTTCCAAGCCAGACAATTTAAGGCTGGTTGGCAGGCTAGGCACGCTGCGTGGCTTAATGGCTTTAATGGCTTGGTGTATTGCGGCTATGTGCGCCGGTGTGGTGCCACAGCAACCGCCGGCTATGTTCAAAAAGCCGCTTTCGGCAAACTCTTTAACTAGGCTGGAGGTGACGTCTGGCGTTTCATCAAAGCCGGTGTCCGACATGGGGTTGGGCAGGCCGGCGTTTGGGTAGATGCAGACAAAGGTGTCGGCTATGCTGGACAATTCTTCCACATAGGGGCGCATTAGCGTGGCGCCCAAGGCACAATTTAAACCTATGGTCAGCGGTTTGGCATGGCGCACCGAATGCCAAAAAGCAGTCACGGTTTGGCCAGACAAAATGCGACCGGATGCGTCGGTGACGGTGCCTGAAATCATGATGGGCAAGCGCAAACCCGATTCGTCAAAGAAGCTATCTATGGCGAATAATGCGGCCTTGCAATTTAAGGTGTCAAAGATGGTTTCCACCATCAGAATGTCTGCGCCGCCTTCTACCAAGGCGCGGGTTTGCTCTAAATACGCTTGCACCAATTCGTCAAAGTTAATATTGCGTGCCGCTGGATCGTTTACATCCGGTGAAATGCTGGCGGTTTTAGGCGTAGGGCCTAAGGTGCCGGCGACAAAGCGTGGTTTGTCCGGCGTGCTGTATTTAAGGCAAGAGGCCTTGGCCAATTTGGCGGCCTGCACATTCATTTCGTAGACCAAATGCGCCATGTGGTAATCGTCTTGTGCAACGCTGGTGGCGCCAAAGGTGTTGGTTTCAATGATGTCAGCACCGGCAGCCAAATACTGCTCGTGGATTTCTTGAATGATGTGCGCTTGAGTTAAGGTTAATAGCTCGTTATTGCCTTTAACAAACAGCTCGCGTTCACCTGCGGGTGCGGCAAAGTCGGCAAAGCGTGCCCCACGGTAATCCGCCTCGCTCAACTTGTATTGCTGAATCATGGTGCCCATGGCGCCATCTAAAATCAGGATGCGCTCTTTAAGTAAAGCTCTAAGGGTAAGCTCGGTGCTTGAGACTACGGTCGAGACGGTGGTTTGCGGCATGGTTAACTGGCAAGCATGTTAAATGATGCGGCATTATAACATTGGCTAGGCCGACCCTGCTTAGCGATTTAGTTGCCCTGACTGCGGTACTGTATGGCTTCGGCTATGTGTTCTGCTTGGATGGATGGCTGCTCTGTTAAATCACAAATGCTGCGGGCCACCTTTAATAAGCGGTGGTAAGCCCTGGCGGATAAGTTTAGCCGCGCCATGGCATTTTTTAATAAGCTCAACCCTGTTTGATTCAGCGCGCAATGGCGCTCAATTTCAGGGTTGCTGAGCAAGTGATTAGCCTTGCCTTGACGCTGTATTTGTTTAGCTCTGGCCTTTTCCACTCTGGCTTGGATGGCTTGTGAGTGTTCACTAACGCTTGCTTTCATCAGCTCGTCTTCGCTGAGTGCAGCGACTTCTATGTGCAAATCGATACGGTCCAGCAAGGGGCCAGAGATTTTGCCGCGGTAGCGGGCAATTTGTTCAGGTGTGCAACGGCATTTATTATTGGGATGGCCTAAATAGCCGCAAGGGCAAGGGTTCATGGCGGCGATCAGTTGAAAGTTTGCCGGAAATTCCGCTTGGCGGGCAGCCCTTGAAATAGTGATGCGACCGCTTTCCAATGGCTCGCGCAAGACCTCCAAGACCTTGCGATCAAACTCGGGTAATTCGTCCAAAAATAACACACCGTTATGCGCCAAGCTGATTTCGCCCGGCCTAGGAACGCTGCCGCCACCCACCAAGGCGACGGCCGAAGCGGTGTGGTGTGGGGCGCGGTAAGGTCGGCGTTGCCAGTGTTGCAATTGAAAGCTGCCATTCAGCGAGAGCATGGCCGCCGAGGCCAAGGCTTCTTGTTCGGTCATGGCTGGCAATATGCCGACAAAGCGGGCGGCCAACATGCTTTTGCCTGTGCCAGGTGGGCCAGATAGGATGACGCTGTGGCCACCAGCCGCGGCAATTTCTAAAGCGCGTTTGGCCAAGCTTTGTGCTTTAACCTCGCTAAAATCTGGGTAACTGACTGGGCTGGTTTGCGTTGAGCTGGTCAGTGGGCTTAAAAGCCTTTGCCCACTTAAGTGCGCACACACTTCCAGCAAGCTGTTGGCCGGATATATTAGGGCATCGCGCACCAAAGCCGCTTCGGCCGCACTGCTTTGTGGCAGGATAAACGCACGTTTTTGTTGCATGGCCGCCATAGTCGCTGTTGATGTGCCGGTCATTATGCTGGAGGTCATGGCCAGTGCGCCACGGATGGCTCTGAGTTCGCCGGTTAAAGCCAGCTCGCCGGCAAATTCGTAGTTGGCGAGGGCCGCTGTGGGAAGTTGCCCCGATGCCGCCAATATGCCTAAGGCGATGGGTAAATCGTAGCGGCCACTTTCTTTGGGGAGGTCGGCCGGCGCTAGATTAACCGTGATGCGACGAGTGGGAAATTCAAACTGTGCGGTTTGCAAGGCAGCGCGAACACGATCTTTACTTTCTTTTACTTCGGTTTCGGCTAAGCCGACGATGGTGAAGCTGGGTAAGCCATTGGCTAGGTGGACCTCCACCGCCACGGCCGGCGCATCCATGCCGCTTAATGCGCGGCTATGAACGACGGCTAGGCTAGAATGTGGCACACTAGCTGTGTTGCTTAGTCAATTCGTTAAGTTGTTTTTCTAAGGCTGTCAGCTTTTCGCGTGTGCTGCGCAACACCTCGGCTTGCACATCAAATTCCTCGCGCGTCACCAGCTCCATTTTGGTGAATACGCTCTTTAATAGTGCATGGATGTTTTTTTCTGCATCACCTAAAGGGGAGTCCTTAACGGCCTCTTTGATTTTATTGGATATTTCATTTAATTTGTCTGGACTAAACATAGTGCCTCCTTATATCTAGTTATCATATTAGCAGGTTTTGCTGCATGAGGTTAATCGTAGGAGGCTAGACATGAAATATAGGTATATGATTTTAAACGTAAAAATAGTTGGCATGGCGATTGCTTATATATTCCCGAATAGCTTTGTTTATTCTAAACATTAATCAAGGAGAAAGACCATGCATAAATCATTAGTTACCATCGCCGTTTTAGGCACATTAGCTTTACCAAGCGCGGCTTTTGCTGCGGATGCGGCACCAGCGGCAGCACCAGCACCGGCTTACACCGTTAGCTACAACGTGGGCTTGTTTAGCCAATACATTTTCCGTGGCTTAACACAAACGGATAAAAAGCCAGCCTTACAAGGCGGCGTGGATTTTTCACATGCTAGCGGTTTGTACATGGGCGCTTGGGGTTCTAACATCAGCTGGTTGGAAGACGGTGCTTACTACGATAACTCTAGCCTAGAATTAGACGTGTACGGTGGTTACCGCAATACTCTAGGTGAAACTGGTTTAGGTTATGACTTAGGTGTATTGCAATATATTTATCCAGGCAACAAAAAAACCGGGGTAAAAGCTGAAACAACGGAAGTGTACGGTGCATTAAGCTACAAATGGCTGCAAGCTAAAATGTCGTACATCACTTCAAAAAATGGCTTTGCAAATGCTGATGCGCGCGGTACTTATTACGCCGAATTGAATGCCAACATTCCATTAGCCGATTCTGGTATTACCGCTAACTTGCACGCAGGCCGTCAAAAGTTTGATGGTCAAGCATTAGACGATCTTTACACCTATACGGATTGGAAAATTGGCGCAGCTAAAGCCTTTAGCAATGGTGTAAATGTTGGTGCTTACTACAGCGATGTTGATGCTAAAAACAATACCGGTTATGCCGCATACGCTGGCGGTCCTATTGACGACAGCACGTTCACTGTGTTCGTACAAAAAACGTTCTAATCTAAATTTGGCAGGTTTATCCTGCCTAAAAGGAGGCACTCATGAAATTTGTATCCGCAATTATCAAACCGTTTAAGTTGGATGAAGTGCGCGAAGCCCTTTCTAGCATTGGGGTTCAAGGCATTACCGTGACTGAGGTAAAAGGGTTTGGTCGCCAAAAAGGTCACACGGAGTTATACCGTGGGGCGGAATACGTGGTGGATTTTTTACCTAAAGTTAAGTTGGAAGTAGCGATTAAAGACGAGTTGCTTGATCAAGTAGTGGATGCGATTGAAAAATCAGCCGCCACAGGCAAGATCGGCGACGGCAAGATTTTTGTCTTTAATCTCGAACAAGTCTATCGCATTCGTACCGGTGAAACCGGTATCGAAGCCTTATAAGGGGATGATAATGAAAAAATTACTTTCGATCTTTGCTCTAGTAGCAACACTGGGCCTAGGCTTAGCTGCCAACACTTACGCTGAAGACGCTGCACCAGTAGCCGAAGCAGCCGCGCTAGTGGCACCTGCAGCTGACGCGGCCGCACCGGCTGAAGCAGCACCAGTTGAAGCGATGGCAGCACCTGCGCCAACGCCAAACAAAGGTGACACAGCATGGATGTTAATTGCTACCGTGTTGGTGACTTTGATGGTGATCCCAGGCTTGGCCTTATTTTACGGCGGTTTAGTGCGCCAAAAAAATATGCTGTCTGTGCTCATGCAAACCTTCATGATTTTCTCTTTGATGGCGGTCTTGTGGGCAATTTACGGTTACAGCGTGGCCTTCACTGGCGGCAGTCCGTACTTTGGTGGTTTGGCCAAAGCTTTCTTGGCTGGCATTACACCAGACTCAATGGCAGCAACCTTCAGTAAAGGGGTGGTGATTCCTGAGTTAGTGTTTGTGGCTTTCCAATTAACCTTTGCAGCCATCACACCAGCCTTGATCATCGGTGCGTTTGCTGAGCGTATGAAGTTCTCTGCCATTCTTGCCTTTATGGTCTTATGGTTTACTTTTGCTTACTTGCCTATGGCACACATGGTTTGGTATTGGGACGGTCCTGATGCGATTACTGATGCAGCGTCATTGGAAACAGTGGTGGCGAATGCCGGTTGGTTATGGGCTAAAGGCGCATTAGACTTTGCTGGCGGTACTGTGGTGCATATCAACGCGGGTGTGGCCGGTTTAGTAGGCGCCATCATGGTTGGTAAACGTATCGGTTACGGTAAAGAATCCATGGCCCCACACAGTTTGACGCTAACCATGGTGGGCGCTGCGCTTCTATGGGTGGGTTGGTTTGGTTTCAATGCGGGTTCTAACTTAGAAGCAAACGGTTACGCTGCCTTAGCGCTAGTGAACACCATGATTGCAACCGGTGCTGCTACCTTGTCATGGGCATTCTCAGAATGGCTATTAAAAGGTAAACCATCCATGTTAGGTGCCGCTTCTGGTGCAGTAGCAGGTTTGGTGGCCATTACACCAGCATGTGGTTTCGTCGGCCCTATGGGCGCCATCATCATAGGCTTGCTAGTGTCACCTATCTGCTACTTCTTTGTGGCTAAAGTGAAATACTGGTTGGGTTATGACGATGCATTGGATGTGTTCGGTGTGCACGCGGTTGGCGGTATCTTTGGTGCATTGGCTACGGGTGTGTTTGTTAACCCTGCGCTAGGTGGCATGGGTGTGTACGACTACGTGGCTAACGCAGTAGGTGAATACAACTTTGCAGCACAAATGACAGCACAAGCCTATGCAGTTGGTACGGCCATCGTGGTGTCTACCGTGGTGTCTGTGATTGCATTCAAATTAGTGGATACGGTTATCGGTCTACGTGTGTCTGAAGAATCCGAGCGTGAAGGCTTAGATACCACAGAGCACGGTGAGCGCGCTTACCACTCTTAAATAGCTGTCATGTCAGTAAAAACGGACGCCTAGGCGTCCGTTTTTTTATGGCTATAAGCAGTGCATGGATTAACGTTTGGGCGCTGTTACCCAAAGTGCAAGGCCTATTAATACCATGGGTAAGCTTAACCATTGGCCCATGCTAAAGCCCATGGATAATAAACCTAAGTAACTGTCTGGTTCGCGGGTGTATTCGGCAATAAAGCGAACGCTACCGTAGCCGATTAAGAACAAGGCAGCGATTCTACCGCGCGCTCTGGCTTGCGCTGAGTAAATCCAAAGCAGCAGGAACAGAAAAATGCCTTCTAAGGCAAATTCATACAGTTGTGATGGGTGGCGTAATAAGCCGTCCACTTGCGGAAATACCATGCCGTAATCGGTGTTGGTGACACGGCCCCACAGTTCACCGTTAATGAAGTTGCCTAAGCGCCCAGCACCTAAACCGATAGGCACCAGTGGCGCGACAAAATCCATCACACTGATCCATTTTAATTGGTATTTATTGGCAAATAAGCCCATGGCCAGCAGCACGCCCAACAAGCCGCCATGGAAGCTCATGCCGCCTTGCCACACCGCTAGAATTTGCGCAGGGTGCTGCATGAAATAATCCAGTTGATAAAACAGCACATAGCCTAAGCGACCACCTAAAATCACCCCCAGTGCGCCAAAAAATAAGGCATCGTCGAGCATGGGCACAGTCCAGCCATGCCAAGGGCGGTGGCTGATTTGCCATTTACCTAAAGCTAAAAAGGCTAAAAAACCGGTTAAGTACATCAAGCCGTACCAATGGATGCCAAAGCTGCCAAGGTGTATGGCGATGGGGTCAAATTGCGGGTGAACAAACATGGGGATACACCTAAGAAAAAGAGAGTGGAATTCTACCTAAGTTTTAACTGAATAAAACCTAAATACACAATAAAGCGGGCGTGCAGCGAGAAAAAACTAAAGCGGACTTTCGGTGACTTTGACGCTGAGGGGTTTTTCGTCTTCCAGTAGGTTTAGTAATCGATCTATGTTTGGGTGTTTGCCTGGGCAGTTTTCTGCATCGCTGCTGTGTTCGGCAAACAGGCTTAAGCCTTCAACGGCGGCGTCCAAGGATATTTCACCGTACATGCGGTACAGATGGTAGTACACCTTGACCGAGCCTTGGCTGCCGGGTTTGTTTTCTATTACCCCAGCCGGGCTGCCATCTTGATCGAACAGCTCTATACGCTGTACGTGTGAGGCGTCATCCAGTGTGAGTAATACGTCGCTAAATTTTTGCATTAAATCTGACCTTTTATAAATGGTAGCTGACGGTGGTCATCACCTTGGCTACCTTGTGCATTAAGAAATTGATAGGGCTGGGCAGTTCGGCTGCGCCATAGGCTCTGGCTTGATTGGCATGGGCCGCTTCATCGACCTGCATTTGTTCAACAATCTTACGGGTTTTTTGGTCTGCCGTGGCCAATATTTCTAAATGGCTGGCCAAGTGCGCTCCCACTTGTTTTTCCGTTTCCGCTACAAAGCCTAAATTCCAGCGATCACCCAAGGTGCCAGCCACTAGTCCTAAGCCAAAAGATCCGGCATAAAAGACCGGATTAAGTAAGCTGGTGCGGCCGCCCAATTGTTTGATGCGGCTTTCGCACCAGGCTAGATGGTCGGTTTCTTCTTGCGCAGCAAGCTTTAAGGCCGCTGCCGTCCGCTCGCTGTGGGCGGTTAGGGATTGACCACTGTACAAAGCTTGTGCGCAAACTTCGCCGGTATGATTAACACGCATTAAAGCGCAGGCTTGGGTCTTTTCTGCTTCAGTTAAATCGGCTTCGGCGGTGCTTGCATCCGGATGGGGGCGCATGCTGCGCGGTTGCGCTAGCAAGGTGCGTAAGCCGGTATCGAATTCAACGATGAGTTTATCTAATTTAGTGAACATACTGATAGTTTACGCTCAAATGAATGGGTAAAGCCACGCTCAATCTAGCTTGCTGCCCAGCCCAGTTGTTGGGCGATGATTTGTACTGGGTGCTTAATTTGCACCGCTATGTTTTGCTCCGCCAAGCCGCGAGCTAAATGCAAACTGCAACCTATATTGGATGTGGCCAACAGCTGGACTTGGCTGGCTTTAATGGCATTCAGTTTGTCGTTTAAAAGTTGTGTGGCCATGTCCGGCTGCGATAGCATGTAGGCGCCAGCACCACCGCAGCATTGGCCGTTGCCACTCAAAGCCAGCACCTCGGCTTGAGGGATTTTCTTTAATAAAGTGTAAACCGTGGCATGGCTTTTTTGGCCATTGCGTAAGCTACACGGATCTTGCACAAAGATGCGTTGGCCTAGTGGCTTAATCTTTACTTTAGACCAATCGCATTCGGCTAAAAAAGCACTGATGTCCCGTACCTGATGGCTGGGTAAGTAGTCGACCAAGCCTGCCCCACAACCGCTAGCTACGGTCAAAATGGGCCACTCGCTGGCAAAACTGGCCCGATTTTTTGCTAGCAAGGCTTCGGCTTCGGCGACATCACCCATTTGCCTCGCTATGCTGCCACAACAACTTTGTTGCGCAGGAACATGCACAGCAAAGCCCAAGGCATTGAGCAGGTAAATGGTGGCTTGTAAGGTTTGGCTATCAAGCGCTTGACTGGCGCAGCCTAAAAATAAACTGACCTCACCTTGTTTGTGCGTAGCCGTGCTTGGGTACAGCGCTTGCCAGTGGACGGGCGTGCTTAATGGCGGCAATAGTTTAGCCGCAGGAACGAGGTGCTTCAGCCATGGTTGCATTAGTTTAAGCAATCGGACTAGGCTATTCATTAATGCACGGCAACGGATAAAGGGTTTAGCCAAACTTAAAGCGAGGTTTTTCTTTGGGATAAACAAGGCGCGGGTGCTGTCAACTAAGCGGCCGTAAGCCACGCTGTTTGGGCAGGCAGTTTCACAGCTGCGGCAACTCAAACACAAGTCTATGTGCTGTTTAAAGCGATCGTTATTGGGCAATAAGTCTTGAGCCACGGCGCGCATTAATTGGATGCGCCCCCTAGGGGAATCGGCTTCCGAGCCGGTTTTTCTGTAGGTTGGGCAGTGCGGTAAGCACAAGCCGCAAGCGACGCAGCGTTCGGCTTCTACAATCAGGTCTTGGATGGGGGTGCTCATGTTTCTATTATAAACCCAGCCCGATGGGCTAAATGACTTCGCCGACATAAAATTGTTGGCATGCTGAGTTGGCGATTAGGCGTCCGTCGTACACATAAAAAACCCGCCTGTTGGTCAGGCGGGTTTTGCTTGCAGTTCGGCAAACTAAAAGCGCTTATTTTTCCGCGGCTGTTTCTACTTTAGGTGGTGCAGATTTGATGATCGGTTTGCCTTTTAAGAAATTCATGGCTTGGGTAAATTGCACATCATCCTTGCTGGCGGGTTCTATAGGCGCACTTGCTTCAGCAAATTTTTTCTCATTTAATTTTGCTTTCGCTGCGGTTGCAGCGGCATTATTTTCTGGCTTGGTTTTGCTAGCGCTGGTCGCGTCTTTAGGGTTGGATAAGTGACGCGACAAGTCCGCTTCGTGTATGTTGTTGGATTGGTCTGTGCCATCTTCTACATAATAATCCGGCTCTATGCCTTTGGCTTGAATGGAGCGGCCTTTTGGCGTGAAGTAACGCGCCGTGGTTAATTTAATAGCCGCGCCGTTATTCATGGGCATAATGGTTTGCACCGAACCTTTGCCGAAACTGCGCACACCAATTAAGGTCGCGCGTTTGTGGTCTTGCAATGCGCCTGCCACGATTTCTGAGGCAGAAGCGGAGCCTGCATTGATTAATACGACCATGGGCACGGTTTTCAAATCGGCTGGAATGTCGCGCATGTAGTCATTCGCTGCACCACCGCGGGCATAATTTTCCGGGTTGACGGTGAGGTTCATTTTAGAGTCGGCAGCGCGGCCTTCGGTATACACCACTAAGGTGTCTTTTGGTAAGAATGCAGCAGAGACGCCAACCGCCCCATTTAATAAGCCGCCCGGATCGTTACGTAAATCCAAAACAAAGCCTTTAAATGGTCCTTTGTTTTCAGCGTACATGCTGTTGATGGCTTTGGCTAAATCTTCGCCCGTGTGTTCTTGGAATTGGGTAATGCGCACATAAGCATAGCCCGGCTCAGTCAGTTTGAACTTCACGCTTTTGTTTTTAATGATGGCGCGCACCAAGGTCACCAATAAAGGTTTCGCTTCATTTTTACGTAAAATGGTTAAGGTAATGGAGGTGTCTGGTTTGCCGCGCATGATTTTAACCGCGTCATTTAAGGTCATGCCTTTCACCAGTTTCTCATCCAATTTCATGATGAGGTCGCCGCTTTTGATGCCCGCAGCGTACGCCGGTGAGTCTTCAATCGGCGAGATGACTTTGACTAAGCCATCTTCCATGCCCACTTCTATGCCTAGGCCACCAAACTCACCTTGTGTGGCGGCTTGCATGTCTTTGAATGCATCCACATCCATGTAGGTGGAGTGTGGGTCTAAGCCAGTTAACATGCCGCTGATGGCTTCAGAAATCAGTTTTTTATCTTCCACCGGTTCGACGTAGTCGCTTTTAATTTTGCCAAACACTTCTGCAAAGGCACGCAAGTCTTCTATGGGTAATTGCGGTTTAACCATTTTTTCTGCCACGGCAGAGTAGGTTAAACTCAGCATGAGGCCAACGATGAGGCCGGCGAAAACCAAGCCAATTTTAGTAAAGCCTTGGTATTTGTTTTTTACTTGCATGGTGTATTATCCCTGGGGAAAAAAGCGAGCAGCTTTATGACAAGTGCTAGCTTATTAGTTCCGTATTGCGTTTTTGTGATTCACGGTTTTAATTAAACTAAAGTATAACAGTAAGGGCAATCAAATTGGCTGAACACCATATCGAAATTAGCTATTGCACACAATGCCGTTGGCTACTTCGTGCCGCATGGTTGGCACAAGAATTACTCACGACCTTTGAGCAAGATTTAAGCAGCGTTAGCTTAAAGCCTGGCAGCAATGGGGTGTTTGATATTAGGCTTAATCAACAATTGTTATTTTCACGCAAGGCTGCTGGACGCTTTCCTGAAGCCAAAGAAGTGAAGCAGTTGGTGCGCGATTGCATAGACCCCAATCGAGATTTAGGCCATTCTGACACGCCCGTGACGCCGACCGACAATTAGTGCGTATGGCGATTATTCTGCCGTACTGAGTTTAGCTTGGTCTATGCGCTGGGCACCATTGAAGTTTTTCGCCCAATAGACATCGTCCATATTTTCCACGCGGACTTTGCCACCTTTGCTGGGCGAATGAATAAAGCGGTTGTTGCCTAAATAAATCCCTACGTGTGAAAACGTGCTTCTTAAAGTATTGAAGAACACCAAGTCACCCGGTTGCAATTCGTCTTTAGATACGCTTTTGCCCAATTGACTAATGGCCATGGCGCTGTGAGGTAGGGTTAAGCTGGCCGCTTGTTTGAATACATAGCGAACAAAACCGCTGCAATCAAAGCCAGTTTCTGGTGAGTTGCCGCCATATTTATAGCGCACGCCGGTCAGGCTTAAGGCATTGACCAACACTTCACTGGCGCGACTGGACCAATTGTTTGCCGCCTCGTCGCTGGGCTCGCTAACGCTTGGGGCTTCGGCTAAATTTTCTGTTAGGGTCAAAGCCGGCTCGACAGCCAGGCAGGGTGTGCTGAGCATGGTCAGCAAGGCACACAAAAGATAGGGGTAAGATAGTTTGTTCTTCACGGGGCTATTATAGCATTAGCCCTTAAAATCCACTATTTTTTAGCTATCCTGCTGTTTTGTATCAGTATTTTTTTATGAAAAATCCGCCCTATTTCAGGGTAGCCCAGTGCCGCTAAATAATCATTTAACGCCATACGCTGAGCCTTAAGTCGTGGGATAATGACCGCCTTTATGACTACACCCACCCTCGCTCAAGTTTTTGCCAAGGACGGCATGTTGGCCAAGCATGTTGCTGGCTTTAGTGAGCGCACGCAACAGTTGGAGATGGCCTTAGCCATTGCCGATGCCATAGACAACAATAGCCAGTTGGTGGCAGAAGCCGGCACCGGCACTGGTAAAACCTTCGCCTACTTGGTGCCGGCCTTATTAAGTGGCGGTAAGGTGATTATTTCCACCGGCACTAAAAACTTACAAGACCAATTGTTTAGCCGTGATTTGCCCAATGTGCGCGATGCATTGAAAGTGCCGGTCACGGTGGCCATGTTAAAAGGTCGCGCTAATTACGTCTGCCATTACCACTTAGCGCGCGCTGCGCAAGAAGGCCGCTTTGCCTCGCGCGACGATGCTAAATACCTGCACGTGATTCAAACTTTTGCCGAAAACAGCAAAACCGGTGATAAAAGCGAGCTGAATAGCGTGCCGGAAAACGCCATGATTTGGTCTAGCGTGACCTCAACTCGCGATAATTGCTTGGGCGGCGATTGTGCGCATTACAAAGAATGCTTTGTCATGGAAGCGCGTAAACAAGCCTTGGCGGCCGATGTGGTGGTGGTGAATCACCACCTGTTTTTTGCTGACGTGATGTTGCGCGATGAAGGCGTGGCCGAACTCTTGCCCACCGCCAATACCGTGATATTCGATGAGGCGCATCAACTGCCTGAGGTGGCCGGTTTGTTTTTTGGCGAGGACGTGTCCAGCGGTCAAATTTTGGAATTGGCGCACGATTGCACTGCCGCTTATTTAAGCGTGGCTAAAGATTGCCAGGCCTTGGGCCAAGCCTTGCCTTTGTTAGAAAAAGCCGCCAAAGATTTCCGCTTGGTGTTTGCCTACGAAGGTGCGCGTTTGCCGGTCGAAAAAGCCTTAGCTTTAAAAGGCTTTAATGACGGATTAACCCATTTGTTGGGGCAATTGGCAAGCCTAGCCCAGGTGCTAGAAACCCAAGCTGCCCGCGATCCCTTATTGGAAAAATGCTGGCAACGCAGCCTGGCCTTAAGCGATTTATTTAGCCGTTGGCAAGCGGCCAGCAACCAAAATTTGGTGCGCTGGGTAGAAGTGTTCAGCCATACCGTGCAATTGCATGCCACGCCATTAAGCGTGGCGGAGGGCTTTGGTAAGCAGCTTAACGCCCAACCACGCGCATGGGTATTCACTTCGGCTACCTTGGCGGTTAAAAGTGATTTTAGCCATTACCAAGCACAAATGGGTTTGCAAGACGCCAAAACTGGTTTTTGGGAAAGCCCGTTTGACTACCAGGCACAGGCATTGCTCTATGTGCCAACCGACATGCCAGACCCGAACAGCCCCAGTTACACCGCCTGCGTGGTGGCCGCGGCGCTACCAGTCTTGCAAGCCAGTGGGGGCAGGGCGTTTGTCTTATCCACCAGTTTGCGTGCCATGCGCGAAATCCATGCTTTATTGAAAGAAGCCTTTGCCGAAATGGGCATAGAAAGCCCTTTGTTGTTGCAAGGCGACAGCTCGCGTACCGAATTGTTGGATAGATTTCGTCTGTTGGGCAATGCGGTCTTGGTCGGTTCGCAAAGTTTTTGGGAAGGCGTGGATGTGCGTGGCGAGGCCTTGAGTGTAGTCATCATTGATAAATTACCGTTTGCCCCGCCGGATGACCCGGTGCTGTCTGCGCGGGTGGATAAGCTCAATGCCGAAGGTAAAAATGCCTTTATGGAATACCAATTGCCTTACTCCGTGATTACCTTGAAGCAAGGCGCCGGCCGCTTGATACGCGATGAAAAAGACCGTGGCGTGCTGATGCTGTGCGACCCGCGTTTGATTAGCAAAAGCTACGGTAAAAAAATCTGGCAAAGTTTGCCGCCATTCAAACGCACGCGCAACCTGGTTGAGGTGCAAGCGTTTTTTCAAACGCCAGATTAAGCTTGATGCTACTCATACCGGAATCCGACTACCAACTGACGGCCATTCGTGCACAAGGGGCAGGTGGGCAAAATGTTAATAAAGTATCCAGCGCCATACACCTGCGTTTTGACATTGCTGCCTCCAGTTTATCCGACGCTTTGAAGCAGCGTTTGCTGCAATTAAAAGACAGTCGCATCAACGATCAAGGCGTTTTGGTATTGAAAGCTCAGCAATACCGCACCCAAGAGGCCAATAAAAAAGATGCCATCAAGCGCTTGCACGACATCGTCAACGCGGCCAATAAAGTCTTGCCTACTCGTTACGCCACCAGGCCGAGTTACGGTTCTAAACAAAGGCGCTTGGAAAGTAAAACGCAACGTGGGCAAATTAAGCGGATGCGTGGCAAAATAGCATCTGATAAAAATGAGCATTAATCAGCCGTGAATTTACTCGCATTTGATACTTCCACTGAATACTTGTCGCTGGCCTTAATTAAGGGCGATGCTTCCTATGTGTTCGATGTGAACGCCGGACAAACCCACTCGCAACTTATTTTGCCGCAGATAGAACGTTTGCTGAACGAGGCCAATTTACAACTAGGCGATTTGCAAGGCTTGGCTTTTGGGGCAGGCCCGGGGTCGTTTACCGGCGTGCGGATTGCCGCCGGCGTCGCCCAAGGCTTGGGTTTAGGGGCCCATTTGCCGGTGTTGGGGGTCTGTACTTTGTTGGCTTTGGCGCAAGCCAGTGGCGCGAATAAAGTCATCGCTTGTTTGGATGCGCGCATGGGTGAGGTTTACCATGCCGCCTATGAAAAAGTGGGTGAGCAATGGCAAACCCATGCTGAGCCGACGGTGTGTAAGCCGGAAGCGGTGCCTGTTTTGCAGGGTTCGGATTGGACCGGTGCCGGTAGCGGTTGGCAGGTTTATGCGGAAAGTTTGGCTGCGGTGTATGGCCATCAGTTGGTCGCCACGCAGCCGGCTTGTTTGCCCTCTGCCATGGCCATATTGGCTTTAACGCAAGCTGACTTTGCCGGGGGTCGTGCCACGCCGGCGGGTGCCGCCTTGCCTATTTACATACGCAATCGGGTGGCCCTTAAAACTGCCGAGCGTGCCTTAGGTGAGCAGCTGTGATGTTGAAGCCCAGCATGCCTTATGGTTTGACTGCCAGCGATCAATTTCGGCCCATGCAAGTGGCCGATTTAGACGCAATTATGGCCATAGAAAACGTGATTTACCCGCACCCATGGACGCGCGGTAATTTTAGCGATTCCTTAGCGGCTGGTTACAGCGCATGCGTGCTTTGGCGGGACGAAAAAATAATAGGCTATGCCTTGATGATGCTGGTATTGGATGAAGCCCATTTGCTCAATTTAAGCATAGCCAAAGATAGCCAAAAGCAGGGTTTAGGCCGCTGTTTATTGCAGTACATGCTGGACCTCGCCAAAAGCCGGCAAGCCGCCAATGTGTTTTTAGAAGTGCGTATCAGCAATCACAGTGCGATTGCTTTGTATGAAAATACCGGCTTTAATGAGATGGCCATACGGCGCGGCTATTACCCGGCAGCAAACGGCCGTGAAGACGCGGTGTTAATGGGTTTGGCTTTATGATGAAGGACGCAAGCCCAATGACGCGAGAAGACGTATTACGAGAATTGGAATTATTGCCGGTCTGGCATTTACGCACAGCCTTGCTTCAGGCCGCCGTCCTTGAGTCGGCGCCTTTACCAGCCGCAGCGGATATAGAAACACTGCCTGAAATACCGCTCGAAACACTGCCCGAAACAGTGGCGGAAACGCTTGTAGAAACAGCAAGGGAAACGCCGCTGGCTTTAAGTTCTGAACCCATCACGCCTCTGCCAGTAGTCCCCAGCCCAACAGTTTGGACACAGCTTAGCAGTGAGGATGGCCTATGGCTGTTTGCTTTGGCCCAAGCCAGCTTGACGCCAGAGGAAAGCCAATTGTTGCAGAATATGTGTAAGGCCATGCGCATTGTTGTGACGGCGCCACAGCCCATGGACGATATCCTAACTGCTATGCAAGCGAGCCCGGCCAAAATGGTCATTGCCTTCGGTGTACAGGCAGCACAACAATTGCTGGCATCCACAGAAGGCTTGGCTGCCTTGCGTGCTCAGGTGCACGATTGCCATGGCAAATCGCTGGTCGCCACCCACGCTCTGGGTCATTTGCTTTTGCAGCCCTTGGACAAAGCGCAAACCTGGCACGATTTGCGTTTAGCCATGCAAGCCTTAGCGGCCTTGCAAGCTGCTTAAGTTTTTTCTGGGGCTGTCCTGCCCTTCGCGTTAACTAATGCTGACGAAACGACGGTTAAAAGGTAAAATTCACACTTTTATTTGTTCCGATTCGACTACACCATGCGCGCCTCACAATTTTTCTTCAACACCCAAAAAGAAGCCCCTAATGACGCGGAGTTACAAAGCCATATTTTGATGGTGCGTGCCGGCTTAATTAAGCGTTTAGGCTCCGGTCTTTACACATGGATGCCTTTAGGCTTGCGTGTGCTACGTAAGGTTGAAACCATAGTGCGCGAGGAGATGAATAAAGCCGGCGCGCTGGAGTTGTTGATGCCGGCTGTGCAGCCACGCGAATTGTGGGATGAAACTGGTCGCTGGGCTGTGTTTGGCCCACAAATGCTTAAAATTACCGATAGGCACGAGCGTGAGTTTTGTTTTGGCCCCACCCATGAAGAAGTGATCACTGACATTGCGCGTTCGGAGATTCGCAGCTACAAGCAATTGCCACTCAATTTTTACCAAATTCAAACCAAGTTCCGTGATGAAATTCGGCCGCGTTTTGGTGTGATGCGCGCCCGTGAATTCATGATGAAAGACGCTTATTCCTTTCATACCGATTTCGCTTCCTTAGAGCAAACCTACGCCACCATGTACCAAGCTTACAGTCAGGTTTTTAATCGTTTGGGTTTAAAATTCCGCGCGGTAAAAGCCGACACCGGTGCTATCGGTGGTGATGGTTCGCACGAGCTTCATGTCTTGGCCGATTCCGGCGAAGACGGGCTGGCCTATTGCGACAGCTCTGATTATGCTGCCAATGTGGAATTGGCCGAAGCCATCACCTTGACGCAGCGTCAGGCCCCGACCGCCACCATGCAAGAAGTGGATACGCCTAAACAAACCGCCTGTGCCGATGTGGCTGCTTTGCTTAACATCAGTGTCACGCAAACAGTAAAAGCCATTGCCCTCATGGTTAAGCAAGCCGATGCTAGCAGTCGTTTTTACTTAGCTTTGTTGCGCGGTGATCACAATTTGAATGAAGTGAAATTGGCTAAATTAGACGGTTTGGCCGACTTCCGCTTGGCCACCGAAGAAGAAATTCGTGGCCATTTAAACTGCCCACCAGGCTTTATTGGCCCGGTCAATGTGGCGGCGGATGTAACCGTGATTGCGGATAAAACCGTGGCCGCCATGAGCGATTTTGTCTGCGGCGCAAACAAACCTAAGTTCCATTTAAGCGGGGTGAATTTCGGCCGTGATTTAGCTGAACCCAGTCTGGTGGCCGACATCCGCAATGTGGTGGAAGGCGATGCCAGCCCGGACGGTAAAGGCACGCTATCGCTATGCCGCGGCATAGAAGTGGGCCACATTTTCCAATTGCGCAGCAAATATTCAGCGGCCATGAACGCCACTTATTTGGATGAAAATGGCCAGACGCAAGTGATGGAAATGGGCTGTTACGGCATAGGCGTGTCACGCATCGTCGGCGCTGCGATAGAACAAGGCTATGACGAGCGCGGCATTATTTTCCCGGCCAGCATGGCACCTTTTGCTGTGGCGATTTGCCCGATAGGATTTGATAAATCTGAAGCAGTGCAAGCTGCGGCGAATCAGTTGTATGCCGACCTGAAAGCGGCCGGTATCGATGCTATGTTAGACGACAGGGGTGAGCGTCCTGGGGTCATGTTTGCCGAGGCCGATTTGATGGGCGTGCCGCATCGCTTGGTCATCGGTGAGCGTGGTTTGGCTGACAATGCCGTTGAATACAAAGCACGCAATGCTGAGCAAACCCAGTCCGTGCCTTTAAATCAAGTGCTGGAATTTATGCAGAAAGTAGCATAAATAACGGCCATGCCGCGCTTCATTAAAACCTTAGGTCTGGTTAAAACCATGGGCCTGTTGTGTATTGGTTTTTTGGTCAGTCCTATCAGCCATGCTGGCTCGCAAATTGAAGAGCCTTTATCGCATACCGTCAAAGCCATGATGCAGCGCAGCATCAGCGATAAAGCCCCGGTTAAGATGGTATTCGCTACCCCACAAGAAGGTGAGGCATGGTTGGCTGAAATGTCAGCACGCCTTAAAAAACGCCTACCCAATCAGGCTTACCGTGAAGACCTATTGCGCACCGTGCATTATGAAGCCACTCGCGCTGGCCTAGACCCGCAGTTGGTTTTAGGCTTGATGCAAGTGGAAAGTGGCTTTAATAAGTATGCCGTCTCCCCCGCTGGCGCCCGTGGCTTTATGCAAATCATGCCATTTTGGCCACGCGCCATTGGCACAGCAGACCACAATTTATTCTTGTTGCGAACCAATTTACGCTATGGCTGCACTATATTAAGGCACTATTTGGACAGGGAGCACGGGGATCTTTTTCGTGCGTTGGGTCGATACAACGGCAGTTTAGGACAATCTGCTTACCCCAATCTGGTGCTGCTAACCTGGCGTAAACATTGGGATTACCCAATAAAAAATGCCAATTTCCATCAAAAACCCGTCATTTAGATCAATAAATTCCCCGCTATTTTTTATAAATAGCCACATAAAATCAATCGCTTATCTAGCATTTCTGGGTCGTGCACAGTATTAGTACTTAAAAAAGTTTACATTTTTGTAAAAATCGTTCAGTATTGCGCTAGCGTTTTTATGACGGGGTGCCCTAAGTCAGAAAAAAGCCTCGCATAGTTCGCCGCTGTTCGCATTAACTTGTTACTCATTTATATAATAATTTAGGAGAATTAAGTATGTCGAAATTAACTGCACTTGCATTAAGTATTGCTGTTTTGGGTGGTGTGTGGGCGTTCATTGCGTTGGGACCATTAGGCGCAGAAGACGGAACGGTTGAAGCCTTAGTATGGGTTGGCTTTATCGCTTGGGGATGTTACTTCCACAGTGGCGCTGATGACGCTGCATTACAAAAAACCATCGCAGGCATGATATACGGTGCTGTTCTTGCTGGTGTTGCCTTAACCTTAGTGGGTTCTAATCCATTGGGCTTAGTCGGCGCTGTCGGTCCAGCTGTTTACATCGCTGCAACAGTGTTCCTTTTAGTCATAGTGGCAGGTCAAAACTTACTATCCGTGGTGCCAGCAAATGTTTACGGCTATGCTGCAACAGCCGGTTATGCATTGCAAACGCCTACTGCAGGCAGTGTGATGGCCGCAGATTTAAGCAATCCAGTGTTATTGGTTGCTTTATCCGTGGTGCTAGGTACATTGTTTGGCATGGTATCAGGCAAAGTAGCTGGTGCGCTAAGCAAGTAATTTCAACGCTTAATTTAAGCAAAAAAACCGCCTACATGGCGGTTTTTTTATGCCCAGTGCTTGGGCGCTTAATTATTTTTAACGATTTTAAAACCGTAATAAGTGCCAAATTCACCTTCGGATTCATGGTAGACAAATAGCATGTCGTTGGCATAGCCTGTGCCATTGAGATGGTTGTGTGAACGCAACTTCATGTCTTTAGGCAAGGCGCTTTTGCCTTGGTACTGGCCACTTAAATTAAATACCAATACCGCTTTGTGATCGATATCGAGTAACAACAACTCTTCATTTTTCACCCCGGTGTAGGCCACGAAGTAATCGCTTACCTCATCGCTTGCCGCGCCCGCTTTCGCTAAGTCCAGTGTGATTTCACTGGCGGGCTCACGCAGTTTTATATCCACCACCAATACCTTATTGCTGCGGCCTTGCTTGGCATAATACAAGCCAGTTTCTGGGTTATAGCTGGGCATGGTGTTGGCATCACCAAAGGCCGGATTAAAGCCGGCCACATCATTCGAGCTGTCTTTCACTTCGCCGGATTCGGTTAACTCCAGCGAAAAAATACCAGTGTTGGGTGAAAAGCCGCCGTAGCTAGAAATGTTGTAAGTGATGGTTTCTAATTTATGGCTGTTGCTGTTGTAATAAATAGAGCGGTTATCGTAACCAGGGCGGGCAGAATTCAGGTATTTCCCGTCTTCGTCGTAGGTGTGTATCAAGGATTTGGAAATGGGTGCCTCATACTCACTGCCCATAGGCGCTAAGCCGCCATCGGCAATGTAATAGCGTTTTAAGCTGGCTATGTGTGCTACCGTCATCGGTCGCGTGCTGGGTTTTTTGGCCAGCGCTATCTTCATGCCCACTTGCGCGTCGGCGAGGATTTCTGCTTGGGCAACTTGCCCTGCCGTGGTTAAGGCCAATGTAAGTAGTAGGGTAGAAATACGCATAAATAAACTTTCTTTAATGGCTAGGTTAGTGTCGAGATTAGTCTTAGGGTCATTGCTATTCGTTCAAGTTATCGCTGTTTGTTTTTCAATTAACATGGCATCGCCGTAACTAAAAAAACGGTACTGCTGAGCAATGGCATGCGCATAAGCGGCTTTAATGTTAGTTAGGCCAGCAAAGGCTGACACTAACATAAGCAACGTGCTTTTGGGTAGGTGAAAGTTAGTAAACAAGCGATCAACCACCTTGAATTGGTAACCGGGCGTAATAAAAATGTCGGTGTCGCCACTGCCTGCTTGCAAAAGCGTGTCCGTGCCGTCGTTAAGTTTGGCCGCGCTTTCCAGTGCCCGCAAGGCTGTGGTACCAACAGCCGTGACTTTTCCGCCTTGTTGTTTGGTTTGCAGTATCAAGTCCACCGTGGCCGCCGGAATGCTGTAAAGCTCGCTGTGCATTTTATGCTCTTCTATGTTGTCCACCCGCACCGGTTGAAAGGTGCCGGCCCCGACGTGCAAGGTTACGTATGCGATAGCAATGCCTCGGTCTTTTATGTTGTCCAACATGGCCTGAGTAAAATGCAAACCTGCGGTCGGTGCGGCTACTGCCCCAAGGTGTTTACTAAAAACCGTTTGATAACGGGCTTCATCCTCGCTAGTCGCCACATGGGTAATGTAGGGTGGCAAGGGCAGGGCGCCGTGCTGATCGAGCAAATCCAACACCGCCGTTTCGCTCAAAAAACGCAGCTCGAATAAATCGTCATGGCGCGCAGTGACTTCGGCATCAAAGGCGTTTGATAATTTAATTAAGCTACCCACTTTGGGCGCGCGTGAGGCGCGGATATGCGCGTAAGCCGTGTGCATATCCAGCACGCGCTCTATCAACACTTCCACATTACCGCCACTGTGTTTATGCCCGAATAGGCGTGCTTTAATAACGCGGGTGTCGTTAAACACCAACAAATCGCCGGGTGCTAAACAAGCCGTTAAATCCAAGAATTGTTTGTCGCTGAGGCTACCGTCTTTGCCGTTTAGGTGCAACATGCGGCTGGCGGTTCGCTCTGAGGTGGGATGTTGGGCAATTAATGCATCGGGCAAATAAAAATCGAAATCTTCTGTACGCATAATTCCCAGAGCTTGTTATAATAGCGAAATCGCAAATTATACAGCAATGTATTTTCCAAATAGGCCCGGGTGGCGGAATTGGTAGACGCACGGGACTCAAAATCCCGCGCTGGCAACAGCGTGCCGGTTCGATTCCGGCCCCGGGCACCAAAATAAAACAAGCACTTAACGTAAAGTTGGTGCTTTTTTTACGCCCAGAAATGCCGGATGACACACCACTCAACACTTGATAAGGCTTTTTCCCTGAATATCTTCGTGGGAAATGTCGGGAATCGCGACATTTTTCGAAGTGAGTGTCAAAAGAATGGACACTTGAGAATAAGGTCTATTTCAGCAAGAATAAAATAGGGAGCTTCGTCTCCTTTTTTATTTGTCTTCAGCTCAGCCATACATTCCTAAATTGCCAATTTCCGACATTCAACTACTTGATCTCACTTGCGGCTAACGATCCATAGCGGCCAGTCAGTTTTAGGTAGATACTTTTGCGGGTACCACTTGGACAATTGCTTGGCTTAAATTGCGGTAGATGATGCCCTTGCGAACAATAGGCCACCAACCATAAAGAAAGATTTGCATAGGTCGCCACATGGCAACCCAGCCAGCTATTAGTAAGCTCTCCTTAAGCAGTCTAAGAAAAGTGTTGTTTTCAAAACCAGCCGCAAGGATATCCGCGCCAAGCAGGCATGCCGCCAAGAAGCCCAAGCCTATCATAAGGCTTATTCGTCCTTCATGTAAAAGTTCACGCAAATGACGCTTAGACCGTTCAGATTTATATATAAAGTAGTTATGTATAGCTTCTGTGATCATTTTCCCGGGGTTTTCATTAGGCATTTGTTCTAGGTGCACAATGATTTTGAAGTGGCTGCTCTTAGGGAATGAAAGCGCCCAGCTTTCCAGAAACTCCTCAGCATCCACATCAAGATCTCTATGATGAAAGGGCGTTGGATCCATTGAATTAAAGAGCTCTGACAGCTTTGCTATGCGGATATCAATCTGATGGACCGGATGTATAGTTTTTGTCATGTTATTTAGAATTATGAGATAAATATAATCAATTTAACCAATAGTTTCTCGCCTGATGGATTCAAGTTTGAGGCGCACAGTCTCATAGGGGAAACCAATCAAAATTAAATGAGTGCCTATTAACGAATATGCCCATACAGAGCAATGGCTTTGACTTTGTTTAAAACGCAACTTTTAGTTGACTCAAGTTGAATGCGATTCAGAAAGATTACGACCCAACCACCACAACCAAACGAACCCAAGCAATCCAGCTAACACTGAGGCTACCAATACTCCAGTCTTGGCCATTAACAGATATTCAGGTTGATTGGCAAAGCCTAGTTCTGAGATAAAAATAGACATGGTGAATCCAATGCCACCTAAAACTGATACAGCGGCAATCTGGCTGAAGCGTGTGCCGCTTGGTAGCTGACCAACACCTAAACGCAGAGACAGCCAGCAAGCGCCAGTAATACCAATGAACTTACCAAGCAATAGTCCAAACGTTACACCAAGCATCACAGGGTGACTGAAAGTCTCGCCGGGTGAGCTAAACTCCAGAGGGATCCCAGCATTAAATAAGGCGAAGATTGGAATTACGATGAAAGCGACTGGTAAATGCCACATATGCTCTAATCGCTGAAGGGGAGTTTGCACACCTTGTATACTTTCTTCTAAATTTTGCACGACGGAATAAAGCTTTTCATTGGTCATCAGCGTGTCATCTTGCTGGCTATTTGCTATAAAGCGGTCAAGCTGTGCTTTGATACGCTCAACAAATAGACTTGGATCATACTTTGATCTTGCTGGAACGGTAAATGCACCAAGAACTCCAGCCAGTGTGGCATGCACTCCTGACTGAAGTAATGCATACCATAACAAGACGGACACCAAGAAATAAGGCGCAATTTTACGAATGCCCGCGAAATTGAACGTCAACAATACTGTGAGCAACGCCACTGATGCAACCAGCCAATTAATTGCTAGTTCCTGCGTATAAAATAATGCAATAACTAATACTGCGCCGAGATCGTCTGCAATCGCAAGCGCGACTAGAAACGTAATGAGCGCCTTCGGAACACGGCCTGCTAATAACACCAATGCGCCTACAGCAAATGCAATGTCAGTTGCCATTGGTATACCCCAGCCATGGGCTGCATCGCCTTCAGGATTAAATGCAAGATATATAAGCGCAGGTATTGCCATGCCTCCAATAGCTGCGATTATAGGTAGGGCTGCTTGACGCACATCCGATAATTCACCCACCATAATTTCGCGCTTTAGTTCCAAGCCAACCACAAAGAAAAAGAGGGCCATCAAGCCGTCATTGACCCAGTGGTGCAGACTCATATTGATCCCCCAGTTGCCGATACTTATACTGACTGGAGTATGAATAAAATGCAGGTATGTTTCAGATAAAAAACCATTCGCTAAAAAGAGCGCGACCAGTGCCATGGCCATCAGTAACAGGCCACTTGTAGTCTGACGATGGATAAATTCTTCAAATGGCGTTAATACTCGATTGAAAACGCGCTCCCAAGGTGCATAAATATGCCCTTTTTCTATATGGGACGAAGATTGATGATGCTTTGACATGGCTACATTTCCGATTAGATTATGTATTAATTTTGGTTTGATCTGCCCTGATACAGTATCAACTTTTTAGCTTCATAATTGAGGCTAAAAAAGAGCATGAGATGAACCGTTAACGATTCAGATTAACTTAGTAAGTTAAAAGCCATTAACCTGATCACTAACGGCACTTATCTATTCGTAGTGAGTTAGGTAATATTCAATGATAGAAAGATAGAATAGAAGTCATATCGGAAGCATCATGGCTTTTCAGCTATGCGGAGCCCAGCAGTTCAAATGCGCCTTTAACGTGCTTTTTTTGCATACCAGAGATAAGAAGCGTTAGATGATTATTAAGCTCAATTAAAGTTTCAGGATGCAAGCGCATCAACGCATCAGGAAGAATGCCTCGGTGTGGCAAGGGGGCTTTTTCTAACAATGCCCGTCCAATATCTGTAATAGTGAGGTTTACGACTCGCCGGTCAATCAAACTTCTTATTCTGATAATGTAGCCTTTATTTTCAAGCTTATCGATAAGATTGCTAGCTGTTGATTGATGGATAGACATTGCGCTAGCCAATTTAGAAACCGTTATATTGTCTGTTTCGCCAATCTCAGCTAATGCCCATAATGATGCACCACCAATGCCAACCACTTTCTCAATTTCATGAAAATGCCGATTGGCAGATTTGAATATTATACGAAATGACATCAATGTTTCTAATTGAGTGTTTTTTAATACTTGTTTTTCATCTTCAGCATTCATATTCTATTTAATCTTTTTAGGAGTGTTAAGCATAAGCAACCTATTTTAAAATTTTAATTTTTTTATGTTTTTTCAATTTAACTAATGATTACTAGCAGCAGCAATACATAAAGTTATTGACTTAATTAGCCATCAAGATTACATTTGTCACTAAGTTATTTTATAACTTAGGAATGTGTCATTCCTTAGACGGCCCACTGATCTCAGTGGGCCGTTTTTCTATTATTTCAATGCTTAAATATTCTAAAAATAACATCGAAACTAATAAACCTTGTTGTCTTGCTTAGCGGTCAAATGAGCATCAGCTAAAGTAGCATAAAGCGACGGGCTAAATAGTTTTGCAACTATGCCAGATAGCATGGCAACAGACATTAAGCTTATCACCATCTCATGACCATCTATCATTTCCATGACAATTATAAATGATGTAATCGGCGCTTGAGTGACGGCAGCCAAAAATCCAGCCATACAAAGGGCGCAGATTGCTATTCTCAAATGTGGATCGCCAAATAATGGAACCAAATCGTTACCAATTCCAGCTCCTATTGATAAAGATGGAGCAAATATGCCTCCTGGAACTCCGCTAAGATAAGTAAAAATTGTCGCTATGTATTTGATTGGTGCATACTGCCATGCTTCAGTAGCAGTTCCATTAAGCATTTCTCGGGAGAATGTGTAACCTGAGCCGTGAGCTGCGCCGCCGCTTATGATTCCAAGTAATGCTACTATCAGACCACAAAATCCAGCCCACCATAGCGGATGAATACTTCGTAAATAACCGATATTACCTTTTAACGATTTAGATGATTCAATAAGTATCCGACTAAAAATTCCCCCAGATATTCCACAGACGATAGCGCAAACCAATATTGGAAAAATGATTTTGCGGTCAATAATTCCAACTGTAATCGAGCCAAAATAAGTGTAGTTTCCCTGCATTGAAATTGAAACTATGCCAGACAACACTATTGCAGTAATAAGTACGCCGTTAGTTTTTTGTTCAAAACGCCTACCTAATTCTTCGACAGCAAATACAATGCCAGCTAATGGCGTATTAAAAGCCGCCGAAATTCCAGCTGCACCACCAGCCAAGATTAAGTGTTTGGGGTTAACACTAAAGCTTTTCGGCAAAAATTGTCGAAAGGAATACATAACACTCGCCCCCACTTGAACTGACGGACCCTCTCTGCCAGCAGAAAATCCAGCTCCTAGCGCACAGACCCCTAACACTACTTTACCTAAAGCTATCCGAAGTGAAATCAGAGGGGTATATGACTTATCATCGCTACTTATTTTTAACGCTGCAATTGTTTGGGGAATACCACTGCCAGAGGCTCCCGCAAACCACCGATTAGTTATCCAGACAATAACAACACCAGCGGTGGGAGTTAAGATTAATGGGATCCACCAATTTTCTTTCTGTAACGAAAAGAAGAAAGCTATTGCATATTCAGTTGCTTTTGCAAACCCCACAACAACTAGACCTGCGGTTGCTGCAGCAACCCAAACAGCAATCCGCCCTTGCCACGCATTGAGTTCTATCATCTTTGCCGCGCGATCAGCAAATAGAGCTTTACGTTTAAATAACATTTTATTAATACGCTTTTAAGTAAATGCGCACAATTATGCACTGATATTGTTTTGTTGTATTGCACAAACTATATTTGTACAATAATAAGTTTACAAGATAGGTAAACTTACATGTATAGAGCGCTGAGTATTGCTGATAATCTGCAAATGGCATCCATCATTGATGCAAAGTTTACTGAAGCAGGTTGGATGAATGAGGTGGTAAGTTTTAATACTATAATTTTGGGAAATAGCAATGCAGGTAATGGTTATCATTGCATTGTGCTAGTCGTTGACAATAAATTTGTTTCACGTTTTGGTTCTGCTATTAAGGAAATGACTTCAATAGTAAAGAAATTATCAAAATGTGCCCCACTATACCTAGTATTTGAAGGTGAATATGACCAATGTTATGAATCTTGGTTAACTTGTGCAAAAAAGATTTATAAGAGTGATCTATACGAAAATCAATTACAAATCACAATAGACAAGATTGTAAGTGCTGAGTCTAGGGCAGTCTCTAGGGAGTCTTTTATATCCCCAATGGGATAAGGCCAGCCCACAAGAAAGAAAAAAAGGAAATTTACATGATTGACAAATATGACATATTAATTGATACCACCAATACCAATTGCCCAATTCCTACAATACTTAGTAAAACTATATTAGATATTATGCATTCTGGTCAGATTCTTAAAGTTGTGACAACTCAAGAGGGGGTTGTTAAAAATATTAGAACTTTAGTGGCAAATAATCCTTATAAATTGGTAGCTGAATCTATTGTCGAACTAAAATTTATATTCCATATACTTAAAATGTAATTTTTTAAGTATATGGAATATAAGATTGCCCATCCGCAACAGTTATTAATTAAATAACGGATTCGTTGGCTGAATTGCACCAAAGCATTCGCTTGTATAATGGGGTCTCGATGAAATCAGATTACAATTTTTTAAATGAAAAAATATTACACGCGTCGCTTAACGTGACTCACTTCTCTCCATGACCATCCTCTAACAAAATCAGCCAGCATCAAAGATCACCATCAATAAATTTCTATATATTTAGATACACTTAAATAAGACAAATCCATGAGCCAATCATTATTGCAACGACGCCTCACATCAATAAGAAAGCGCTTTAGCTTAATTGAAGACAAAGCTAGCGATAACTTAATTGATGAAAGCTTACGATCTGGTGTTGAGCTGAGGGGCACCAATCTATGGGTGCTCATTTTTGCAATCTTAATTGCATCGATAGGCTTAAATGTAAATTCAACAGCAGTCATTATTGGTGCGATGCTTATTTCACCGCTAATGGGTCCAATTATGGGTATTGGTTATGGAGTTGGAATTTACGATGCTCAACTTATTAGAAAGTCATTCAGAAATCTTGGTATTGCAACGCTCATTAGCCTTTTGGTTTCAACACTATATTTTTTGCTGACACCACTTTTAGATGCCCAATCCGAGCTATTAGCAAGAACGACACCCACCATATGGGATGTATTGATTGCATTATTTGGTGGATTGGCGGGAATTATTGGCGCAACACGACACGAAAAATCCAATATTATTCCCGGAGTTGCGATTGCAACTGCCCTTATGCCACCTTTGTGCACAGCTGGTTACGGATTAGCTAATGGGGATTTACATTTCTTTTTTGGCGCCTTCTATTTATATTCAATTAACTGCGTATTTATAGCGTTTGCAGCAATCATCATAGTATGGGTGCTTAATCCTTCCCACAAAAAATTTGTAGATGAAAAAACAGAAACGCGAGTCAGTCGCGTGCTTATATCAATAGTGTTATTGACTATGTTGCCCAGTATTTATCTTGCAGTAAATTTAGTTGATCAGGAAGTGTTTAGTTCAAAAGCAAAAGTATTTATTAGCAATGAATTTTCATTTGATCAGGTGCACCTCACAGAACGTAACATAGACCCAATAAAAAAACATATTGAAGTAACGTTGATTGGGCCTCCAGTCAACCAATCTAAACTTAAGGAGATTGAAGCTCGTCTTGATGGCTATGGACTTACAGGTACAAAAATACTCGTGCATCAAACAAAAGACCAAGCGATTGATATTACAGCATTAAAATCCAACATTGTGAGTGAACTATACCAAGAAAATTTATATGATCTAGAAGAAAAAAATAGGGTTATTCAAAAACTTGAAACTGAACTGAAAAAAAATTCTAGCAATAAAGTCGAATGGCAAAATATGGCAGCCGAATTACACGCGCAATATCCCCAGATTAGGGAGGTGCTATTTTCTGAAGCTGTGCAATGGAAAGCAGGCATTCCAAATATCGACGAAAAATTGATAGTATTGAATTTAAAATCATCCACTAAACTTGGTCGAAGTGAGCAACGAAGAATCGCTGAGTGGTTAAAAATACGCGTTAAATCCAAAAATGTTAAGTTGATTGTTGAATAGCCGAAGTCGTTGCGATAAACGAACCTTACTTTAATTTTTTATGCATAAAAAATAAACTAAGGCTAGATAATCAATAATTAGTATTATTAAGTCTTTACATTAGACTAGAACAGTCGGATGAGATGCACTAGATTCGATTGAATTTAAGAGTTCTAATAGTTTGGCTGAAATAAATTTGATTAACTGGATAAGTATTTTTTTAACTAGTGTCTTACATGAAATTATTTTAACCAAAACTGCCACCATGGCTTTTGCTTCGCTTTAATAAAATCGACTTCTTTCGCTTGCAATTTAAAAAATGGGATTAGCAAATCTTCCATGCTGTAAAAGCCTTTTGGCTTCCCCTGTAAATTTTCTATAGCAAACAAAATACCATTACCAAAAGCTTCTCGCATAATAGATTCATGTTTAAGGCGTACAGTCTGATATGGAAAGCCAAACAAAATTTCATGCGTACCTATAATGCCGCCAGCCCTGATAGACTTTATGTTTTCTTGAGAAACATTTAACGCCTTAGCGACCACTTTGGCAGTACCAGATGTTTCTGGCTTGTTCTTGAAGTGTTCTTCAATAATCTCAATGTCAGTATAAGGAGCAATATTCTTAAGAATTTTAGCGGCGATAATAAGAAAATTGATACCTAAAGTTATGTTGGGTGAATGCAATACACATGTTTGCTTCGCCAGTTTATGAATCAGTTTGTTCTGCTTTTCACTATACTGTGACACTGCACTGACAATATGAATGCCGCGCTTTGCGGCTTCTTCGGCGTAGTAATCTAAGCCTGTTTCTGATGAAAAATCAACAATGACATCTACTGGGTGTTTATCTAGTAATTCTGCGATAGTGAATTCTTCTTTAGAATAAATCAGTCCGGGCTCATCTGAATCAATTCCTAAAAATTCAGGAACAGAACGGTGCTCCAACAATGTTGATTGACGAATAACCCATTGTAGTTTTGTTTTCTTTGATTCTAGTAAAACGGAAGCCACTGCACGCCCCGTTTTACCGAATCCCATGATACCAATTTTCATATTCGCTCCCTTACATTGATTGATACCTTTGTGATGTAGTTTTCATTAGCAATCCCATCCTTTCGAGCATGTGAATCTGTAACTACTATAGATGGAAATATAAATAAACTAATTAAAAATACCGTTTTTAGTGATTGTAAAGTTCGCATTTATTGCTTTTTTATTTGCGTGTAGATGCTCAAATAACATTTTGATCGTTACGGATATTTATTATTTTTTGAAATAAAGAAGGCGATTGATTTGTTGTTTCTATTGGCGGATATTCATGATAAAAATATTCAGCCAAACCATTTTCATCACGCACGCCCGTAGTTAAATCAACTCTAATAGTATCCACTCCGTCTGGAACTGTCATATGAGTTTCAGGGCTGTCATTTAAGGCAATTGCCATATACTTCATCCAAATTGGTAATGATGCAACAGCGCCCGTTTCACCTTTTCCTAATGTTTGGGGCCTATCAAAACCCACCCAAGAGACTGCTACCTGATTGGGGCTGTAACCGGCAAACCAAGCGTCGAATTGGCCATTCGTTGTACCCGTTTTGCCTGCAATATCGCTTCGTCCAAGTTGTAATGCTTTTGTAGCAGTCCCTTCTCGAATAACACTTTGCATCATTGAGTTCATAATAAAGGCATTGCGAGCGTCAATTACGCGTGGTGCACTTTTTTCGATATCGTCAAACTTTAATTCATAGATGACCTTATGATTTTTATCTACAATTTTGTTTATAAGGTTAGGCCTAACTTTGTAACCCCCATTAGCAAATATTGAGTATGCAGCAGCCATTTGCCATGGAGTGGTAGATCCAGCACCTAGTGCCATTGTTGAATAAGCCGGAATGTGTCTGGTAGAAAAACCAAATCGAGTAATGTAATTTTGTGCATAATTTACTTCAATGGATTGAAGAACACGAATTGCAACTGTGTTAATTGATTTAGCTAATGCATATCTTATCCTCACAGCCCCTTCATAAACATTTTCATAGTTTTTTGGTGTCCATTCTTTGCTTCCAGTTTCACTCGCGGAAAAATGCAGTGGTGCGTCCTCCACAAGCGTCGCCGGCGTGTAACCTTTTTCTAATGCGGCAGAATAAATGAATGGCTTAAAGCAAGAGCCAGGCTGACGCCAAGCCTGAGTTACATGGTTAAATTTGCTGCGATTGAAGTCAAATCCACCTACGAGTGCTAGTACTGCTCCATTTTTAGGATTAAGCGCGATTAATGCGGCCTCAACTTGTGGCATTTGTACAATTTGCCATTGATCGTTTTTCTTAAACACTCTAACTAGCGCACCTATTTTTAATGCATGCTTGCTAGGATAATTTTGATTGGTTTTTTTTGCTATTAGAGCCAATCCTTGGCCTGAAATCTTAGCTTCATGGCCTCCTTTAATATTAACGTAAACTGCCTTGTACGTAATTTTAGTAACTATAGCTGGTATATATCCACCATAATCTTCGACAGCCTCAAGCGCTGATTGAATCTTGAGCTTATCTTTACTTGATGAAGGATTTGCTAAATCCAACATTCTTTCAGGTCCACGATAGCCATGGCGTAACTCATACTCTAAGAGGCCTTCACTTAAGGCTAGATTCGCGGCCTCTTGATTCCTTTTTCGTATGGTTGTGTAAACCTTCAGGCCAGTACTATAAATTTTATTGCCATACTGATTGTATAAATTTTCACGTACAATTTCTGCTACATAATCAGCAGATAAATCGCTTGAGTCTTTTGCCGTTTTGTAAATCAACGGCTGGTCTATAGCAACTGTGTAAGTTTCATCTGTAATGAATCCATACCTGTGCATGTGACGCAATACTTCATTTTGCCTTATCAACGCACGACTAGGATTTATAAAGGGGTTGTAACTTGAAGGTGCTTTTGGGAGGCCGGCCAACAATGCTGTCTCAGCCAGATTGAGCTTATCAAGTGATTTGCCAAAATATGCCTGAGAAGCTGCGGCAAAACCATAGCTACGCTGACCTAAATATATTTGATTAATATATATCTCAAGTATTTTATCTTTACTTAATTTTTGCTCAATTTTTATTGCCAGTAGCGCTTCATTAATTTTGCGAGTGTAATTGCGATCATTTGATAAAAAGAAATTTCGCGCTACTTGCATCGTTATCGTACTTGCCCCTTGTTTAGTTCCACCTTGAAGGTTACTAATAATTGCTCGTAAGATACCCTTTAAATCCACACCATGATGTTCATAAAAGCGTCTATCCTCAATTGCAATAATTGCATCTTTTAGATTTTTCGGCACATTCTGGATTTGAATATAGGCTCGGCGCTCTTCACCAAATTCTCGAATTAAATACTGATCCTCTGAGTAAATTCTTAAGGGTAGTTTTGGTCGGTAATCTGTAAGTGCATCAAGAGGAGGAAGTGCATTGTAAATGAACGCAATTGCCATACATCCTAAAGCACCTATAGAAATTAATATAACTAAAAGTAAAGTTATAAGATGTTTCAAAAAACCAGCTTGGAAATTTATATTCTGTTTTGAATTAGGCATAACGCCGCCTAATTATTAATCATCAGAATAGACAATATCCGCTCTGCGATTTTCTGCTAATGCTGTCTCATTATCACCATTAGCTTTTGGCTTTTCTTCCCCATAACTAATAGTTTCAATTTTAGTATCTGAAACCCCCATTATGTTCAATACTTTTTTAACTGAAGAAGCACGTTTTTGGCCTAATGCTAAGTTGTATTCGCGGCTGCCCCTATCATCTGCATTACCTTCAATACGAATTCTTGTGTCTGGGTGATTTAGTAAATAATTGGCATGAGCTTCAATGATATTTCGATATTCCGGCTTGATTATGAACTGATCAAAATCGAAATAAATACTTCTTTTAGAAAGAATATTATTTGGATCTTTTAAAGGGTGTATTTCAACCCTAGTAGCTACAGGAATAACTTTTGGGATTTCGTTCGCAGTACTTTGAGCCAATGGCGCCTTAGTTTCAACCAATGACGGAGCAATTGTATCTTTTTGAGGTGCTTTCAGCTGGGTTCCGGCGCAACCAGATATCAAACCTACTAATGATATTAGAAGTAGTAACTTTTTCATTCTAATTTTCCTATAAGGTGTATAAAAGTTAACCAAAATAAACTTTGGTACAAATTATATTGTAACAAATGTATATTTAGAAAGGCCAGTTATTTTGTATATACATTCTTACCTAGGCTTAACAACCTAATAATTAAGATTATTAACTCTTTTTTAAATAATCAAAGTCTATGATTTGTCGAGTAAAACCTGAACGGCTGCTTTCTTTAAAATAAAAGATTTGTGATTATTTTTTTAAAGCGTCAATTCTTTTGACGGTTGCCCAACCCGCGGGCCAGAAACTAAACTAGCTTATGTGAAGCCATTACCCGAGACAACTTTCATTCTTGATGGGCGTGCTACTTTATATAGAAGACCACGCAGCAGTCTCTGGCAGGTTAGATTTAAAACACACAATCGCTGGGTTCATTTCACCACTGGCAGTCAAAGCCTAGACCAAGCCAAAGACGTAGCCTTTGAACTAGCGCTCGATGCTTGGTTTAAAGAACGCAATAACCTTCCAGTCCTTAACAAGAACTTCAAATACGTGGCTAATCTTGTAATTCAAGAGCTAGAGCAGCTGCTAGCCAACAGCACTGGTAAGGTCACTTACCAAGACTACATCTGGGCCTTAGCGAAATACATGATCCCGTTCTTTGGCAAATACACTTTTGATGCCATTACACAAGACCTGCTCAAACAATTTGATGATTGGCGAGCCATTAAAATGCAACGTAGGCCCAGTGGCAGTCATCTCAATACACACAATGCTGCCTTGAACCGCGTATTCAATAAAGCAGTAACACTTGGCTACGTCACACGTGAACAACTGCCGCAGTTAAGAAACAATGGCGTTAAGACTGGTAGGCGACCTGACTTTACCTATGAGGAGTTTATTCAACTTATTAGGTTCATGCGCAATTGGCTGAAGTCTGCGAGAATTGGCTATCAAAGCATAGCTAGGCATCTACTGTTTAACTACGTGATGATTCTGTTCTACACAGGTATTAGGGCCGGCACTGAAGCAATGAATTTGAAATGGAAGCATGTCAGGTACTTCCAAGAAAATAACGTGCGTTACCTAGCCTTTAACGTCAATGGCAAGACCAAACACAGAGAGCTAACTGTCAGTTATCGAGCAATCAAATATCTAAAACGCATTCATCTACGAAACGTCAAGATCAATCAAACCAGCTTTGATGATTTAATCAATCAAGGCTCGGAGGAATACATCTTTAGGATTGATGGTAAAGATAAGACCACTGATTTTGGTCGCATGTTTAAGGCTGTATTGGCTGCGTCAAATCTATTGACGGATAGGCGAACTGACACAGAGAGAACGTTGTACAGCTTACGCCACGTCTATGCCACGATGACACTGACAAACACTAATATCAGTATGCACGTATTGGCTAAGCACATGGGCACTAGCCAAACAATGATTGAAAAACACTATGGGCATGTAGACATGCGTAAGAAGGCTGCTCAAATTGCTGGGTAGGTAATTTCAAAATGTCAGGAATCCCGACTTTATATAAATGCCAATAATTCGTATATTGCCTAAACTAATTTACTAATGTTAAATTGAGGTTACCTAAATAACTCAGCATTGAGAGAAAAGTATGGCTACTTGTTACAACTGTGGTGGGTACAAACCTGATGGCGGATCTTGCCCTGCATGCAGGAAAATTGAATCTGATAAGAGACTTGCTGAAGAGCAAATGGAGGCTAATCGAGAAATTGCAGCCACGCAGATGAAGGCTCAAATAGCTATGACAGCTATGATTGCTAAAGATAATCAGAAAAAACATGATGCGCTCATGGAGCAAGAGGAAATAAGGCTTAAGGAATTAAAAAAGCAAACACAAATCTTACTAGAGCAAGGACTAAATGAAGACGAGGTTTATCAAAGGGGATTCAATTTTGATGACAAAGGCCGGCCATTGTTCCCCGATGAAAGTGATCCTTGGGCTTATGTATCGATTGATGAAAAAGGGAATTACATCATTGGTAATGTCAATAATCCGTATGTACAAGAAAAGTTTAAGAAGGCTTACCTTAAGGGCGTTAATGACAAATTAAAGCAAGACTACTCAAAAGGGCCTGGGATTGAATTTATGTCAGAGGCTGCATTCAATTGTGGTTATACAAGAAATGTTGACGCAACAATATGTTATCCAAGCCAAGAAAGACCGCGCTACAGATATGATCCGAAAATAGCGCCAGATTTTTCAGGGTCAGTAGATGAAGATGACGGATCTTTAGAATTTGACTGGGTTGAACCCTACGATTCTGATGTTTTGAATCAATCTTTTGAAGCGGGTGTTGAAAAGTATTTGAAAGAGCAAAACACAGCAGAAAAGAAAAATATTCGTTTAGCTGAAATACAACAGGAGCAGGCTAAACAAAGGGCTTTTGAACTTGCTAATGATGAAGCTGAGGCTGCGAGAGCTAAACTGCAAGCAGAAAAGGATTCCCAGGAAAAGATTGCTAAGTCTATCAAAGGTGCTATAGGAGGCGGTTTGCTCGGAGCATTTTCAGGGGTTCCTATATTCTTTTTCATTTGGTTTTTTTCTATTTTTTTTGGCGGGACAAGTTGGACATTGGTAGGTTGTGTTCAGTCTCTCGCAGCTCTTGGTGTTGTTGTTGGTTTATTTTCTGGGCTTTAAAATCGAGGATAATTGATAAAAAGGACACCCTAAGGTGTCCTTTGTTATTCCCACTGCACTTTGGTTTGCCAATTCTTCATTTTTGAAACCATTTGTTCGGCAGCTTGTTCTCCGTATTTGCTAAATAACTGCTTTATTGCATACTCATCCGGATTGCTCATAGATTCATCAGATACTTTAAGCAAGGCTACTGCATTTTTGCCTAGTTTGAAGTTTTTTACTGTCTCTTTCATTTTTTCTAGGAGTTCAACAAAACCTCTCCAATATTCGAGTAGCTTCTCAAGCTCGACTAATTGTTCGTGACTAATCTCATAGAAACCAACGAGCGAATTCCCGTATTTCATGACAAAGAAAGAATCAGGCTGGCATTCAGTAGTTATGCGGTAAGCATGACTAATGTATCGCGGTGAATTCCAACATCTTCCAGCTTCTACGCCATGGCGTTTTATATGTAGCAAGCCATCAAGATCATTAAACGTATACCTAAAATGTCCCCAAGCTTTATAAACGTTATATTTGCAATCAGGGAAGTGATTTAGCATTTCAGCCTTTTTAGGCAGCTCTGATTCATCATCAACGGCAAAGAAAATGAACTTTGCCTTTTCTTTATCTCCGATTAATCCACTCATGACTGATCCCCTTCTTTTATTGCCCGCAATGACTCGGCAAACTCAATGTCAGTAAAAATTGATCGAGCTGATCCATTGCCGGCTAAAACAACTCCTGCTATCTTCGACGGCAAGGGTGGCTTAAGACCTGATGTTTGGTAAATGTCGATGATCTTATTAATCCACTCGTTTGTTGGGGCAGCATTCATATCTAGCAATATGGAGCGATTCATTACGCCTTTATCAATTTTGTTCAAATTGTTTGTCGTCAAGATGAAGACAATGTTTTTCTGATTCATAATTGATTTAAGTGATGCGATAGCTGCAGTAGTAAGAATGTCGACCTCATCTAAAATGACATAATGAAGACCGGTGCTGTTTAAGCTTATTAAACTTGTGCCATTTATAATATTGCTAATAACGGAAGAACCATTTTGTCCTTGTGCACATGCTTGAAAGCTAAAGTAGGGACCAGTTTGATCAACTAACTTACCAACAAGATTATTTCCTAAAAAATTCGTCGATTTGGCTGTTTCAATCCAGCCCGGTAGAAGGCTGGCCATGGTAGTTTTGCCTGTTCCATAAATGCCATAAAGAACTAATCCAGATACTCCGTTGCCGGGAAAGTTGATTGTTCCATCTAAAACCAGATGCAATTTATGTTTTGTCTGTGCCATTAGAACAAAGTCGTCTGGCATGATTGGTTTTGGTACGATTAAACTCATTGTGTAACTCCTTTAATAAAAGAATTCGCTTGTTCTATTCCCTCAGTTACACCGCATTACTACTAAAAACTAATTAAGCATGCACTACTTGCTTAATAGCTTCGTCGCGCATGGATTCATCGTTAGCCGCTTTAGTCTCTGTATGCACTTTTTCTTGTTTATCCTTAGTTAACGTCACAAGATGAGCCAGAGCAGAAGAGATAATGTTTCCTTGTTGAATCACATACTTCACTTTAAAACTGCCGTCAGGATCACGTGTGGACATAAGCAAAACAGCCCCTTCGTAATTGCCTTCATCAAATGCAGCATTAAGCGCATCACTTGATACAGAAGCAAGACTTGTCGTGTCCATCAAACTTAACCCCTGAGCCTTTTTATCGGCTTTAGTAGCTTTGTTTGTGTTGTTACGACGCACCTCTTCGTAGCCGCCTGCCTCAGTGAAGTATTGTGGAATGTCCATAACGGATGTCTTATGTTCATCAGCAACACGCAGTGCCAGTGCATAAGCTGATACACGGCGTCGATCATCTCCAAATACACAACGCACAATCTTGACCATCAAGTGTGTTGAGTCATTGAAGCTAACCCCTGTATCAGTACAATAAGAATTAAAGGCACGTTTCATTGCTAACTTTTCAGCACTGACGCCTTTCATTTCGTGATACATCGCGTAACACTGCTGCAAAATTCTGTATAAGCTTTGATTGCTTCGCGCATATTCATTTTCTTGCCAGCTTTTGCGTTCTGCGATCAGGTAGTCAAATGCAGTTTTAATTTCGTTTTTGGTGTTGTCACCAATTTTTAATGAAAGGTGTTCAACACCGCCTTCGTTTACATCTTTTTCTAAAATAGTAGTAGTCATAAAGTTCTCCTATAAAAAATGACCAATTCAAAAAAATCGGGATTTCCGACAATTTGGAAATAGAACAAGCAAATTGTTAAAGAGCGGTGTAACTGAGGTCGAATCATCGGCCTATTTTTAGCCTAGGTAACTTATATGAAATAACAACGTTTACATTTGATATAATAAAAATATGGATAAAAACATTAATAAACTAGTCTCTGGGTATGAGGAAGGCGTTGATCTTCCAAATTACAAACATGAGTACATGTTTTATTATTTGAAGATAAGTCCAAGCTATTGGCTTGCGCACCGCGTGATTAAATTAGGAGAGGTCATTCCGGCTAATGAATTGCCAAAAGACTTTGAGAAAGTCCTGGATACCTACAAGAAGCTTGGTGACGTTTACCAGATAGAGTTCTATGAGTGGTGGTTGGGCGGAGCTAAAAACGCTTTCGCTACGAATAAAAAGAAATTGCTTTGGCTTGGCGTTGATCCAAGTAAAACGGAAGAGCAAATTCGTAAAGACTTTGAATTGTTTTTATCTAAGCTTGAATCTAAAAAGCAATCTAAGCAGCAAGACAAGATCGTGCTTGAGGTTAATAAGGTTAGATTGGTTTCATTGCATCACAGGCATGATCTTGTCCATGAGCGAGCATGGAGGGCAGGTAAATACTGGCAGAAAGAACCGCTTTGGAAATTGATTAGATGGGGGCAGTATCCATCAGAGCGTCGTAAAGAGGTTAGGATTAACACAAAGAAAAAATCCAGCAATGTGGAAGTGCGCTCTTACTTAACTATGTTGGCAAGTAAAAACCTTAAGTTAGCGCTTAATACTGCAGAACATGCTGCTAGAGGAATTTTCCCATCACAAGATCCTATAGACACAGCCCTTGATTTTGACTATGAAAGAATTGCCGATCTAGAAGCCACTTATGATTGGGATTACGAGAAGATCACAGCATTTAAAAAGTCTAGAAAAGATTACATGAAATACCTATCGCCAGCTCATGGTAACAAGAAAGCTCGAAAGAAGATGCCAAAAGCTAGCTTTGATGAGGTTCTTCAAAAAGAATAATTAGATAAGTTCAACAGCATTTCGCTTCATTTCATCATTCACATCAATGTATCTCTGTGTCACAGCAATGCTCTTGTGACCTGCCAGGCTTGCTAGCACCCGAACACCAACACCTTTGGAAGCTAAGGCGGTAATAAACGACCTGCGCCCTGAATGACTTGATGCATTATTCAGTCCCGCACGCTTATAAGTCCAAAAAAACCATTGGCAGAGTGTATTAGGTGAAAACCCAAGTCGATTGCTGGAGTGAAAGAACGGAATCTCTGGGTTGAATAACTTGCGGGTCTTTAGGTAATGGGTGAATTCATCACGCAGCTTCTGCGGAATGAACACTACGCGTGCTTCATTTCCTTTGGTTTGTTCAGCTGAAAGACGTATTTCAGTCTTTATGGTGTGATCTTCGTTGAGTACGTCACGCATTTTAAGATTGGCTATTTCTGCTACGCGCATGCCTGACCAGAAGCTGGTCAAAATCAAACAGCGATTACGCACTGCATAACGACTTTTACTTGTGTAACGAAGGACTTGATCTATCTCTGCTTGAGTTAATGTTTTAGCTTGTGCCATTTTTGGTGCTCCTTGATAAAGAAAATATTAAATGCAGCTTATTTTCTTATTTAGCTAAGGACAACCAGAAAAGGCAGTAGCAAAGAGCCTAGTAAATACAAGCGGTTACAATGGGGAAGGGTGGCAGGTAAAGAAAATGCTAATTTTCTTTACCTAATTATTATGACTATTATTATTGAGTGAATTGTGTGTGCGCGTAAAGTTTTAGGTTTAGCCGCCTAAAGCAGACGATCATAAATTACACTAAGGGCCATAAGCCGTCATTATTCAAATAAATACGAAGCATGTAAATAATAATAATGCTGCAATTGCCATTTGGCTTAAAATAACTCCTAGATAGTTTTATGCATCACCTTTTGTTGTTAATAATAGGATTAATGTGGCTTTTAGTCATTCAATAAAAACATGGTAACTGCACTCGTCATTATTTTCGTTATTGCTTACGCAGCAATCGCACTGGAACAGCCTATTAAAATAAATAAATCAGCCTCAGCTCTCCTAGGCGCTGGCTTGCTATGGACAGTCTATGCTCTTAGCACCAATGACCATTCTATGGTCGGCCATCAGCTAAGTGAATCACTGGCAACTACAGCGCAAATAGTATTCTTCCTGATTGGGGCAATGACAATCGTAGAAGTTATCGATGCCCATAACGGTTTCGAAGTTATTACCTCACGTATTAAGACGACAAAGTTATCCTCCTTAATGTGGCTCGTTGGCTTTGTAACTTTCTTTCTCAGTGCGATATTAGATAATTTGACTACGACCATTGTGATGGTCTCACTGATGAAGAAGCTTTTAGATAAGCAGGAAGACCGTCTTTTATTTGCTGCTATGATAGTTATTTCAGCTAATGCTGGCGGTGCTTGGTCACCTATTGGCGATGTAACAACGACAATGCTCTGGATAGGCGGACAAATCACTGCTCTTGCTATCATCAAAGGGTTAATTATTGCTTCTTTAGTTAACCTCATCGTGCCTCTATCTGTAGTTGCTTATAACCTTAAAGGCAAAGTCATTGTTTCGCCACTTAAGAATGAACAAAATACAAGTCTTTTACAAAATAGCAATTTCGAGCGAAATATCATGTTCTTTATGGGATTGGGCGTATTGGTTCTAGTGCCTGCGTTCAAGACCATTACCCATTTACCCCCATTCATGGGCGTATTATTCGGCTTAGGTTTTCTCTGGCTAGTTGGTGATTTAGTCCACCGCAATAAAGATGATGAAGAAAAACAACATCTGACATTAGCACATGCCTTGATGCGAATCGACATGAGTTCAATTGTATTCTTTATCGGTATTTTATTGGCGGTCGCTACACTGGAACATAGTCATATTCTTAATGCTGTTGCACAAACGTTAGATCAGACTATTGGTCGTCAGGATATGATAGTCACTATCATGGGCTTGGTCAGTGCAATCGTGGACAACGTGCCGCTGGTTGCTGCTTCCATGGGTATGTATGACATACTTCAATATCCACCTGATAGCTTCTTATGGGAGTTTATTGCCTACTGTGCAGGAACTGGCGGTTCAATCTTAATCATTGGTTCTGCAGCTGGTATAGCAGCAATGGGGTTAGAAAAAATCGAATTCGGCTGGTATGTCAAAAAAATAAGTTTGCTTGCTCTGCTAGGCTATTTTGCAGGTATTGCAGCCTATATCGTGCAGTACAATATGACTCACTAAAATGTTGCTTATTAACGCCTGCAAATGTTGAGTGTTCGCAATAACAAACAGGAGGTTTATTTATGTTTAAGATTATTTTTTCTCTAGCAATCATTGTTATTGTTTTGGCTCTACTTTATCGCTCAGGTAAAAAGAAAGATGGATTTGTCAGACACTCCAGCCGTGGTGCGTATATGAGAGATTTAAATAAAGAGATAGGACGAAAAAAATAGGGATTCTTTTTTAATTAGATGACCGCTTTGGGTCGTTTTTTGCCATTCGACTTGCAAAATTACTTGATCCAAAGCTGACTTTCAAAAAAGTAAAATTAAGATTAGTTTACGAAACTTAACTTCTTTATAGATTACTTCCGCTTTGTGCCAAAGC
>JACCDV010984464.1_pt1 | contig 43768 bp, 45 predicted proteins | sample 7446131 | NCBI WGS metagenome assembly JACCDV01 (sample SAMN15323448, study PRJNA562643) | freshwater metagenome | isolation source: river surface water | place: USA:Blue River Watershed | collected 2017-08-17
AATTTGATATTTATTATATTCAGTTAAACATTCTTCAAGTAATAAATAGTACATAGCATATTTTTTTTGATTTCTAGAATTAATAAGGCATAATTTAAATATAAAAGGTGTAATTACTATGATTTTTTTATTTGAACCACCACGTTGTTCAGTTTTTGCTGCCGGAAGTCCGGCAGCAAAATTTTCTTGTTCGTAATATTCTTTTTCAGACATTACTTTATAATGTTTGTCAGTAATTGTAAAATCATCGCAATTACATTTTAAAATACATTCTTTTGCATGATCACTTTTATTAGAAGTAACCACACCATACTCTATAAGTTTATAGTGCGTAATGCATAATTTATCTTTATTATTAACTAATTTTAAAAATTCAGGTACAAATGATAGGTCTAAATTTGGTGTAAATGCAGTGCTATATAAATTAAAATATTCTTCAATATTTTTATACTCTGAATTATTACATAAATAAGTGTTTAATTCATTAGGCATGTTATATTCACTCATACTTGTTAATTCTTGTTAGTTATTAATACAAATAATAAATAAAATTCAATTTTTTTTAGGTGGAAATTTAGAAAAATATTTTTTTTCAAGGGTCTCTTGCGAGTCGCCAAGATCCAAGATTTTTCTTGGCGATTGGCAAATATCCTAAATTCAATATAGAATTTTATATTGTTTAATTAATTCAGCGCTGTATAAACATTTTCCAAAATCCAACCAAATAATTTTCATCTTGGATTTGAGAAAATGCTAAATATTTTTTTCAAATTCAATATTGAATTTAATAGTGTTTAAACGATTCACCGCCGTATAAACATTTTCCAAAATACAACCAAATATATTTTATCTTGGATTTTAGAAAATGCAATTGAATATATATTGTTATATATAATACAGATAATACAGAAATAATAGAAACGATCAAAGTAAAAATGTATAAATGTCTTAAATGTAAAAAAGAATTTAAATTTAATTCAGAGTTAACAAAACATCAAAAAAGAAAAACAAACTGTGATATAAACGATAAAGAAGAATTATTTTGTAGTTATTGTAAAATTCCATTTAGTTGTTTATACAATAAAAAGAAGCACGAGAAGACTCAGAAACATATTAATACTTATAATATTCAAAATAGTAATGTACAAATTGGAAATAATAATTTACAAAATATAATACAATTAACACTAAATACAAATACATTTACAAATTCAAATGTCGGTTTAGTATCAAATTTATCAGTGGAATTAATATATGGGATTTATGAAAATGTAATAAATAGTAAATATTTAGCGACATTTCAAAAGGCAGTACGATTATTCAAAGAAGCAGTAATATTTATATTAGATAGACTACATTTTAATATTGCAAATACAGAAAATCATAATTTAAAGATATTATTAATGTTTCCAAAAATTGAGAAATTGGTATATGAATATTTAATATTAGAAATAAATAAAGAATCGAATGAATTAGTATGGAATTCAATATCTTATGAACAATTATTAGATGAGATATTTAATTTATTATTAAGTATTAATATTACAAATGTAGAAAAACATAATAATGAAGTGAGAAAACAGAATATAATATTTGATGATTGCATAGCGTTTTTAAGATTAAATTTATTAGAAGATAAAGAAAATAAGAACGAAACTAAAAGAGAGATTGAAGAATTATTAAATGATTTATATATAAAATTTAATAAAGATCAAAAAAAAGAAGATCGAGAAGTTAAATTAAATATTTTAGATAAGATTAATGAATATAAAAATTATAGAGAGAATGAATGTAGATTATCAAATGGATTTATTCCAGAAATTATTAATTCAAATATAATATAATAATAATAATATAAACAAATTAAGCACTGCTATAAAAAAAAAATACAATGGATTTTGAAACTTTCAAATGCAAATATAGAACGAGTCCGTTTTTAAGTTTTATTATTGCAATAACAATAATAAGTTTGATAATGTCAATATTAAAGATAGAGACAGACATGCCAGTACTATCAATATATTTTGTAATACATTTATCAATATTATTTTTAGTTGATAAAAAAGAATGTGAACTAAAACAAATGCAAAGATTACTATCGAATTCTAAAAATTTAATAAATTAAAAAAATATTTAGTAAATTAAAATTGAATTTTTTATTTAAAGAGTAATATAATATAATAGTAATAAGTAAAATGAAATTTTGCGATGCGTGTGATAACATATTAATAATATCGACAAAAAATGATAATTTAAAATATATATGTCAGACGTGTTTAAAAGAATATGCGACATCTGATGAAGATACATTAATGAAGACAGTATCATTTAAAGAATCCGAAACCCTATATAAATCAGAAATATATTTAAACGTAGCACATAATGACCCATTAGCCCCACTAGTAGAAAAAGAATGTAAAGAATGTGATGAAACAATAATAAAACAGATATTAATAGGAGATAATTATCAAGGATTATATATATGTCCGAAATGCAAAACGAAGTTTATAGATTAATAATTACTAATGTTAAGGCTATTAGTAGTTACATCATAAGTTAAATCTAGATTATTATCTTTAACCGACGAAAGAATATGAACATTAGATTTAATATTATAATATTCTTTATTGATTAATTTTTCAACATCAAGATCAGTATAATTAGAAGAATCAAAATTTAATAATTTTGAGAATCTTTTTTTTACAAAATTGATTTCATCTTGCGTAACATCATTATGATTAATATATTCATTTAATATTTTTTTGTTGCGCGTTCTAATTTGATTAATAGTATAATAACGATTAATATTTTTAATACTAAAATAATGTGTAATATTTAAATCTAATTTTTTATTATTAGTAGTAGATTTAAAATCGGAGAAGAATTCATTTAAGAGCAGGTAATTGGGGAATTGGTGTGTAGTTTTAGCGGAATAATTATCTTCATTTAAAATTTTTTCTAAATAGAAATATGATTTTTTAGAAAGTTTAGTTAATAATTCAATAATTTTAGGATTAAAATTTTTTTTATAAATAATCGATGATTTTTTTAGAAAAATTAATAGATTAGTAATAAATGTAAAAGTATCATAAGCGGTAAAATAAATAAAAAGAATATTAAAATTTTTATTTTTTAGAAGAAATTTTAATTTATGTAAATTATTTTTAATAAAATTTGGGAATATTTTATTTAACTCGGCAATAATTCGTTTAGTTTCGTTTTTAATATAAGTTTGTCTGACAGTAGATTTTTCTTTTTCAATAATATTTTCATCAATAAGTTTTAATAAAACAAAAGATCTGCCATAATCAATAATACAAGAGAAATACCCAGTATGTTCAAATTGAAAGCAATTATCTAAATCGCCAATGTCAGTATTGAAATTGTCAGAAGAATCACTAGAATCGAAATTATTATTTTTATTAGTATCATAAATATTAGGATAAGTATTAATATAATTAACTATATCATTATTAAAAGTACTATTTAAATCATAAATTACATTACTACCAGTATCAACTTTTGAATTTAAAAACATTGTAATATTATTTAAATGGAGGTCGCCGTGAATGACGCCTTTAAGATTTAAACAATATAATGAATAAATAATATCAAAAATATATTTGCAAAATAAATTATAATCTTGAGTAAAGTCACCGAGCAATTTATTATTATAACCCGTAAGAATCAAATTCAAATGATTAAATAAAGTTTTTCCAGAATATTCAGAAAAGAAATTTAAAGAAACATTAGACATTAACATATTATTTTGTGTTATTTCAATAATATTATGTAATTTTTTTTCAAGTTTAGAAATTAATTTAACATTATTAATTTGTAATAAATTATTTTTAGCAAGATACAAATAATTTAAAATATTTTTAATTTGGTCACTATAATCAATTTTTTTAAATATTTCTGTATTATTATATAAATTTTTATTACTTTTAGAAATTAAAATCCAGTTTGCAAATAACGAGAATGATAAAGAAATATTATTATGAATCAAATTATTAATAATTCTATTAATTAACATTTCTTTCCATTGGAAATGAATTAAATGTCCATAATTTTTTAATTGTGTGTAATTAAATGGCATTAATTTTTGTCCAAGATCTAAACGAGTATCCTCAGCATAATAAATAAAATTCATAAAATCAGTTATTATAAGTTTATTTTTATCAAAAATATTTTTAAAAAAGATAATATCCTTTGGCGTTGCGAGTGTATTAAAAAATACTTCTTCGACATTTAATAACTGATTATTTTTATTTTTTACATATAATTCTGTCAACCAAGTAAGAGTATAAACTTTTAATAATAATATTTTATTTAATAACAATTTTTTATAGTTTGAATACATATTAGATTTATTTAGATTATAAATAGAAAAATCTAAATCAAATTCTTTATTATTAAAATTGTTAGTTAAATAATCGTAAATTTCAATAATAATTGGATGTGTAAATAAAGATTGTAATTTATCTATATTTGCGATTCTATGTTTATACTCGCCATCTTTAGAAATAGAAGATAAAGAATAAACAATTAACTGATTACTAACAATTTTATTATCAATATTGCCATAGACGAATCCATAATTTACTATTTTATCATTTCTAATTAATTTACAAACAGTAACAATAGTATTTGTTTTAGAGAATAAGAAATCATTAGATAATATAATACTATTCATAAATTTAAAAATATCTAAAATTTTATAATTTAATTTTTTAAATTTTACTAATTTATTTTTATTTGAAAAAGTTAACTCAGATAAATCATTTTTTAAATAATATTTTTGTATAAGTTCTACAATTATTTTTTTATTAAAACTCATATTTAAATAATAATAATAATAATATTATTTAAATCTTAGGAATTAATATTTATATAATAATAATTAAAAAATAATATTATCTAAATAGAAGAACGATGCCACCAAAAAAAAAAATAATAGCAAAAGAACTTACAGAAGAAGAGATTAAAGAGTATTTAAAGAATAGTATATTAGTAAATAAAGATCAATGGTTAACAATACCAGTTAATTCATTTATAAGTTATTATAAAGATGATGGAAAATTTGTAAAAGGAGGGTATGTTAAATTAATATTTACAAAAAAAGATGCAAAAACTGAAACTATGAATGATTATTTAATATATAGTACAAAAATAGATAAATATAACAATGATAAATATTATAAAGAATTTACCATAAACTTATCTAATATAAAAGAGATATATAAAAAAATAGATGCATCGGCAATAATGGAGTATCAAATTATTAAAGCGAATATAACAAAATTATTAAATTTAAATGCAGAAAAGATGAATGATATTGTTGATAGAATAAATCAAATTGATAAAAAAATAAATAAATTAGAAGAAAACCATTATAAAACATTAAAATTAATTAAAAATTTACATAATATTAAAAGTTTAGATACATTAAAATAAATTATTCAACTAAACTACTAAATGCGATTGCTTTATTTCCAATCATATTACTAACACGCGAATCTTTTGATTTTACTCTAAAAATTCGGTCGCCAACAATACTTTCATTATACATTTGATTGTCAAAATTAGAATTAATACGGCTTTTTTCAATTGCTTTATTGGTTTCTTCTACTAATTTTTTATTAAGTCCATTTAATTTAAGGGACATATTTTTTTCATCATTATCTTTTTTATTTACGTATAATTTATACGATTCCATAGTTTAAAAATATATTTTAGCACTGATAGGTGTATTATAATAAAATAAAATAAAATAAATTACAATAAAATTAATTGTTATGAAAGTAACTATAATAATAATCTAAATATTGAATATTATTTAGATAGTCATATACAATATCATATTGCTCAGCAACATTAATATTTAGTTTTTTATTTTTAATGTCAATACTAATTACAATTAATAATTTATTTAATTTATCATAATTAATTGTATATTCAGAAGGGATTTGTTGAGTATCTAATTTAATTACATTTTTTAAAATTTTATCAGCATTATTAATATTATTTTCAAAAATTGACAAATTTTTAATAAAATATTTTGTCATAAATTTAAAATGATAATCGTATAATTTCATATTCTGTCTATAATCAGGAAATAACGTAATAAATAAATTTAAATCTTTTTTAGTTAAAAATATTTTTAAACTAATTAATTGTAACATATTATAATAATTTTTATCAATCATCATATTATTAAATTTATCAAGCATGTCGTAAAAATTTAATTTTTTAGTAAATGTATGATTATAAATTAGATTTCTAATTTTGGCCATTAAATTACTTTCTAATAAAATATTAGAATATTCTTTTGTTTTATTAAAATTTTTACTTCTTAAAATAATGCCAAAAATTGGTTCATAATTTGCTAAATGTTTTTCTTTTTTATATCTTGTAATTTCATTATTTAATGAATTATAAATTTGATTTAAATGTTGAAAATTATTCATATCATATTTTTGAGTAATTGGAATACCAATAATTTCATTTTCGTTAACTATTAACTTTTGATTATTATTAAATTCATACATATTTACAGATTGTAAGAATATTAATTTATTATTATTATAATGTAAATTTTCAATAAAAGGATGAAATTCATTATATTTCATACATAACGTATAACATTTATTTGTATCTAGTCTGTCAAATGAGAAATCTGGATAAAATTTTAATACTTCTGATAATACATCTTTATATGTTTTATTATTAATAAATAATAGATTGTTAGCATCATATGCTTTATTAGTTGAAATTTTCCATTCCGAATTATAATAATATAAATTAATAAGAGTTCCATCATATACTTTATATAAATTAAATTCATTCATATTAAAGTGTTTTTCAATTTCAGTTTTAATTAACTTCTGTGAATTGAATAATTGAATTGGAACTACTAAAAATTTATATTTATTTGTATCTTTATTATATTGTAAAATTAAACCATTGCATTCAAATGACATTGGATTTTCAAAATTAGATTTAAAACGATTTGCAATAAACATTACACGCATTTCATTACTATTTGATTCTTCAATTACCGTTTTGATATAATTTTTATATACATATGATCTAATATAATTTAATGGTTTTTCTGATTTTTCTTGAATATATTTATATGTATTCATTTTAGTAAATTAATTAATTCAATATAATATATTATTTATATTATATATAAGTTAATATTTAAATACAATTTAATAAAATGTCTTTATTTGGTTTAAAGTTTGGTAATAAATCATTTGATAACTCGCTTACGCTTAGAGAAAATATTAGTAATACAGTTTTAGAAACAATTACTAATTCTTCTTATATTACAAATAATGGTGCATCATCGTCGCAAAGTCTTGAATTAGATTGTTCAGAAGTTGCATTAGCAATAATAAAAGCATACTCTCAAAATGCAGGGCTATGGGGGCCGCCGCCTGACGCGGAAAAATTATCTAAACTATGTTCTGCAGAAAATATAACACAAAATTCATCAATTAGTTTAAATGTAACAACTAGTAATAGTGATAAATTTGCAGATGAAATATCCGCTGATTTAAAAAATAAATTCAAACAAGCAGAAGAAACAATAGAAGATAAAAATTGGTATGAAATGTCCGGATTCAATCAAAATACTGATAATTCTCAAAATATTAAACGTATTATTGAAAATGTAACTAAAAAAAATATAAAAGAAATCGTTAAAGAAACTACAAATAAAGCACTTTCTACTCAATTTTTAGCAGTAAAAGGCGTGGGTCAATTAAAAAACGTAAGTCAAATAAGTACAATTACTTTAATTGCATCTACTATTAATGATGCAATATTTGAAGGTGTAGATTCGTTAGTACTAGATAAAACAGTTGAGCAATTGTCTAAAACTGAAAGTAATGATGCAGTATCGGAAACAATTGGAAAAATGTTTTCTGATTTAACATCTGCTGTATCTGATACATTTAAAACTATGTTTAGTGAAATCGGTTCTGCTGTAAAAACAGCAGTCGGTAGTTTTGCATTTGTTATATTTGCAGTTATTGCAATCGTTGCACTTGCTTTATTTACATCTCCAAAATTATTATGTATACCACCTGCTAGTTATGTACTGCCATTTTGCAGTTCATCACCAACGCCAGAACAACAAATGCAGGAGCAAATGCAACAACCACAAATGCAACAACCAAATTATCAACAGCCCAGTTATCAACAGCCAAGTTATCAACAACAGCCAAGTTATCAACAACCAAGTTATCAACAACAGCCAAGTTATCAACAGCCAAGTTATCAACAACAGCCAAGTTATCAACAACCAAATTATCAACAGCCAAGTTATCAGCAACCAAGCGCCCCAATAATGCCAGTAAATAATTATTACCCCCCTGCTAATTAATAATTCTTTTTAAATGAACGCATATTTAATGTTGAACTTTCATTAATTGAAGTATCACCCATACTAGATTCATATTGTTTATTATTAAATGTATATTTAGAACCCATTAAACCCATTTTACGGTCTTTAAATCCAGATTCAGTAAAATCGGCATCGGTGTCAAAATCGTCAGCGTGTAGTGCATCATTAGAAATATTATTAGGTTTTCGATGTTGATTATGTATTTCATTATTAAAATTATTTAATTTATTTTCTAAACTGCTTTTAACTGAGTCATAATTATTATTGGCTTGTGTAATTAATTTAGTATAATTAATAATTTCGTAATTATTATTATTTTTTTGCAGAGTATTTTTATTAATTTCTGAATTATTATAAATAAATTCCGAATTATTTGAATTAACAAGTTGAATATTAGATGATTTATTATTAATTTCTTTGTTATTTCCTTTATTAATGAAGTTATCATTATTTGATTTAATAGATTGTCTAAATATAACATTTAAAATATCATTTTTATCTTTAACTTTATTATTTATATTTTCTTTATTATTGCCCTTAGATAAATAATTATTGTTATTAGACATTTCACTATGGCGAAGAATATTATTAAGAATATCATAATCTTTTTTGCTAAAAATTTTATTATTTAAGGCATCAACCAATTTATTTTTCTTATCATCAGTTAATGTAGTTAATAACTCATTATTCTTAAAAAATTCTTTATTTTTATTAATTTGTCTTGTTTGATTATTTTTTGAAATTTTATAGTTTATTTCTTGATTTGAAAAATCACTTTTTTTTTTATTTTGATAATTGTCAATTCCAATAACTAATTGTTTTAATAAATTTTGTTCATTATTCAATATTTTTTGTTTATCATCTTTTTCTTGTTCATTTTTATTTTTCATAATATTAATGTCTTTAATATTGGCCTGCGATAATAATTTAGTATATTGTGCAATTTTATATTTCTGATCAGGAACCGCATTCCAACCAGCAGGTAAACTGTTTAAAGAAATATCATTAATTATATCTCTTCTATTTTGAAGATCTTGTATATTATGTAAAACAGGCTCTGACTCATCGACATCGTGTAATAACACTTTTGAATCTTTTGATTTAATTAATTGGACACTTGGAGCCCAAGCATCATTAGACTCTTCAAAATTTTTATATCTATTTTTAAATCCTGAATATGATTTTTTTTTATTTTCTAATACTGCTGATTCTGATAATCCTTTGCTATGAATTGAGTTATCTGAATCATCTTTAAATGAATATTTAAAATCATCTTTACGTTTCCATATTTGTTCTTGGTATTTGCCCATCATAGGTTCATTATGAATAGAACGCGGATCTTTGTCCATAAATCCTAAAAATAAATCATTTTGGAATGGTTCTTTATCATTGCGCCGGCCATAATAATGTAAATTTAATTTGCCAACTGAATCTGTATTTTTTCGTTTTTCTTCGTGTGCAAATGTTGCAGGCTCTGGTGATAAATCTTTTAATGTACTTTTATAATAATCATCTAAAACAGAATTTGAATTTTCTAAAATATTAGTAACTTCAAATTTTTTTATTAATTTTTTATCATCAATATATTTATATGTTCCTAATTTAGACATTTTAAATAAAAATTAAATTAAATTATTATAATCTTTATTATATAATATTAATTATATTTTAAATTCAGTATTTATAATTTTCTATCATTTACAATTAGCAATAAAATGAGTGACACTAAAAAGAATATAAAAACTGAATCATATATAATAATTCCTGTAAAAACGATTTCAAAAAAAAAAGATCCATGTAGTCAAATAAATAAATATGTAAATAAATACAACCCTAAAAATAAAAGATATTATCAATCAAGTGTTGATAATGGCAATTATACATATTTAAATGACGGGAAATATAATGATCAGTGGCGTCGATTTTTTTAATTTATTATTAAAATATAAATATTATTATAATAATGAGTTCAATTAGCGAGTCAAAAAAAAATATATTAAAATTATTTAATAAATATTTATTAAATAATAATTCTAATTTATATTATGAGAAATCTGAGAAAAAATCAGACGATGAATCTGAGAAAAAATCAGATGACGAATTAGACGATGAATCGAATGATGAATCAGATGACGAATTAGACGATGAATCGAATGATGAATCAGATGACGAATTAGACGATGAATCGAATGATGAATCAGATGACGAATTAGACGAAGAATTAAAATATGAATTTGATAATAAATTTGATTCAGAATTAAATGAAGAATTAGAAAATGAATATCCAAATATACCAAATATACCTATACAATCCGAAAAAAAAGGAAAAAATGAAAATGAATTAACATATCAATATGATATAAGTGAATTAATTGATATATTGCGAGATTTTTAAATTTTATCTTCTTGTAGACGATATTCTACATAATTATTTAATTTAATAATAATTTCAGGGTCAATATTATCTAAATTAATGCGTATACCATCAGAATTTTGTTTAAAATTTTTAGGGTCGACGTGTTCTTTTTTTAAAAAATTTAAAATAGAAATTAATACATCTTTATTAAATTGCAAACACCTGTGACAAATATTTTGTTTAATAATATCTAATGTATCACTCATGTTTATATTTAACGTATAAATCAAATATATTTTTATTTAATGGTGTATTAATTACAGTTTCCGAATTATATTTAATACTTAATTGATTAATTAATTTTAAATATAAATAATATTTTTTTAAAATTTCATATATACTTAAATACGGGTCAATTTTAATATAATTATCATTAGAATCAGTATTTAAAATATTTACAATACCTTCTGATGTTGATTTAATAGAAATAATAGTATTATCTAGCGTGTTTAGTTTATTAATTAAATCTTTTATTAAAATAGTATTAGTTGATGTTTTAATAATTTTATCAGTATTAATTAAATTATTAAAATATTTCCAAGTATTATTTTTTTTACTATTAATTTCAGTTTTAATTTTTTCTTCAACTAATATTTGTGAAATAATACCTTCATTTAATAATTCAATATGTTGATTTTTTAATTTTGAAATAAAATAATTCATAGATGGTTCAACAATAGGAATAAATGGATAAGCATTAATTGTAATTTTATCAGAACCCAATGTATATTTTACTTTGCCAACAACAATTGGAATAATATCATCTTTTTTAAATAATTTAGTATCATTATTTTGTTTAATAAGAGCAATAATAATACTATTTAACTTATATTCGGGTGAGATAATATGAATAGAATTTGGAATATTTTTTAAAATCATATTATTATTAATAATTTCGGATACTTGCATATCTAAAATAACTTCATTTTTAATAAATATAATACAAGTTGCTTCAAATTGAATTGATAAATTAAATGAGCAGTTTAAATCATTTTGGTTACATTCAAGTAATGAACGATTAATAATTTTATTAATATTTAAAATATATGAATTTAAAAAACATTTATTTTTATATTTTTGTTCAATTAATTTAATAAGTCTAGAATTTATATCATTATTAAAAATATCATTAATTGATGTAATATTTAATATTACGTCAAAAATTTTATTGACAAGCATATTATTATAATTATTATAAAATAATGCTATTAATTGCAACTGTTAATATACTAAGATAATAATTTTAAAATTCAATTTTAAAATTATTATATTTATTCAGATGTAAAAATGAATCTAATTGTATATTAGTAAAAATGAATAAATTAAACTGAAGTTTATATTTATCTAATTTGTGAATTAATAAATCAATATTATCTATTTGATATAATTTAATAATTAAAAAACAAAATTGATTAATTGAAGAAAAATATTTTAATTGATTAATACATTTTTTTATCATACTTGATTCATATGGTGTATTTATATATTTTGACATTTTGAATACCTTTTTATTTGAAAAATATAATAAATTATAAAAATAAGATATTTTTTTAATATCTTGTAAATATAAAAATTGTATTGTAGAATATTTAGATTTATTAAAATAATTTATAAATCTATTTTTAAGCAATACATCTAAATCGAATAAATTAATATAAATTTCAGTCGGCAATAAATTAATAATTGTTATATGCTTTATACTATAGATATTAAAATCTATTGTAATGTATTTTGAATTATCATAATTTACTAAATATGATTGTAAAATCTTAATTACTGTATTAGCATCATACGATTGACAAGATATTAAATTATTATTAAATTGTTTTATATTTGCATAAGATTTAATATCATTAATTTTAATATAAATAATAAATATATTGTTGCATTTAATAATTATAAAAAATTTAGAGACCGTAACTAAGAAATTATATAATGTGTTAAAATTTAAAAGTGTATTGTGAAATTGTATTTTGTAATGCATTTTTATAATATATTATAGTAATTAAAAATAGTATGAATATAATATAATAAACAAAAAAATAACAAGAATAATAAAAATGGACTCGGCCGAGTATAAAGTAATTAAAACAAACTACTCAAATGAAGATATTAAAAAAATAACTGAATTTAATCAATCTCATATTGATATGGCAAAAAAAATATTAAAAACAAATAAAGAGAAAATTTTAAATGATAAAGAGTATGCAGATATGAAAATATTAGATAGAATTAAATATATGCAAAATATTGAAGAATTTAAAGTATTTTGTAGAACATATCCTATTGTTAGTAAATATATTATTGCATTCGGACTATTTAGTAAAAAAGCATTTATTAAATACCTAAACTGGAAAAGTACTGTTAGGCCTAGTGATGAATGCCGTAATGAATTAATTAAAAATCAAAGAAAACAGGAACTATGGAAGAATAAATATATTTATAGTATGTACGTTAAATATTTATATCAAGAAAAAAACCCACACGCAAGTTTAAAAGAGTTAAATTTAGCATTTGATGAATCAGTTAAATTATTAAATGAAGAAACAAATGAATTTTTTGATAAATATGAAAAAGAATTATCAAAACTAGAAGAAACTAAAAAAATATATAATGAAGAGAAAAAAAATAAAATTATTGAACAATTAAAAATTAAATTACAAAAAAATTTATAATTTAAAATTAATTTTAATTATATAAAATACAAAACTATAATGTATATCAATATTTATTATTTAAACATAAAAAAAGAAAAAAAAGATTATATATTATTATGCAAATCTGAAACCCAAGATATTGATTTTAATGAAATAAATAGTATGATTCATAAAAATTTAAATGATACTACTAATTCAAATGCTAATTATTATGAATTATACTATTTAAAAAAAGGAGTAGTGTTAGATTATACAGAAGATATATGGAAAAAATGTATTAGTTTATATTTAGAAAAGATAGATATTAAAAATATTATTGATGTTAAATATGTAAAAAAAATTAAAGAAAATAATATAATATTATATTCTTTAAATGAGTATGAATATAGTTTAAAACAATATTTAATCTATAATCATATTAATAATTAAATTAAAATATATTTTTTTTGTAATAATATATTAAATAATCTATTCAAAATGAAATTATTATTATTATTATTAAATATATTATTATTATTTAAATTAAATGAATCAAAATTATGTAATTATATATCTAAAATTAAATATAATGAATTATCAAAACAATATCCAGAACATTCATCTAAGTTTGATGTGTTAAGTAATATACCATTGCCAATTTGGGTTACTGATCGAGATAATAATGCATTTAATAATATGAAAACTGCATTAGATAATTGTGGAGATTTATTAAATACATTTATAATATATGCATTGCCAAATAAAGATTGTGAAGCAGGGTTTTCTTCATCAGGTACAAATAAAAATTCAAATGATTATATTAATTATATTACTGAAATGAATAAAATATTAAATAATCGAAAAGCAATACTAATTATGGAACCAGATGCTATCGCTTTAAGTATGGATGGCAGTTGTGGAATTCAATATGATTATATAGGCAATTTAAAAAATGCAATTAATATTTTATCTTCTAACTCAAACATAGAATTATATATAGATGTTGGCTATTGGGTAGTTATATATGGGGAAGATAAAATTAAAGAAGTAATAAATATAATAAATCAAATCGATCCATCAAAAAAAATAAAAGGAATAAGTTTAAACTTATCTAATTACCGGAGTAATAATGAAATGATAAATGCGTGTAAACGATTTAAAGATTTTTCTGGATATAATTGTATAATTGATACTAGTAGAAATTGGAATGGTCATAGTAGTGATAATCAGTGGTGTAATTTATTAACTGCTGGAATTGGCGAATTGCCAGTTGAAAAGCCCGCAGAATCAATTGATTATTATTTATGGTTAAAACCGCAATCTGAATTAGATGGTTCTTGTATTGGATTTAGTAATTCATATCAAGTAAATAAAAATGCAGGAGAATTTGATTTAGAATTTTTATTAAAATTGTGGAATCAAGGAAACCCAGAAATACAAAAGTGTTAATCATATAATTTAATTAATTCTTCAATATTATTATTATATATTTGTTTTTCAATTTGTCTATGGGTATGTTTAATAGATTCTAAATTATTTTTTAATTGCGTTTCGATTTTTAATATACTATTATATTTAATTATCAATTCATTTTTAGTAATTTCATTATTATGCAACTGGATTAGAAGATTAGTTTGATATTTTAATTTTTTTTTATCTAAAATATTTTCAGAATAAGTTAAAAATCTATGTATTTTAAGAAATTTTAAAAAATATTCATCTTCATTATAATTATCAGACATACCTATTAATATACTATTAATTATATAAAATAACTATGTTAATTATATAAATAGAAATAAAATTTCAATTTTTTTTAGAATAAGAATGATACTTGCATAGTATATTGACTTGTACTTGTCATATGGCGGCCAGATAATAGACGTAAATAAAAATTTACTAAATTAGGATTTTTTTCATTAAATAAACGATTTTTATAACCCAAACTAAATTTAGAAGCAGAAATATTAATTCTATAATATGAACTATCAACTGGACTAAAATGTTTAGTTTTAGATAATGGTATTGCAAAAATAATATTATTACTTTTAATATTGTCAGCATTACCAATACCAATTACATTTAAATCAGTTGCATTATTGACAATATCTGAACAAACTAAAACATAATCGTCTGCAAATATCTGGTCATAACATAATAAATCTGTTGTTGAATCTAAAAAATTTAAATCATAATAACTAGTTTGTTCTAAACCCAATATATAATGCAATGAACCGGATGAGTTGCCAAAACTAGAACCAACACTAACTAAACTATTTATATTACCACCTGCCCATATAATGCAATTCCAATCTATATTAATTGGAGATTTTGGAATCGATGTCCAAGTAATTCCATCATTAGAATACATAATTCTATTATATGTTTTATCGGAAGCAACTGCTACAAATTTATTAACCGGCGACCAAGTTACAGAAGTCCAATAATTATTAGACGCGACCGAATGTTTATGCCAAGTAATCCCATCATAAGATAACATTACTCTTTTATCATCTCCCGACGATGCAACTGCAATAAATTTACCATTACCCCAAGTTATCGAACGCCATTCAAAATTATCAGTAGCCATTCTTGCAATCCAATTAATTCCATTATTAGAAGTCATAATTCTATAACTATTTCCATACGCAGCGACTGCGCAAAATAATTCTAAATCAGCAGACCAAATTACAGAAGTCCAATAATTATCATATGTAGAAGTTCTAGAAATCCAATTAATTCCATCAGTAGATGTCATAATTCGATCACCAGTTCCTGATGATGCAACTGCTACAAACATATTATTTCCCCAAGTAATTGATCGCCAATCATTATTAGGTGTTATTTGTAGTGACCAGTTGAAACCATCTGGTGATGTCATAACTCGATTATAATTTCCACTTGCCGCGACCGCACAAAATAATTCTAATTCGGGAGACCACACAATAGAAGTCCAATAATGGTCAGCAGGCGATTGTACAGATTCCCAATTACTAATATTATTTTTAGAAATCATAATTCGATCATTTAATCCATTAGATGAGACTGCCACTAAAACGTCGTCATTATTAATATTCCCCCATGCAACAGACATCCAATCATTATTAGATGCCGATGTAATTTTATTCCAATCGGTTCCATTATTAGAATACATAATTCGGTCACGTGTAATATTACTAAAATCAAACCCTAATCCAAATTTAGCGCTAGTTGTATTTTTTATATTTATTTTTCGATTAATATTGTCAAAACTAACTACAAAATTAGCAGGCGGGTCAAATTCATCTGAATAATCATTTAGTTGATCTTCAATTAAACCAAGAACTTCACCAATATTTTCATATTGTTTTGTAGAAGTCCCAAAGTTTAATGATATAGTAGTATCTTGTTTTTTATACTTATTTGGAATAATTATTTTATCAGAATTAAATAATACTAATTTGCAATTAACGTCACTAAAATTTGGAAACGGACTCGCAGGTTCGCCATTTGGAGTTGAACCCGATGCATTAATAACATCAATATAATTATACGCAGTAATACTTTGCGTAGAAGTGCCAGCAATTTCAGTAACATTATAATAAGTACCATTTCCAAATCCTAATATCGGCCCGGCTGAATCTTTATGATTAAAATCTATTATACACGGATAATCACAAGTAATTGTATACGCAGTGGTAAATGATTCTCTTTCTATTTTATAATTAGTAATTACATTTTCAATTGACGATTCTTTAACATCAAAATTTAAATTATCAGGATAACTTATAAACACATTAGGATTATTAATATTTCTAGGATTATTTAATGCTTTTTTAACGGCCTGTGCTAATTGATAATCAGTTTTAATTGCATCTTTATATTCTATTACAATTAGATATTTAATATTTTTATAAGTAATATATAAAGAATTATTACTATTTCCAAATAATATAATTTCAGAATTCAAATCTAAATTTAATAACTCTATATATTGCGGTGCTTTAAAAAATAAATTAGTTGGAAAATTTAAAGTAATATCATTATTTAAATTATACACATTACTTTTATTTGCATTAGATAATAATACATTTTGACGAATCATTTTTAATTAGTATTATTAATAATTAAGAAATAAATTTATTTACTTATTATTTTTATACTAATAAAATTATATTTTATAAAATATAATTTTATTAGTAAATACATTATTTTCAAAGAATTAGCAAAATAAAAAATAGTGTTAAATATTTAATATGACTATTATTAATCAAGTTACTAGTTTTAAAATTTCAGGTTTTAGTTATACTGGTACTGATTCTCAATTAAATTATACTGCCGGCGTGGTTGCAGGAATCGCCCAGCCATCAAAAGCATTAGTTTTAGATGCTTCGAGTAATATAGTATCGGGAGTTAATAGTTTAAAAGCATCATCAATTAGTACAGATAATTTAATAATTAATAACTTTGAATTCGATAATGCAGTTCTTTCTAATTTATCAACACTAGCCGGAATTACATTAGGTGTTGCCGCTGAAAATAAAGTATTAACTGTTAATAATTCAAGAAATGTTATTAATATTAATAATATTAGTGCTAATTTATTGACTGGTGTTATAAACACTTCATCTCAACCTAATATTACATCTCTTGGTACATTAAGTAGTTTAGTAAGTAATGGAAATGTGAATATTAATCAACATAATGGGACATCAACTGGATTAATGCTGAATAGTGTATTGGTAACTGCATCGGCAAATGAATTAAATCGTTTAACAGGCATTACGACTACTACTGCCGAATTAAACCGATTGAGTGGAATAACAACTTCAACTGTCGAATTAAATAGACTAACTGGATTAATTGCAACAAGTTCTGAATTAAATCGTTTAAGTGGGGTTACTGCATCACCAGTTCAAATAAATTTTCTTGCTGATGTCAATGCAGGAACCGCATCAGCATCAAAAGCACTTGTATTAGATTCATCTCGTAATATTACTAATATTAATAATTTAAATTCAACAGGAACTATTAGATTGTCAACAGGTAGATTATTTTTAGATAATACATTATTTGGATTTTCTCATAGAAATACAACTGGTGGATTATCTGAAATAGTAACATATTCAGATGGTAATAATATGAATTATATAGGTTCACATACAAATAATGATTTTAGTTTATCTGTTAATCAAATTCAATATCTTACTGTAAAAAATACAACTGGTAGAATTGGCATTAATACAACAACACCAAATAGTCAACTTGAAATTAATAGTAATTCAGGAAACTGTTTACGTTTGTTTAATAGTGGCGGTAACTCTTTATTAGACATCACTATTAATAATCAAGGCATTGCTAATTTATCATTAACAGGGACTTTGCCATCATTTTTATTATCTCATTCTGTAAATATTAATGATACTAGTGTTTCAAATAATTCATCAACTGGAGCATTAATAGTAGCAGGTGGAGTCGGAATTGGAGGTACATTAAATGTTAATGGTTCAATTAGCACATCTGGAAACATTGCTGGAACATTAACTACTTCAAATCAATCTAATATTACAACAATAGGTACTTTAACTGGGTTAACTTCAACAGGTGTTGTTAATATTACAAATAATACTGCATCAACATTATCAACAAATGGGGCACTAATAGTTTCTGGTGGGGTTGGAATTGGTGCTGGATTAAATATAAATCAAAAAATACAAACATTATTACAAAATACTATTTGGAATGATTCTTCTATGTTCGGCATTGGGTTTTTATCATCAAATACTACACATACTGATGGGATTACATCATCGAATTCTACAAGAAGTATTATAACAACAACGCATATTCGTAGAATTCAATTAAACGCATCAAATTCAAATGTAACGACAACATTAGCATCATCATTATATATTGAAAATGCACCTTTAGCAGGAACTAATATGAGTATAACTAATTCGTATGCATTAGTTATAAACGCAGGCAGAACTTTAATTAGCGACACCACTACATCAAATTCATCAAGTACTGGGGCATTAGTTATTAGTGGCGGTGTTGGAATAGGAGGTGCATTAAATGTTTCTGGTAATATTTTAACATCTGGGAGCATAAGTGGTCTATTATCAACCGCAAACCAATCAAATATAACATCAGTTGGAACTTTAACTGGGTTAACATCAAGTGGTATTGTTAATATTACGAATTCGACATCTTCATCAAGTTCAACTAACGGTGCATTGGTTGTTTCAGGCGGTATTGGTATTGGTGGTGCTTTAAATATGGGAAATTTATTTGAAAATGTACGTGTAACTACCACATCATATACTAATTTTATAAATTGTAGAAATTCAACAAATGGTAGTAATTATTCTATACAGTTAAATAATAGTAATGCATTAGTTGGAACAACAACAAGCACCGGTTTATTATTTATGACTGAAAATAGTACACGAGCAACAATTTTATCTAATGGCAGATTTGGAATTAATAATACAAATCCTCAATACCAGTTAGATGTTTCTGGTTTAATATCAACAAATTCTGGATATTTGATTAATGGTTCATATGTAATTGACTCAGGCAGAAATTTGGTTAATATCGGTTCTTGCAATGCTACAACAATTAATCCCTGGTCATCATATCAATTAAATGGAACAACTGTAATTGATTCTAGTAGAAATTTAGTTAATATTAGTACCTGTAATGCATCATCTATAAATCCATCATCAAGTTATCAACTTAATGGGGTAACTGTAATGGATTCATCTAGATATCTATACAATCTTAGTGGCTGTTCATCATCATCATTTCGTATAAGTGGTACTACTGTTATAGATAGTTCTCGAAATCTTACAAATATCAGTGGCATTAGTGCATCATCTATTTATTCATCATCTAATATTACAACTAATAGTTATGTATATGCATCGTCATATTTGCAATCTGGCGGGGATTTGTATGTTGGATCGGTTGCAAGAGTTTATGGGTATTTACAAATTGGTACATCTAATGATACTTCACGTCTTATTTCTGCCTTAAATGAATATATATCAACAGGTGATAGTGCATATATTACATTTGGTCGTTCAAATAATGATGGTAACCAAGCAGAAATGGCTTTTACATATAATGGATATACTGCAAATTCAAATCGATTTGCATTAGGATTTCACGGCCGACCAGATATTATCTATATGAGATGGGATAGATTAGTATATCGCTCAGATAATGCATCTGGATTTAATACAACGTCTGATTTAAGATTAAAAAAAGATATAATATCTGCAAATTTAACTAATTGTTATAATAATATTAAAAATTTACGATTAGTAACATATAAATGGAAAGATGATAAAACTCAATTAAATACAGCAGGTGGTTTGCATAAGAATTTATTAGGTTGGATTGCTCAAGAGGTTGAAACCATTATACCGGATGCAGTTACAATTTCAGAAGATAATGGTTTAACAGATTGCCGCTCATTAAAAAGTGATATAATTTATCAAAATTTATTTGGCTGCGTACAACAATTAATCAAAAAAATAGAAAATTTAGAAAATGAAAATCAATTATTGAAAGAACAAATAAAAACAATTAATGATAAACTAAATATGTAAAAATAAAATTAGTAATTAATATTTATTTTTTTTATTATTTTTTTTATTTGTCATTAATATAAAATCTTGATTGTTATATATTTGAAATTTTCAAAAGTTACAAAATGCTTGTTTCAGGAGGTAAAAAACGTAGCCGTCGCTCAGTCAAAAAACACGGCAAAGGCGTTAGCGGTGGCAAACGCCGTAGTCGCCGTGGAGGCGTAACTGGCGGCAAACGCAAATCTAAAAAATCTAAGAAATCCAAAAAATCTCGCCGTTAAATAATTAATATTAATTAATTTCATTGTAATTAATATTTTTTTTGTAAATGTTACATTCTCTTTCTTTATATGCCTCCATGCGACTATATAATTGATTTTTAAGTATATGTTTATTATCTATAATATCTATAATAATACGTTTAATATGGCTATTATCTTTATTTAATCTAAAAATTCGTCCAATAATTTGTTTTGCTTTTGAACGTCTAGGTGTTGTTAAAATGACAGCATTCATTTTATCAATAGAAACGCCAGTCGAACTATAACTATACGTAGTAAATATAATATTGCTCTTTTTTTTTGCCTTTTCAATATCTTCATCGCTAGAACCACCATATAAAACTAAATTATTATTTATATTTAATTCTGGAACTGATAAATGATTTTCATATTCATCTTCTAATAAATAATTAAATTGATTATATAAATATTCTAAATGGTTTCGCCTCTCAGAAAATACAAAAATATTTAATTTTAAATCAAATAATTTTAATAATTCATTTAAAATTAATTTATTTCTATATTCGTCATTAATAATATCTTCAATAATTTGAGGAACACAAACCATATTTGTAGTTGGATTAATATGAATTTTAATATATTCATCTGGGGCATTATATTTAATTAAATGAAGGTCTGCTAAAAATTTAATATCACTATGAATAAAATTTGGTAATGTATGTGCATCAAATACATCGCCAATATTTGCGTGAGAAATTAAATCGCATTTATTACTTCTTTCGTCAGGCGTTGCAGACAGCCCTAGCATATATTCAGATTGAAAACGATTATAAATTATTTTAAATGTATCTGTGCAATATGTATGGCTTTCATCTAAAATAATAAAACCAAATTGTTTAAAAAAGTCATTATAATTATAATTTAATTTAATTTTTTTATTATGATATGTTTTTAATTCAAATTCATCATTTACTAAACTATTAACAATACTAACAATGATATCACCATTTTTTTTATTTTTTCCATAAAATTCTCCAATTTTATTTTCTGGGAAATACGTTGTCAATAGTTCAACCCACTGCTTTAACAAATATGTATTTGGAACGATAATTAAAGTTTTTTTATTTATTTTACTTATTAAATCCATTGCAATAAAAGTTTTACCGCATCCTGCTTGTAATTTTAAAGTTAATCCACATTTTCCGGATAGTAAATTAGAACTATTATATATGTTATTCATTATATAATTAATTATATTTGTTTGATTTTCATTTGATTTTCCAATGTAATTCATAATAATATTTTCACCATCTGGAATAGTATTAATTATAGAATCAATTATTTTTAATTTTTCTAATTTAAATCCTAAAAAACGCGGAAAGATTATAATTTTATTTTCATCTATATAATATAAATTTTTAGTAATAAAATAAGTACCAATCGGTGATTTATATTTAATTATAAACTTGTTTTGAATTTTTTTAATGCCTTCTTTTGAATATTTTAATAATAGTTTATTATAATTTATTTCTAACCCTCTTTTAGTTAAAATTCCAATAATAGTTTTATCTGATGACATAATAAATCTTTTTATTTATTATTAATAATATAATAGTTAGTTATAGTATATTTATATACTTTTTAATTAACTTAGATGTTGTTTAAAAGTAAACAATATTTATTAACTAAGTTAATAATTCATAAAATTATAGGATTGATAAAAAAATCTTCAATTACTGCTTCAAATATTGGAACTGAATTTTCATTATATTATTTTTATTCGTATAATGATAGATTTATAGAGCCAAATATTAAATTAGTAAAAAATGGTATTTATTATTTAATTAATCACTTAAATAGTAATTATAATTTAAATTTTTCAAATAAAAAAATAAATTTTATAGATAATATGGTATTTATACAAAAATTTCATAAAAAACTATTTAAGTTAAAAAAAACATATATATTTTCTTTTTTACGGGGGTATTATATAAATAATTTGCATTTATACAGTACAAATATCAACAATCTTAATAATAACAACAATTATTATTATTTTGCTTTATATGATTTTCATAATATTTATTTAAATTATTTATATAATTACATATTTGAAAATGTTAAATACTATCCTAAAATTAAATATCTTACTAATACAAATGCTGATAAATATTCTATTAATGAATTAACTGATAATATCCCGTTTAAAATTATATTTTTACATAAAAAAAAATATGTAAATAACATTATTAAATTTATATTTCATAATTTATTTTATGATGAATTTTCAGTTGAAGAATTTAATGAAGAACAATTATATGTATATAATTTACTTAATAATTTTAATTAATAATTGAAAATTAGTTTATATAAGTATTAAAATGTATTATACACACGGTAAGAATTATTATTTATCAATAGAACAATTAAATATTACAGATGCCAGTAATAAAGATATATTAAATTTTTTAAGAGGATTTATTGAAATAAATTCTAAATTTATATTGCCAAATAATATTTCTAATTATATCAAAAATAACACTAATAATCATATTTATAATAAATATCCTTTAATGATTATATTTTATCGTAAAGAATCAAATTATGAAAGTATATTATTAGATAAAATTGTATCAGTATTACATAGTTTAAAAATCGAGTTTATATTAGAGAGTAAAAAGAAAACATACAATAAAATAAAATATAATACAATAATTAAAATTGAAAATTATTTTATCTTACAATTATTACATTATATTTATACGAATGCTGATAATAATGAGATTGATGATTATATATATTCTATTTATAATTCTTTAAGTAATTATAAATATATTAATTTAGATTCTGAAAATGACCAAATACAATTTAGTATTCCAAAGTGTAAAATTAAATTAACAAATCCATATGCTATTATGCCGGTTAAAATGCAAATTACAGATATTGGCTATCAAATTTATATAATAAAGGAAAAAAAAAGAATATCAAACAAAACAATTATATATGAAACAGGTATTGTATGTTCTCCTCAATACGGATTTATTTTAGAATTATCATTATCAAATAATATTTCTAAAATTGGTTATATTTCTAATAATACTTATATGAATTCTAATCAACCTATTGAAGTTATATTAACTAAAATAGATTGCGACTTGCCTGATATTAAACTTCCATTTATGATTGGATATTTATTATTAAAAGAATTTACGCATTATGATATTATTAATTAAAATGTAAATTCATCAGAACTGCCAAATCCACCAGAATTTCTTACAGTTTCAGTTATTGCATTTACTTCAATTAATGACATTGAAACCTGTGGCTTAAATAAGATTTGACAGCATTTAAATGGTAATTTAATATCAGGCATTTCTTTATCAATTTTTGTTAAACTAACTAAAAGCGTACCTGTATACGATTTTTCAATTATTCCAATTGAATTAGATAAAATATATCCGGATTTACTTATACTAGATCTAGGGACGATTTCAATATAATATCCATAATCTACTTCTAATTTAATTCCTGTATCATATAACTTTGTTGATGGTGTTAATGTTTTGTATTCTTTAATAATTGTCAAATCATACCCGACATCAGATTCTTTAGATTTAAATGGAATAATAGCATTAGAATCCGATTTAAATACTTTACATATGTCTAATTTGTAAATAGTATTATTTAATGAATTTAATGAATTAATAAATTTCCAATTCATAATAGTTTGAAATTTATTAAATATATCTTCATTATAATTTTTTTTTTTATTTTTATAAATTGAACCTAAAAAATCAATGCAATTTGTAGAAACATATTCAATAGTTAATTCATTTTCCTGTTCAAATATATTAATTTGCTTTGAATATGGGATGCCAACATAATATATAAAGTCATTCATAAATGAATACGTGCAAAATCGCAATACACACTTTGGAATATTATTATTATAAACAATTACACCATTTTTTTCAAAGTATCCGCGAATAAATGACCAAAATAATTCATCGTCTTTTTGCGATAAACTTGGAAAATTATAAATATTTTCCTTATTATCATTAGTAATTGATATATCTGGATTTAATAGATTAAAATAATTTTTTGATAATATATCTGATTTTATTATAATTTTATTATAATTATTTCCCCATTTTCCATTAGTTAATACATTGATTAACCGAATTACAATCTCTTTATTATTTAAACTAAAACTTTTTAAATCAATTTCAAAATCAAAATTAGTATCATCAAAATTTATTAATACATTATTAATAATATATCCTAATAAATAACATTGGTTATTATCTAGGTTTAAAAAAATATTTTCCATAATTAACAGTGCTAATTTTTTTTTGTATTATTTAAACTATAAATAAAATTAAATACCTTTTTAAATAATAAATGATTTAATTATTTTGTAAATAAATAAATACACATTCATTTGCTAACCAAATACAATTGATTGCAAAATAACAAATAATAAATTTAATAGAAAATGAGTGTGTAGTTAATTGATAAAAATAATTTTCAACGATACAAAATAACATAAATGCAATTGATAAAAATAAAATAATAAGAAATAATAAAATGTTATTAGTCATTTTATTATATATTAAAAGTAAATTTAATAGTATAGTATAATAGTATAATAATATTTAAAATACAAATGAATAATTTAACTACATTACAGATTTTTTTAAAAGATTCGCCTAAAACAAAGAATAAAAATAATAAAAACTTATTTAAATTTTTAAATTTAAATTATAAGGAAATTATTGAATGTAATTATTATATTCAACTTACATTGCTAAATAATGATAATTTTAAATCATTACCAAAAAATATTAAAAATACACCTGCATTATTGAATACTTCTAATAATGAAATTAAAATTGGAACATATGATATAATTAATTATTTAATTAAATTATGCGAGGGAGAAGAATATAATAAAGATAATGATATTAAACAAGAAATAATTTCTGAACCAGTTGTTAAGCGTGATAATTCTGATAGTTTAAGAGATTTTTTATTGAATGAAGCATTAGCAGACGATACAATTGAAGAACCAATTGATTTAAATAAAGTTAAAGATAAAGAGAATAAATATAAATTAAAACAGGAACAGCAAAAAAGTACAAATGTAAATTTAAAAAAAAATATGATTAATACATATAAAAACAATATTAATAATAACAATAGATCAATTGATAATTTACCAAGGGATGAAAAAAATAAATATGATAATGATAATGTAACAGAAACAAAACCTATCTCTGAATATATGAGTGATGATAAGGATTTAGAAAAGTTCTGGCAAAATATGGCAGAAACTTAATTTTTAATAGTTAAATATTTACAATACTCTGATAATAATATTTTTAACATATTATGTACAATTTTTTTTTCATCCGTAGAATATTTAAACCATAATGATTTTACAATATTTAAAAGCATTAAAATATCTTTTTTATCATTTTCATTTTCTTTAATATATTCTTGCATCTGTTCGTGATTTAAAATTTCATCTTCTAAATGGGTAAATAAATTTTCTAAATTATCTTTAATATAATCTCTATATTGGAATAGTTCGCGACCACCCTCTTCTAATAAAAATAATGGATGTGATTTAATAATTAATAATGTTCGACGTTTAATAGTATCAAAAAACACATTATTATCAATTGAATTACTAATTACAACTAATAGTTTTTTAATTTGTTTATTAAATGCATCGGAAATGTCTACAATATCATACTTTTTACTCATATTTATGTTTATTAAAAATTTATTTGGTATAATCTAAAAGAGTTTTATTTATATTAAAAATAATGTTATGTATTTAATATATAATTAAAAAGTTAAATTTTAAATCTAAATTTTAATAAACTTCAATATGGGTCGCGGAAATAATAAAGTAAAAATGATTAAACAAAACATTGATCAGGATGGAATGTCTGATATGTTTAATCAATTATTAGGTGATGAAAAATCACTAGATATTAATATTATTAAAGATAAATATATGAAATTAAAAACTAATTTAGAAAGAGTATATAAATTATTAGAATCTTTCCACAATACAATCTATGCAAAAGTTATTAATGATAAATTTAATACTGAGTTATTTAAAAAAAATATTCAAGGATTTATTGAAGATTGTAAACATTTATGTATTGAAGATATACCTGATGATAAAGTAATTAAATATTATAAAATGATGAAAGAACATATGACTGTTAAAGATTGTATTCATATTTGTAAAAATTTAATCCGCTATAAAAAATATTTTGAAGATAATGATAATTTATCAGATTCATTTATTAAATCTTCAAAAATGCACGAATTTATTATTTTCCCATTTTGCAGTTTTGATATTAAATCAATTTATACGCATATTAAAGTTGATGAAAGCATTAGTAAATATTTATTAATATTTTTAAATATGTTATTTAAAACAACATATGATATTTATGAAATTGTAACTAGCCCTGATATTGATATATCTAAATTTTCTGATATTATTATTCAATCTATTCAACAAGCAAAAAAAATGATTCCTCGTGCTAATCGCGCATTCAGAAAAATTGAAGATTCTGTCGAATTATTAAAAAATAATTTTCAAGGATATTATAAAGATTTTATTTCAACAAAAAATCCGACTATTATTTTAGAAAATTTTATTTTAGATTGTTCTAAAGAAAATGGCGATGATGTTGACATTGAATTGGCTAGACAATTTAAAAAAATTGTAATGTTCTATCAAAAGAAATCACAAGGTAAAATTAAAGACCCTAGAGTTAATCAATTATTTGATATGTTAAATAAAAACTTTGATATGTTAAATGTTAAAGATACTGATATTGATAATAATTCTGATGATGAAGAAATTAATATTGATGACGATAAAAAAAACAATTAAAATAATAATACATTTTTTTTTAATTATTTATAGTATATTATAGTATACTAGTATATTTTAATCACTAATGAAAATGAAATTTACGCTCATAGATGTTATATTAGTTTTTACTTTATTTATTTTAATTTTTAGTGTTGTTAATACCACTTATAATAATGTTCAATTAGATAATACTATTATTTTTGATGACGATGTATATATTATTAATTCAAATAATATATTTATAGAAGATGATAAACCTTGTCATCATACAACTAATACTGAAACACCTGCTAATACTGAAACACCTGACAATACTGAAACGCCATTAATATCTAATTTTGAAAATAAAGTTAAGTATGATAGAATAAATAACAGATATAATAGAAAATTAAATAATACACCATCTGAAGATGATTTATCTACCTTAGTTACTGAATTAGATTCTTTATCGGATGATAATTTATTACTTGAAAATTATAATAATTTAAATATTGATACATCAAATGAAAATACATTAGATTCAAAAGGATTAAATAAATCTAATAGATTGCAAAAATTATTTAAAGATTCTAAAACAATTGCAGGTCGGTTTACAAAAAATTCAATCATAGATGATTATAAATATGAATTAGATTATTATGAAAATTTAAAAACACCTTGGTGGGTTTAAATTTGAATATTAATATAACCGGTTAAAACAGAAATAGAATTTGCAGAATAAAATTGATAATTATTTATTATCGGATTTTTTTTTATTATTACACTATCATATAATATTATTTTTGGTTTATTTATCTCAAATGGCTTTCCTGAGTTTAAAATTGGCATATTTTTAACTAAATAAGAATCAACATTAATAATATTTAAACTATTGGCAATATAATAATTATTAGTTTCTTCATTATATATTGCTAAATTTAATTGAAACCCAGAATATAAACATTTCTTTATTTTAATTATTTCATTAATACCATCTTGTAAAAACTTATCATCAGAATTTAATAATGAATATATATTAATATCATTATTTTCCATTGGGTTTAAATTCATATTAAATGCAAAATCTTTAATTATCTCATCTCTAACATCAATTAAATTCATTAATTCTCCATATAATACATTGTTTTCTTCACAAAATTGCAACGCAGAATTATCATTATTTATTAATAATTCTTGAAATGTATAAAAGAATAATAAAAAATCTATAAATTCACAGTTAATAAATAATCTTGTTTTTAATTTATGATAATTATATTTATCAATTTTAATATTATTATCACCTGCCATAAAACTAAAATTAAACGATTTAAATTTACTTGTTACTAATTTAGATTTTCCAATAGTATTAAATGCCGCGATTGTAATCAAATCCATAATATTACATTTGTAAATATAACCAGATAATACCATTGTTGCATTCTCAATACTTAAATTTCTAAGTTTACTTACTAATATTCCTGTTTTTGTTGGATATCCATTTGAAAATATTAAACCTAAATTATATAATTTATGCATTGCATTATTGATTGATATATATGGCGGATCGTCTAATAAATCTAATTTATTTATGTCAATTTTTTTTAATTTTTTAATATTATTATATTCTTCATTAATTAATGCATCAAATATTGTCTCTCCGCCAGATAAATATTTATCAATTGTTTGTTTATATCTTACAATTATAATATTTAATAAAATTGACGAGAGATCTTCTGTAAATATTTCTGGATATTGTATTTCTTGCATTGCATTGAATATTTCATCAGTATATATTGGAAAAAATTGGCCGGGGTGTTTTCTACCAACTCGTCCTTTTCTTTGTAATGCCATTGATTTAGTTACTGGTTTTATTATTAAACTATGTGCATTATATATTGGGTTGTATTCTAACTGATTTACTAATCCTGTGTCAATACAATATTTTAATGATTCAATTGTAATTCCAGTTTCAGCAATATTTGTTGCAATTATTACTTTTCTAAATACTTTTTCATTATCAATTTTAAGAGTAGAAATGTCATCAAATAATGCGTTATAATCTTTTCCGGAATCTCGATATCCACCACTATCTAATCCTATTGGAAATAATTTATGAGATAGATTATTATTTAATTGTAAAATTAGATTTTTTAATTTTACAATATATGACATACTAGGTATAAATATAATTATATCAGATTTATTCGGTTCATCATCTAAATTATTATTATGAATTTGTAAAACATTATTTATTATTGAATCAAATATATTAGTTGAATCAAATTTTAAATATGTAGTTTGAATCGGATAACTAGTTCCTATGATTTCAAAAATAGTTTTTGTATTATAATATTTTGCATATTTATTAACATCCATAGTTGCACTCGCAATAACTAAAAATGGAACTTCTTTAATATCGTTTTGCAAATAGATTTGTTTTAAATAATAAAATATTAAATCTAAATTTGTAGATCTTTCGTGTGCTTCATCAATAATAATACAGCCATATTTTTTAAATAAATTCTCAACTGGCATATTTTTTAAAAATTGTAATAATACACCAATTGTACAAAATAAAATTCCCTTTTCGAGTGGCTTTCTAACATATTCTTTTGTTTGATACCCAATATTTTTATATAATTCAATACCTTTATTATCATCTCTATTTTCTTTTTTATATGCTGGTTCAGATGCAATTGTTTTTGGAATAGAAACGGCTGTTAAAATTCGGGGTTGAGTTACAATAACATTTTTTTTTAAAATATCTTGAAATCTTAAATAAAATTCAGTTGGAAATACTGTTGATTTACCAGACCCAGTTGCCGATTTTAAAATTACTACTTTATCTGATATTGTGTTTACTGAATTTTTATTATATATTCTTTCTTCAAACCATTGTAATACAAAATCAATACCAGTAATATTTGATATATCATCTTTACTTTCTTTCATATGCGGCACAATAACATCTTTTTTTAATAGCGTCGGGAGGCCCATTTTTTGTTTATAATAAAAATAATTATATTATATTATATAATAAACTTAGTATTTTATATTATAATATAATAAAGTAGTATAATAATTTTATATTATGAGTATTCAAATTATTGGATCTAATGGTAGTGAATTAACATTAATTACTGAAAATAAGTTAGATAGCATAATAGAAGAAAATGAAATCGCATATAATTTATATAAAGAGAAATATGAAAATGATTTAAAAACATACAATGAAGAAAAATGCAATAATAATTTTGAAAATCATTTATTAATTCAATTAATGAAAATGTTTAGTGAATATGATTCTAATGAATCATTCAATAATAATTTTCAAAAATTTGAAAAGGTATTAGATAAAATGAATAATACATCGCATATATTAGAGTATATAAATATATTCTTTTGTCAAAATAAAATGTTTAATAAACTTGATAAATCGATCAATAAAATTTATGAAAAATTAAATATTAAAGATGTTAAACTAAATAATAATTATTATCTTGATTTACTTTCTCTACAATATTTGATTAAACAAAATGGCAAGTCTAAAACTGAATTAGATATTTTAAATGATAAAATAAACGATTTGAATATGTATTTAGATAAAATCTCAATACTAGCAATTAAAAAAAATACAAATATAATTAATAATAAAAATTGTAAAAATAAAATTAATTATATTATTACATCATTAAATGTGTATTTAGAAAATATAAAATTTATAAAATCAAATATATTAAAAATAGATTCATTAATTAATATAATTATAGAACAAATATATAAATTTTATAATACTGTATAATGACAACCCCTGGAATATTTAATTTACTAATAACTGACGATACAGAACAGGATAGTTTTTTAATTGCCCATAATAAATTATCTGAAAGATTAAAAGCAATTAAGAAACAAAAAGAAATAGAATATACAAATAATGTTAAAATAATGGAAGTTTCAATAAAAAAAATAACAAATGAAATTATTAAAACAATAAATTTAACAACTAAACAAAGGTTACAACAAGAACTAAGAGAACTAAGAAATAATTTAAATACATATATAAATAATAGAAGTGATGTTATAAAACCATCGATTAGTGATGTAAATGAATCTCATTTTTTATTTATAAATAATATGTATAAACCATTTGTCGAATTTGGTTTTAATTATATTAAAACTACTGTTAATACACAACCTAATTATGGAAATGAACTTGAATTTAGTATACAAGATAATGGAGATTTTATTACTGATATGATGATATATATTAAATTAGATAAGTTAAAAGCATATGATGATAATGATAGGGTTAGATATGCAGATTTTATTGGCCATAAAATATTAAAAACGTGTAAATTTGTTGTAAGTAATAATGTTATTGATGAATATGATAGAGAACTTTATAATATATTTTATAATTACCACATACCAGAAGGTAAAAAAATATCTTGGTTAAAGTGCATGGGACAAGAACTCCCGTTTGTTGGAACTTTGATTTCAGATCCAATAAATGATGAACACAAAGAATTAAGATATATTACAAATGGATTTCAAACTTTAAAAAAAGAACATCCAAAATTAGAATTAGTAATTCCATTATTATTTTGGTTTAATAGAGACTCACGATTAGCATTTCCAAATCATCTAAAACCATTTGGCCAAATTAAAGTTAGAATAGAATTAGAAGAAAGCGAAAAATTAATGAATTCTATTGATGTTGTAAATGATGAATATCACCAAACGTTTGATATGCCAAGAATTGAAAATTGTACATTATATACTAAACATATTTATATGAATACTGACATACAAGATATATTTATTTCTAAATTAGGTTTTAATTTAATTAGAACTTATAAAAAAGTAGAAAAAACATTATTATATAATAGAGATAGAATTTCAATTCAAGAATTAAAATTTCCTGTTGAAAATTTATATATCTTTTTTAGACCTGAAATAAATGAAACAGGCATTGATAATTTCCATACGTGGAATATTAATGCGATTCCAAATTTAACTTTTATTAAAACGCCAGTAATATATAATGTTGCAAGTGTAGATACATTAGGAGTGAATAATATTAAATATTATAATGAAATTCCGATTGTTAATAGCATTAGATTTGAAGGCAATAATTCTGCAACATATGGAACACAGCCTATTCTATTTTATGATGGATATTTACCATATATAAGTACAGATAAAATTATGTCAAATAATAATAATATATACTATTTGCCATTTAATATTTATCCAAATGAATATCAACCATCCGGATATTTAAATTTATCAAAAATCCGAGAATTGTATATTGAATATACATCATCTGTAATTGAAACATATAAACCAGTAAAAATGTATATATATGCAACTACATTAAACTTTTTATTATTATCTTCTAATTCAGCAACTTTAAAATATATGACGTAATTAATATTTTAATTTACAAATTAAAATTATAATAATAAAATGTAATATAAATAGTAATTCTAAATTATGAATCGATCAATTATTGTATCTGCCGACAAATTAAAAAAAAATTATCCAAAAAAAAAAATTATTTCAGATATTGTTAATGATATTTCATATAAAATAAATTCTGCAATTGATTTAGCATATAAAAATAACGAACACGAATTATTTTTTAATTTACCAATTTCTTTTAATATCCCAAATACAATAAATCATAAAGAATTTCAATTAGAAGTATATTATAATATTATTGATATTTTAGAAAAAAAAGGTTACACTATAAATATTAAAATAAAAAAAAATGAGACCATTTTAAAAATTAATTGGGCATATGAAGATTCTAATTCTATTGAAGTTATGAAAGATAAATTAAAAAATATTATGTTCTAATCATCAAGTTCTTCTACCGAAGGCATCTTTTTTTTAGTTTCTTCTTTTTTTGCTTTTTCAACTTCTTGTTCTAATACCTTGCTAAAATGTTGATAAACCGCATAAATTTGACCAAAACTTTCAACGGCTGTTGGAATACGTTGCGAGCCTTCCTTAAAGATTTGAATAATAAAAGCAAGTTCGGCTACTGTAAAATTTTTATAATTTTTATTATCTTTTTCAAATGCCTCTTTAACCTCAGTTAAACGTTCAGAAATTGTTGCAATATCTTTATATTCTGATACTTTAAATACACCCTTCTTAGAATAGAAATCAATAATTTCTAGTACTGCTGCGACTAACGTAACATTTAAAGTTAAATCTTCTTGTTTTTCCATTTTAATTATTGTTAATTATAATAGTAGTGCTAATTATAACAGTTTTAAATGTTATAATATTATTATATATATATCTTTAATTAAAAATTTTATTTATGATATTCTTTAAATAATAATTTAAATACAAGACTACTATTATTTATATAATGTTAATTGTATAAATAGTATTTAATAAAATGTCTATTTTACTCCCTACAAAACCAAAACAATTATCAAATACTGTTTCATCAACAAATATTACAAATTTAGTTTCAGATGATTCTGGGTTATATATTGTTGACGATAATACACCATTAACAAGTATTGTTTTAAAAACAAATAATAAGAATGGTATTTATATTAGCGATACACAAAGAATAGGAATTAATATTGATGCGTCACCAATAAAAAGATTAATTATTAATGATGAATTAGGCGAATCAATTAGATTAATTTATAATAATGATAAAGATATTTATAATGATATTAATATTGATTCTAATGGTTCATTAATTTTAAAAACAAATAATAATCAATATGTTAATTTTTTAAATGATTCCGACAGTTCAAAAACTAATATAAAAATTAATAATCAAATTGTTTTAGCAAATGCTACTCATTTAAATTATACTGTAATTGATGATGTTGGTATTGCTTATTCTGATAGAGTTGTAGTTTTAGATAATGATAAATCACATATGGGCATTAATAGATTAACACTTAATTATTTAGAAACTAATGATTTAAAATTAAATAATTCACTAATAATTCAAACTAATTCAAGTAATCATTCATTAGAAATTAAAAATAATATCGGAAATTGTTTAAAAATAGAAAATAGTGATGGATTTTCAGAATTTAATTTAAATTATTTAGGACAATTGAATATTTATAATAGCAATAATATTATTGAATTTTTAAGTGATAAAAATAATAATCTAATTTATCCTATTCAACTAACTACTGAAAATAATTTAAATAATACTGGTGTGGGCATTAAATTCAATACTTATAATAATTTAAATAAAAAACGTAATATGTCTAGTATTGAAACTATTATTACTAATAATGAAAATAATTCTGAAAATTCTATTATTAAGTTTAATAATATGAATAATGGAAATTTAATTAATACGGTTACTATTCGTAATGATGGATATATTTTATGTAATACTTTAATGGAACTGTCTGATCGTCGAACAAAATATATTGTTAATAATTCAGATTATCAAGCATCACTTGATAAAATTTGTAAAATCAATACATATAATTTTATTTATAAAAATGATAAAAAAAAAATTATTCACAAAGGTGTTATTGCCCAAGAGTTGCACGAGGTAATCCCATCCGCTGTACACATCGAAAATAATTTAGAAAATAATTTAGAAAATTTATATACAGTGTCAAATAAAGAATTAATTGGATATTTAATTGATTCTATTAAAGCATTAAAATATAAAATTGATAATATTATTTAATTATTTATAATTTATTTCATTATCTAATTTTATTTCATATTTAGCAGTGTTAATTTATTTCGCATTTAGCAGTGTTAATTTATTTCGCATTTAGCAGTGTTAATTATATTACACATAATCGCCTTTTACAGGTTTATCCCATTTTAGAAAATATATCATTTGTTGTAAATTATTTATATTTGATCTTTGAGATAGTATAAAGAAAATGGCAACTATCAATAGTATATATAAAAATACTATTTGACCATTCGCCGATGCTAATTCACTATTTTTTTTATTTAATAAAAATGCACATTCATTATATTTTCGTTTTAGCATTTGACAAAATTCATCTTTTTTTTTACATATTTTTTCAAGTGCACTTGTATCATCATTTAATAATTTTTCTAAATCTGGGTCATTTTCAAAATTTTCTATTTTATTCAGCGGTCTAATTGAATCTAAATATGAGTATTCATCAAAATATAATGAATCATTTGGTTGATAAAAATCATATCCATAATTTCCAAAACTATTCATTATTTAAAATAATTATACTTACTATTATTTTTATTTTAAATATATTCTTAATATATTTAATAATAAGATAATTCTAATTTTTAAAAATAATTAGTATTTACATTATGGATTTTAAAGAACCAAATATTCTTTTTCTAAAAGGTATTAATATTGATGAAATACTTGAAATTGAAGATATATACCATAAAGAATTATTAAACAATATTACACCAGTGACGCAAGAAATTAATATTTTATATGATAAAATCCCAACACAATTTAGTTCATTAGATACTTGGATTTCAACTACTAATTTACGTTGTTGGCATTGCACATTAAAATTTAAAAATACTCCTTGGTTTATTATTGATAATATTAATCAAACTTCTAATGGTGTAGTTTATGACATTACTGGTAATTTTTGTTCTATTGGGTGTTTATATGCATATGTTTCTATTCATTATAATAAAAGAGAACATTTTGATATATATAATTCAATTAAAAAATTATATAAAATATTTTATAACAAATCAATTAGTGAAATTGCCCCGTCGCCAGATAAAACAAATTTAAAAATATATGGCGGCAATTTAGAAATTTCAGAATATCAAAAAAAAATTCAAGACATTAATGTAATTAATTTAAATAACGGGATTTGACTTATTTTTCTAATTTATATATGTATGCTAACACTTGCATAAAACTATCGGCTATATCGTCGTAATTCTTTTTTTTTATTTTTTTTAATAAATGCATTAAATTAAATTGCTTTAAAAAATATATAAAATTTTCCTTAGTATGATTTTTGTTTGCTAAATAATTATTTGAATATTTTTTAATAAAATTTGAATGTTTTAAGTCTTTGTGTAAATATATTGTGTTTTTATAACTCGCATTCATTATTTTTATTTTATAGATATTATTATCACTAAATTCATATATTAACTGATTAAATGTTGCCCTTGATTTATCATTAAATGATGGTTGTAATTCAATTAATAATTTAATCTTAGATATATCTAGTTCATCAATTATTTTATTTATTCTAAGATTTAAATTTTTAATATATATTTTTAATGCATTCGCTCTTTCTATAATTGTTGTATTTTTCACCTTTTTATTTGGTAGTAAATCTATAACTTCGCATATATAAAATGTTATTACTTCATTAATCTTATTGTTTAATTCTTTTAATTCATTTACTGTTGTTATCTTATCTACTAATATTTGTTTTGGTTTTATATATTTTATAAAATTAATTGCTAATGATTTATTTGCAACATCGATTGATAAATAATACATTTTTTATATATTATTAAATTGAATAATTATTTAAAACTAAATTATTATTTAAATATATCTTATTTAAAATAAATTTACATAGTAATTTTTAATATTACTAAATATTACTATGGACGAATTATCAAATAATGATGATGTTAGTAGCATAATTGGTATGTCTGGATTATTTAATAATGCTGAAGTTGATAATTCAATCAGACCTAAACACATTGAAAAAGAACTAATCCAAAATACACTTGAACTTGATAAATTTCAAAATGATGATTTATTAAGTTATAATCCTATTAATGAATATAATTCAGTTTTTGAATCTTTATTAGAAGATGACACTGCTGAAACAACACAAAATACAGAACCAGAAATTAATGATGTCGAATCCTCACATTCTAATGATTATGAAATCGATAATCTAATTTCATATAGTCAAAATAATTATGAATCTAATTCATTTGCTTATAAATTAACAGAAGAACAACAAAATCAAAAAATAGTAGATAAAGTATTAAAAGATGAAAATTCTTATGATTATAGCAATGCAATTGAAGATGAAAACCGGGAAGATTTAAAACTAACCCTTTTAGAAAAAATTGATAATCTTACCGAAGAACTTGAAGATGAGGGTATTTCTTTAACTAAAATTCCAAAAGTTGATTATACTAGTAATTTAGACCAAATAGAATATGTTGCAAAATTATTAATGCTTAAAGCAAATAGAAATAGATATGCTAGTTTAGGAGAAGAATTTATATTAGCACTTGCTAGTGGTTTAGAAATGGTTTGTAATGGAGAAAGAGAATTTTTAGGAATTAGACCTGATTTACAAGGATATTCTGATGTTATTAAAGTAAAACTTAGAAGATTACGAAATGAAACATCACAAGTCGTTGGAAATGTTGTTGAAAAATATGAGATATCACCTATTACTACATTATTAATTGAATTAATACCAAGTCTATTTTTACACTCTAAACGCAGAAAAAATCAATCTTATGATAATTTATATAATGATTTGAGTGATGATATTAACGAAATTAGTAAATATAATAACTAAATTTAAAATTGAATTTATTATTTATATTTAAATAATAAACAATTATTATTACTATACTTTATTAAATATGGATTTCATTTCATTTGAAAATAGTTATTTTAATAATCTAAGTTTATCAACTATTACAGTAGAATCAAAATTATCAAATATACAATTTAAAGAAATTGATTTAATTAAAATGCTATCATTAAATGATAATATGCCTGAAATAATTAAAATAGGTTGTAATTATGGTGAGTATATATCTAAAAAATATATTGAACTAACTACGCCTGTTAAAAAATCTAATCGTGGTCGCAAAAAAAAAGATAAACCCGCCCCCACCCGAAAAATACAAGGTAATGGCAATTATTTTAATAGCCAAATTACATTTACAATTTTAGATCCTAATTTAGATAATAATAAATTTTATCATTTAAAACTGTATACTAACGGAACTATTCAAATAACTTATGTTTGTTATGAAGATATTAATTTAATTAAACCAATTATTGACATGGTAGTCAATACTATTTGCAATATTGATTCAATTAAAATTAATTTAAATGAACCAATTGAAATTAAATATATTAAATCTATTATGAGAAACTATAAATTTAATATTATCATTGAAAATACTTTTATCGATTTAAATAAATTTAAAAGCATTCTATTTGATTTTAAAAATTTTCAATTTAATGACGAATTGCAATTATTTCAAAATAATAACAACTATAATTATGATTTAGTTAATAATTATATTGTCGGTCTTATTAAATGTAATTTTGAAAAAAATACAGGTATTATTGTTAAATTTAAAATACCCAACCTTATTAATGCTAAACCTAACAAATTTACAACTGTTAAAATTTTCTCGTCTGGAAAAATTAATATTGTTGGTAGTAATTCACTTGAAGAATCACAAAATATAAAACAATTAATTATTTCATTATTATATTACAATCAGTCAGAACTATTATATTATAAAGATTAATGTATTTATTTAGCACTCTTTTTATTTTTTATTTAAAATTATTATTAATAATATTATTATGACAATGCAAAATAACGAAAATCAATATTCATATTCTTATTTCTTATTACGCCGATTCTAGCGAATATGAATATTCATCAATTCATTGTATTAAATTATTAAAAACTAATTTATCTTATGACGAACAAAAACAATTAAATAAATTATTTAATGCTATTAATAAAAATAATATTTGCCAATGTAAACAATATATTAATTATAAAATTAAAATAATAAATGAAATATTTATTTTTAATTTTACTATTTATTATTTTTATGTATGTGTCTACTCATTATACATTAGTTTTAAAATTGAATTAAATATAAGTAATATAATATAATAGCACTAATAATAAATAAAATGCAAGTTAAAAATATCAAAGTTAATGATTATTCTATTAAATATGAACAATCTAAATATAAATCTATTATTGAACAAAATAAACATTTATTGCCGTCCATCACTAAAAAAGGACTCCAATTTCAATTAATTAATTCAAATGAAGCATTTGCTAACTCAATTAGAACTGTATTTAATGATGAATTACTTGTAAAATATTTAGATATTTCTATTTTTAATATTTCTACAGATGATAAATATATTTTACCAGATAATCTAGTTGACCGTATCGCATCTATCCCTTTAAATCAAAATATTGATTTAAATAAAAAATTTAAATTAAATATTACAAATGATACAAATGATATTATTAATATCTATACTAAACATTTAATCCCAATGGATGGCAAACAAAAATTAGATTTTAATCCAAACATTATTTTATGCACTTTAAAACCTACAAAATTTCTTTCAATTAGTAATATTTCAATTAATCAAGATTATGGATTTAATAATAGTATCTATTCTATTGGTTCATTTAGATATAAAATTATTAATACTGATTTTAGTTCATTATCTTTAAATACTGATTCTTCTGATTTTGAACTTGAATTAATTAATAATGCTAATGTCGAGTTACCACTTTTAGTTAACTTAATTTATGATAATTTATATTTTAGATTAAAAAAAATTCAAACTGATATTAATGCATATCAATTAGAAAATCATTCTTCTGATATTTCAAAAATTTTAACTGATATATTTATTGTCGATGCTGGATTATTTTATGAAATTCATATTGTTAATGAATATAATAATATTGGTAATTTAATTACTAAATATGTATATAATCTTAATCCAAATATCGAATTAATTAATTATCGTCTTGAACACCCTTTAAGATATAAAATTATTATTAATATTAAACATACGCAATATAAAAAAATTATTAATGATGCTATTGATAATATTATTTCAGATTTAAATATTTTTAAAAACTCTTTACTATCTAAAATTTAAAAATTATAGACTTCATATTCTAATTTATTAAATCTTATTAAATTCTCCGGTTTATAAAAATATTTTGTCAATTCCTGATTTAATATTAATTTATTTAATATTGTTATATAATTTTTATATGAATTATCTACAACTACAGATACACTTTCAAATTCAGATGTATTATTTTCTTTAAATTTTCGTTCATAATTATCTAAATAAATCCAATCTTCTATTTTTACAGAAGGATTATTATCTTTTTTTATGTATATTTCTCCCCAATATACTAATATGGCATTTTTTTCATCAATAATATTTACTTTTATTTTTTTTGTAGAATAATATTGTAAACTATTTACAACACCTTGCAATAGCGTTCTTATATTTATTCTTATTTTGCATAAACAATTTTGTTTACGGCAGTTATTGTTTTTATAGTTCAAATATACTTTCCAATCTGTTCTTGTAAAATTTCTAATTTGTTTTATTAATTTCATAAACATTTTATTCCCAATTGTATAATTTACACACATTAAACTACGTTTTAAACTATCTAAATTAATATTTATAGTCTTATTTTTAAATACATTTATATAGTCTTCTTGATTTAATACACTATACATTTTTAATTTATTTTTTCTTGGCATTTTATCATAATATATTTGTAAAATATCTAAAAATTTTTCTTCTTTGATTATATGTGCTATATTATTAAAACTTCCTACTAATTTAATTAATACATAGTATTCGGTTATATTCGATGCAACCGCAAATTTATGTAATACTACTGAATCGCTTGACCTCCAATCTTTACTATCATCATTTTCTAAATTAAATTTTACAAATTCTTTTCCATACCCAAAATATCTAAACATTTCATTTTTAGTACCTATATTTAATGCACTTGTTAAATTATCTAAAAATATTTCTAAAATTTCTATTTCTAACAATTCTTCAGATACGTCATAATATTGATAATATGAACAATTTATATCAGTATATAATCTTTTAACATATTCAATTGCATCTCGTATGTCCCACTGTTCATGTATTAAATCAAAATATATTTCTATTTTATCTTCAATACACGCGTCATCAATTAATGTATTGTTTGTATTAATTACCTTATTTTTTGATTCATTAACATAATGCATTAATATTAAATCACCTCCTATGCTAATAAAAGGCGGAGTATTAAGATTAATAATTGAATTTAATATTTCTTTCATTGTATATAATTATATAATACTAATAATTAAATTCAATTTTAAATTTTTACATTATTATGTTAAAAATTATTTCTTGGAATATTGTTTCATTACGAGCAATTTTAAAAAAAAATAATATTATTGGTGATATTGATAAAAATAATAATTCATTTGTTAATTTTATCAATAAATATAAATTTGATATTATTTGTCTTCAAGAAATTAAATTATGTAAAGATACTATTAATATACTACTAGAGTTGCTTCCAGAATATAAATATAAATATTATAATATACCTACGACCAAAAAAGGCTATTCAGGCGTCGCTATTTTATCTAAAATAAAACCAGAAAGTTATTCAATTAATTTTGATGACAACTTAGGAAGATATTTAAAATTAAAATTTAAATCATTTTATTTAATTAATATTTATGCTACAAATGCGGGCGCTAATTTAGAAAGAATTAATAATAAACATTCTTTTAGCAACAAACTATTTAATAAATTACAAAAATTAAAATCTAAAAAAGAAGTGCTAGTAGTTGGCGATTTCAATGCTGTAAGTTCTAAAATAGATTCATATGATTTTGATAAGCATTTTAATAAATTGGCTGGAGTTACTAATATTGAAATTAATGATTTTAATAAATTAATTAATAATGGATTTATTAATGTATTTAGACAGTTCCACCCTAAAACAATTCAATATAGTTATTTTACATATCGCTGGCAAAGTAGATTGCATAATAAAGGCTTACTAATCGATTTTGCATTATCTACTAATAAATTTTTTAAAAAAATAAAAAAAATAAAATACTTAGATAATATTTTTGGATCCGATCATCTCCCGTTATTTATTGAACTATAATTTTATTTTTTCGTTCTCGTCTATCAACAAGAAATATTATACTTTAAATCTGATATTTAGGACTAAATAGTATGTGTATTTTTATTTAACAATTAAATATAAGTTAGATAAGTTATATAAGTTATATATAAATATTTAAAGCAAAATAGAAGTTATAATATTGTTTATTTGTGACATTTGTAAAAAAAATTTACTTATAATTCGCAATTACAAAAACATAATAAACTTAAAAAATCTTGTATTCGACAATCATATAATTGTGAGTTATGTAATGTAAATTTTAAATATGAATCAGATTATATTCGTCATACAATGACACAAAAACATAGTAATAATGTAGCATCAAGAATTGATGATAATAATATAAATAACAAAGATAATAATTTACAACACAAAATACAGTTAACACTAAATAATCATAAGTTCATAAATTTAAATATACCTTTAGTAGAAAATTTATCAGTTGAAATAGTATTTAAATGATAAATCATATGTCTATTTATTATTTGTTTATATTTTTTTTCACTGGGGGCTGGGCGATTTTCTAGATTCTGGATTTTAGGACTAAAATTTAGAAAATACTTTTATTTGGTGTTAAATGTTATATTTATAAGCGTATGATGTGC
>JACCDV010523981.1_pt1 | contig 43761 bp, 38 predicted proteins | sample 7446131 | NCBI WGS metagenome assembly JACCDV01 (sample SAMN15323448, study PRJNA562643) | freshwater metagenome | isolation source: river surface water | place: USA:Blue River Watershed | collected 2017-08-17
ACGATGTACTGGCTCAGGAAGGAAATGAGAAAATCCGGCTTCACGCTGCCATCGAATTCTTCCGGCAGGTGGTCGTTATCAAATGCGGCGAATGCAAATTCCGGCTTCTTGCAGAGCTCAATCATGTGCGCAATGACGTTTTGTTCATGGTCATTCCATAGGCGATCGCGCTCCTCGAGCATTTTCTTCTGCCTTTCCTCATCCTCTCTCCGCACCCGGATCTTTTCTTCTTCGAAACTTTCCTGCATTGCACGCAAATCCTGAAACTTCCGCTCCTGTTCATCATGAAGACGCCGTGCAGATGCTTCATGCTCTTTCACACGATCCCTCAGGGCATCGCGCTCTTTCGAGAGCGCATCAAAATTCGCCTTCAATCTTTCAAAGGAGACGAATTGCTCTTTTCCTTTCCCCACGAGCTGATCGTATTCGGAACGAAGCCGTGAAAATTCTTCGGTGTCGGAATCTTTTCCGCCTCGCGGCCTCGATAAAATAAGATAGCCGAGACCGAGAATCATGAGGACACCAAAAACATATTCCATGGATGGATAATACCATATGGTGTACAAATGTACACTTCAGTACATTGCACACAAGTGAAAAAAGGAGTAAAATATATATATTATCTTCATTCATCCCTCTCATCTCTATGAGCAACGCACATTCAAATCCAAAGGAAGGTGAAATTGATATCACAGATGCAGCACTTGAAGATTTTGGCCAATTTAACATGCATCATCAATTTGGGGACAAAAGGATCTATGCTAAAAAAACTGAGCCGGACGTCATTGTTCTTAGAGAAGTAAACCCGGATGGCTCGGAGAGAACAAACGCACTCTTGAGAGGTGACGCTTCTTTTGGAGTCTATGAAAAAATTATGGGAAAAAGCAGCGATATATCACAAAGGGTACATGCGTTGCTCGCAACTATTCCAACAAGAACGGAAATTGATATTACAGAAGCGCTCAGTCAACACTTACGAGATGAGGGAAGAGAAGGTGAAGTCGTCTTGGCAGAGCATTTGTATGCAACGGTTGATCCTTCGACTCCCAATGTGCTTTCTATAAAAGAAGTAACGGCCGGCAAAGAAATGAAATATGAACTTAAGAAAGGAGATCCTACTTTTGGAATGTTCACGGATGTTCTTCTGAAGATGAGAAAAGCTGCATAAGAAATTGAATAATAGTTAAGCCATGGAAGCCGGACAAATCCGACGGTAGGGGCATGCCCTGCACTTCTCCAGGCCGGGGATTGGAGTGTAGTCCTTGGTGAGTAGACGTTCCGAAAGAAGCTCAATGGTTTTTGCGGCGGTCTGTAACTCCCCCGCTCCCCGGGTCGTCACGATTTCGACGAGCGATTCATCCACCAGAAAAAGCATCACAAGTTCGGAGACCTCTTTCTTGAGTTCTTCTTTCGCTGCGAGTGCATAGAGCGAGAGCTGCAAGTCCTGATCCACTTCTTCCTGAGATCGGACCTTGAATGTTTTAAAGTCGATGATGCGAAGCGTGCCATTCTGGAGTTCTTCCACGCGATCGAACCGTCCTTTGATTTCCTTGGAATCAATGTGCAACCCAAAGCTTTTCTCGATGCCGATGACCCTTCGCTCTTCTTTTTTCCACCATTCATAGAATTGAGTGATGAGCATTTCGCCGCGTGCACGATCAAAATCCGCCGCCACTTTGGAATCGTAGCCGGTGTTTACGAAGGATTCGTGCCAGAGTGAACGCAAATGATCAGGAGTGAGACGATGAGTCGTTGCTTCCGAGGTATCGTTAAATAGTGATTCTTGCATACGATCCACAGATCGGCTGTTCCTCTCCATTTCCATTTTTCCCCACTTCGAAAGCGCGGAATGCATGCTGATCCCGAAGCACTGCTCCGGCGAAAGAGCCTTCGGGAGCTTTTTCACGAATTCATATTCGTATTTCTTGGGGCAGTAGCGGTATGCCGATAGTTGAGAGTAGCTGAGAGGCACCTCCTCATTCTACGCTGCAAGCTCCAGCAGGGCAGTTTCAACATCGTGTATCCCCATCTTCTTCGCCTCACTCCTCTTTATCCCTTCGATTCTGCGTTCAGGACTCATGAGCTTCTTATCATCGTTTTTCCTTGGTTTTTGCAGTAATGCTGTTTTTAAAGCAGAGGTATTCCGGTCGAAGACACTCCGAGGTGAGTTGACGAGATCTTCGGAAACGCGCTCAAGTTCGAGAATTGCCTTGGAAAATTGCTCATGATTCATTTCACCGCGTTCCATGCCGCCCTCGATGTTTGCAATGCGCTGATCCAGTTCTGTGCGAAGTTGCATGCGCACAACATCCTGCTCATTCATCTGAAGATCCGATGTACGGATATACTCCTCCGCCTTATTGAGGTGATGCTGCACGCGCGCGAGGAGATCGGAACGTAGTTGCAGACGGAGATTCTTGCGATAGGTTTCGCGTTCGACATCGGTGAGCTTTTCATCGAATGCGACGTACTCGTTGAGGAGAACGGCTTTTGTATGGATCTGGGCAGGCTGGACAACCGCCCTATATTCGGTGAGAGCTTCGCGGATTTTCTGACGTTCCTCCACTCCCTGGGGAATACCATCGTAATGGAAGATGGAAAGATCAAATGTTTTCTCGGTTCCATCCGCAGAAACATAGGAGATGCTCTGTGATTTACCTGCGCGTTCCTTTTCGGCGCGCATGAGCGTGAGCGTCGCATAGGCATCGCTCTTCGCAAGCTCCTCGGGAGGAATGACGTCGAATTCCCCATGCGTCACAAGGGAGACAAAATTGCTCTTGAGACGCACAGTCTCCTTGATGCTCTGGCTTTCTTTTTTCTTTCGCTCAGCTTCCGGAAGAGCGGCTTCCTGTGCGGTGAGGTTCGGCTTCGCGCTCTTGAGGAAATAGGCTTCGTAGAGTTTTTGACGCATGGGGCGGTTGATCTCGCGTTCGGTCTGCTGGAATTTTTCCTCGTAGTACTTCTCCCGTTCTGTGCGTGACCACGTCACTTTTTTCCAGAGCCATTGCATGGTGGTATCGCCGTGCACGGCCGCGGAGGCACGCGTGCGATTCGTCATTTCCTCTTTCACTTTCGTAAGAAGAGTGGCTCTATCTTCAATAAGATAATCCTTGGAGGTTTTGTCCCACTCCCGGACATTGTCGTAGATTGCCTCGGAGTACATAGCACCTTCAACAACCGGAGCCGCGAGGACGAGTGCCGCTCCACCGGAAACTCCGGCTGCATACATTCCAACTTCCAAAAGAATGCCACCGCCACCCGCAGCGATAAGTGATTTCCGTCGTGCTTCCAAGGTCGCTGCGAGCGCAGGATTTGTTTCCCGTGCTTCCGCAAGTTCCCGTTCGTTCTGAATGATGAGGTATGCATCGAATGCGATACCGATGCCGATTAACGCACCACTCCCCACTTTCATGAGTCTCGATCTCCGTGCAAACTTCGCAGCCGTGAGCACCTGCTCTGCTGCTTCATCGCCATTCGCAGCCGCCACTTTCAGCAGTTCATCATGTTCCGCGAGGAGTTTGCCGATTTCTGCATGATTGCCTGCGGCCCTGGCCGCATCGATCTTGGCAAGTGCCTGTCCTGCATCCATGCCGGATTCCACCGCTTCCGTAACGGCGCTGGTTGCCGCAGGGGGCGGAGCCACATCACTCATCGCATCCAGAGCTTCGGCAGTTTCCCTGTTTATCCACGTGCCGCTCTTTGGATGGAACACGAGATCTGCAGCATCATCAACGATCGATGTAGCTGAAGAAGCTCTCTTTGCTTCCTGTATGGCCGCAGCCGCCTCACGCCTCAGTTGCCATTTTCTCCAGGGCGCCGAGTACCCGATATCGCTCTCAATGAGCTTTCTGAACACATCATCAACCTTCGTGAGGGCATTCTCGACTTCCGCAATGGGAATATTGCGCGCGCGGGCAAACGCCTCTATTGCCGTCGCATTTCCTTTCATCGCGGCGAAATTACGGATGGCAGTCCATTCAATCTTCGCAAGAACACTGAGGGGCGGTCGAACAACGGTCCTGTATGTTCCCACGATCGCGGCAACCCCCAGGACAGAGGCAACGACCGGATGGTGTCTCGAGAACGTTTTTATATGCGTCCATGTGTCTTCCAATTCCTTTCCCACTTTTTCCTGCAGGTACAGACTCATATTGCTCAACTCCCTTTCCTCCGCTTCGGAAAGATTGAGTTTTGCGGCAAGCGCCGCCACCGAAACGCCTCCCTCGGCGGCTGTAGAAAGGAGCTGATCACCTGCTGTGTGGTAGCGATCGATTGCAAGTTCGCGGTAGCCATGCTTCTCCAAAAGATCGATCATCTTGAACATCATCAACGTGTTTCCGCCGTTCCCGCTCTGCGACAGGTAGTAGATTTGAAACGCGTCCGCGAGGGAGAGATCCCCGTCGCGCAGAATGGTTGTGAGTGCTTCGGTAGTTTCCTGATCGAATGCGTTTCTCTCCGCAGGATTTTTGGGAATGAATGCCGAGGCAAGGACGGATTCCAAGAGGCGGTCATCCGTGCGAAGAGCGTTGCACACGCCGTGCGCCATCGCGGACTCATTGCCATCGGCGGCCCATGTTGCGGGGATTGCGGATTCCATGTTGCGTACCGTCACGTTGCCCTGCGTAAAGAAGAGGGCAACTTTTTTGCATGCGTCCCGGAATTCACGCTTTGCTTCCGCACTCGATCCGCCGTCGATGCTGTGCTTGCTGAGCGGGGCGAGAACGAACTCGACCATCTTCTCGCCGTAGAGTTCGGGGTCCTTGAACACCGACTGCACGGCTCCCAGAGCTTCCTTGGGGTCGGGCAGCTCGCGCTTGAGGACCATGTCCTTGAGCACGGGGCCGATCGTAGAAAGCAGATCTTCCGCGGCACCAGGCGCATGGGCAAAAACATTCAAGGCCTCTCCAAATGGAAGCGCACGTACGTCCCCTCGTTCAGAGAGCTCCTCCGAACGCTCGATCGCCTGTCGATGCTTCTTCAAAAAGCCAACAAGGAGATGCGCCGAGAGACGTTTCTGCCGAAGCTCCTCCGGCGAGAGTCTCGCAAAATCATCTTCGTCGAAGACCTGCTTCAAAAACGCATCGCAGGGGGCATCGTCCGCCGGATTTGCATCCATGCAATCAAGAACGAAGCCCATCGGAACGGAGCGCCGCGCCGCAAGCGAGGTGATTTCCCTGGCTTCGCGAAGGAGAGGAAGAGGAGAAGAGAGACTCGGATCAATCTCCCGCGCAACGTCGTACTGCATGGGGAGGGCTTTCTGCACCAGCCACACCGATGCAGTCTCCGCCCCCTGTTCGATAATTTCTCTCTGCTCTTCATCGAGTGATTCTCCATTCCGCAAGTTCTCAATTGCTTCGCGCAATTCCTCTTCGCGCTGGCGAAGTCTTTCGCGCTCCTCCCCCGCCGCTCTCTCCATGCGTTCGCGGGTCTCCCGGAGTGCTTCTTCCGATTGAGCGAGGAGGTCCGTGGCTTTTTGAACATTTTGATACGCATCCCATGCTTTCTTCAAACCGAAGAAAGCGAGAAGTCCTACTCCAACCCCCGCCAGAACACCGCCGACGATGCGGGCATTGCGCCCTTCATCAGCAGCGCTCCTCCCTCGCGCCCACAGCCACGCGCCCACCGCAATAATGGCAGCCGTTCCCACGGTAACCGCAAGACCGACGTTGCGCTTTTTTTCATCCGTCCAGTCCTTTGTCATTGTCTCCGGAATCAATGTATCCGTGATGCCGATTGAGATCCCATTCATCTGCTGTCCGAATGTTTTTTCTCCCTGCGGAGATACCCTCTCTTCATTCACCTGCCGTTCCAATGCTGCAACAACCGCCTCCGCCTCCATTCTGCGTGCGGCAATGTGTTCCTGGGTCCGCTCGAAGAGCAAACGGAGATTCTCGTCCGCTTCACCCTGGATTTTCTGTTCGAGCGTTCCGTGTTCGGCATGGAGGAGATCGATCGTCGTTCTTCCGATGATGAGCCGTTCGTTTTGTTCCCCACTCTCATCCTTCAGAGAATTCAAAGCTTGATTCATGCGACGATTCCTCTCTTGCTCCGCGGCATTGGGATCAAGAGCCACAGCAAGATCCTGGAGAGTAAGATACGCACGAAGAACGTTCGCATTTTCGCGCGTATTTTCGGGCAGGACTTCGATCGCGGGAGGTGGAGCCATAGTTTAATAGTTGAGAAGTGCATCAGGCCCAATCTCCTGTCGCCGCATTGAAGTGCCATGTTGCAGTTGCAGCAGCCGCTGCGGCTTTATTACGAAGAAGTCCAAGACGAAGATCAGCTTCGTCTAACACTGCATAATTGATTTTCAACGTTTGATTCTCGTAGGTAGCGGTAGAAGCAATTCCTGCTGGGAGCACTGCGATATCATCCGTCATCTTGAGCGTAGAGAATGCACCATTCGGAACGATGAGCGCAGACTTTTTTAACCGCGCCGCAGTCATATCTCCGCTTATGTCTGCAGTGAGCGCTCCCGTCTTCTTTAATTCGAACATTCCAAGACTTACCTCTGTAAAAGGACCGGTTTTCACTGCATCCAACACATTCTTGAGACTCTCGCTTTCCGGTGTCAACGAAAACACGGGTGGTGTCCCAGCTTCTTGGACACCTGCTACTGGCAAAAGCACCTTCCACGCTCCACCTGCTTGAACAGCTTTCGCCGGACCATTGAGCTGAAGTTCGATCGGGACTCCACCGAAAAGCGCCATAGCGGCAGGATCCGCATCGAACCGTGCCTTGAGCGCGGCAAACTCCCTGGCGCGATCCAGTTTTTCTTTTTCTTGTGCAATGAAGAGATAGAGATCCGGCGCCACTTCCGTCGTATCCGGATTCTGATCCATGCGTACCTGCCACGCGGCGTAGGCGGCTTCCCATGCAGTCTTGCCGCTCGTGATTGCCGCTTCCGGTATCGATTCCTTCCACGCACGCGAAAGGCCATTCTCCTGACGAATAATTTTACTGATCCGCTTTCCAGGCCCGCGATCGAGCACTCCTGCAAGCCACTCGAGAGCGGTAGTCACGAATGTCTGCTCATCGATGCCCGCAAGCAGCATCTGATCCTGATAGTTTTTGGGGATGAGTTTGTAAATGCCCGAAACGCCCTTCGACACCTTGTCGTATGCCGACATCGTGCTCTTGAGGAGTTCCTCCTCATCTTGTATGTGGTCAGTGGTGAGATTTTCAAGGTCCGCCATCGTCACTGCACCTTCGGTGAGTCCATCGATAAGTTCATCAGCAGTCATCGCTGGGGCACCGTCTTCGGTGATCAGTGCCGTATCGATATCAACAAGCTTTTGGTGTTCGGGGGTTGCGGCAAATGTTCCAATTGCAGTTGCTTGCGCTTCTCGCTCTGTGCGGAGAGCATCAATTTTTGTTACGAGAGGCGCAAGGAATCCCGCTATTCGAACGCGGCGCTGATCGGGAGTTTCTCCTGCATCATTCTTTCCCACTTCCGCTTTCAACGCATCCAAGTCTCTCCGCACGTCGCGAAGATTTTCGGGGAGTCTGCCAGGAACTTCGAATCCGCTCATAAGGGTGTTTGGTATGTTTTTCTTTCCTTTATTATACCACAATTTTTATATTTAGTGAATCTCCCTATCCATGATGGTATTTACCGCCTCTTCCACGGTCCAAAGCCCTGTAAAGCGCCTCAAAAAATACCAAACGGCAGAGTTCATGGGGCATCGTCATCGAAGAGAGCTTGAGGATGAGATCGGCTTTCTCTCGCACTCGCTCATCAAAGCCATACGCGCCTCCGATGACGAAGGTGACAGAGAGTCCAAGGTCACGTTTCTCCACAAGAAATTCCGCAAACGCATCGGTCGTCATGTCTTTACCGCGCTCATCCAGCACTACAAGCGCATCTTCCCCGCCGAATGATTTCAGCAATCGATCCGATTCGTCGCGCACCTGCCTCTCCGGTCGGTTCTCCTTGCTTGCGGGGAGTTCTTCCACATCGAACATCGAGAGCGTCGTCATTCGCTTTCGATATTCGCCGCACCCTTCGCGAACCCAGGGTGTTTTCAGTGCGCCAACGGTAATGAGCCTAATGCGTTGCATTTTTTCGGGAGAGAGAAATTCCAACGAGTCCCCACATCGTATAGGCAACTGCCGAATCTTCCCATGCATGGAGGAAGAGCGCCGCGATGCTCACCCCGAGGAACGCGAGGAATAATGATTTTTCATTCGCGTGAAGTCGTTTGAGCAGAAGAAATGTGAGAGCAATGAAGAGCGCAAAACCAAGGACCCCGAGCTCCACTCCAATCTGCACATACCAGTTCTCCGGCAATCGAGGGCATCGGCATTCTTTCTGTTCAATCGGCGGTTGTGCTTGTACGTCATTCACAAAAAGACAGAGATCATCTCGATCCTTCGCCCAACTCGTATCGGCTCCTGCCTCAAAATAGATGCACGCGTCGCTCGTTCGGTTGCTTGCGGGGCCCGCCATTCCAAGGCCGAGCCCGAAGGGATTTTGCACCATTGTTCTCACCCCCTCCTGCACTCGCTCCAGATGATGACGATTAGAGATGCTTCGGAGAACGAGTTCCGGAGCTTTGAACATCACTAGCGCACACATAACGACAACGACAGAAATGATCCCTGTAAGGAGGCGATTCCTTTGCCTTCCTTGCATGATCATGAAAATCGACGCAAGCGTTATGACAAATGCAGCGATCCATGCAGAGCGGGAGAGTGTCATCACCAACGCTAAAGCGATGAGAAAAAGAATGATGTTCTCTTCGAGCGAGCCCGAAGGGCGAGTCGAGAAGCTTGTCCTGAGCAAAGTCGAAAGGCTTCTCGACTCGTCGCTCCTCCGGAGCTCCTCGCTCGAAGAAAACCTCTTCAGTAGTTTCACGATCCCTATGCTCCACGGCAAAAGCAGCCACAGTCCAAACTGATTCGGTCCCGAAAACGTGGATTGGATGCGGCGAATCGCTGTTCCCGAAATCTGCTGAAATGCCGAAAGAGAGGATCCTGGCGCGTAGAGCGAATGCGCATCGCTGTACCCTAAAGATGTGAAAAAACTTTGTGGGAGGAAGAATGTGATGATGCCGTAGAGCGAGACAATACCACCGACAATGAGCAGTGCTGGAAAAATCTTCTTCTCCAAAAATCCTTCTTCCCAGGGAAGAGTTGCAAGAACGATACAGAAGATCAGGGGAACAAAGACATACTTAAAACCATACACAAATGTGGTGAGATCGGTTCGAAGAGGAAAGAGAATGAGTGCAATCAGGAGGAGGAGAATCACAACGGTCTTCTCCAATCCAATGTTCCATATCAAACGGCTGCTTTCCTCGAGCGAGCGAGATTTCGCTCGGCGAAATCGAGCGAGTCGAGAGGCTATCCACTGAAAAGCAGTATTTTTCTGTGTATGAAAATTCAAAAAAAGCTCAATGATGGCCACAAGAAAAATGAGGGCCATCAATGCTTCTTTCCAGATCGCGAGCGAAGAGAGCGGTGCATGACCCGGACCCTCAATCAGTTTCGTTCCAAGCGTCACGAAGAGCGCATGGAACGGGAGGAGAATGAAGAGCAGAAATACCAGAAAATGACGGATCCTGTAGAGCATTTCGGCTATAGTACGCCTCTGGCAGAAAGCGAAGCAACGAGCGGCCCACCTACCCCCGAGCAGATTCTAGAGCTCTGCAGGGAATTCCATACGCTCGTTCCAACCGATGTGCCGCGTGCTTTCCTCTCCCGGTCTTTGGATGAACTTCGAGATATTGATGATAGAGCAATTCAGATCTTGGGGCAGGTTCTCACAATGATTGGAGATGTGAGAGAAGGGTTCTCGGTGGCCTTGAGCAAGGTCTTCGATATACAAGAATTAAATATTCTCTCACAGCAAAGAGCGCTCCAGGTTTCGGCAAATCTTGGCATTCGTTTCGGGGACTGGATCGCCACCGTGGCGGCCAAAGCAGATGACCGACCAATTCCGCCCATGCCGGAAATCACCGCAAAAAAATATGGAATTATCGGCATCCTGGCGACAAAAAGCGTGATCGAGTACGTGGAACGAAGAGTACGGGAAGTCGCATCATAAGATTCCGAGTCTCCCCTCCTCCGTCCTGTACACCTCTCCCTTTTTGAGGATCTCCATGATGACATCAATGGATTTTCGACTCACATCTTTTCCGTAGAGCTTCGGCGCGTTCTGCATCTCCTCGCTCCCCCAGGCGTAATCGATGATGTTGCGGATCGCGATGGAACTCACAGGCGGCGCGATCAGGTTGCCTCCCGCCATGATGGATTCGGAACGATCGGAACCAAAACGAAGTGTGACGCAGGGGACGCCAAGTACATTCATTTCCTCCTGCATGGATCCGCTGTCCGTCGCACACACTGCCGCGCGGCTCATCGCCGCGATCACATCCACGTATTCGCTCCATACATCGGAGAGGATGAAGTTCTCGTGCGTGCGTGCGAGTTCCTCCACTTCCTTTGTGAGATTGAACCTCTCGAACGCGCTCTTCGTCTGGTTCATGTTGATGAGGAGAACCTTCCTCCCTTCTTCGATGAGCATCTTCATGGCGCCGTAAATCGCTTTGAAGCGCTTCTCATCAAGGCAGTTCTCCCGCCGGTGGATGCAGAAGCGGACGAAGTCGCCCTCGGTGAGAATGGGGTAGCGCTTGAACACCGTCGATTGATCGATGCGATTCATCGCCTCTTCCGTCGCATCCGCCACGGAGTTCCCGACAACGAAGATGCGATCCTCCGGAAAACCTTCCGAGAGCATGAACTCGCGATCGAGTTCCACGGGCGCGAGATGGATACCCGTCGCACATTCGCTGCAGCGCGTGTTGAACTGCTCCGGGTACGGCTCCAAGGATCCCCGGGTCCAGTTCTTTCGATCCATGAGGTACCCGCGCCACAGATCACCGAGCTCGGGGATGGGAGTTTTGCTGGAAAGTGCCGACCACTTTTTAAAATCTGGTGTCAGCGTCCGAATGCCAGCCTCAACGTGAACGGATGCAAACTGATGGCAGTACCCCGCATTGCTTGCTGCCATCGCCGTTGTCGTATCGCCATGGACATACGGAATCACGATTTTTCCTTTCGCTTTGAGTTCGGCAATCACAAAGCCAAGCCGCCCGATGATCTGGCTGACGACCTCGTACATTTGGCCACGGACATTCAAATTGAAATCGGGCTCGACGCCGAATTCTTTCAGCATGCCCCCGCTCAAGTTTTCATCGTAGTGCTGGCCGGTGTGGCCGAGAACAACGCATGCTCCGCGCTTCTTGAGCTCTCTGTAGAGCGGAATCTGCTTGATGATATCGGGCTTTGTCGCAATCAGGATCACATGCACATGCCGATCCTTGTGATCCGCAATCTCCTCGTAGAATTTCCCCGATCGATACGTGATCTCATCCATGGAGGAAGAATAGCGGAGATATTGGACTGGTTCACGCTTGAATCCGCAAATAGAAGAGCATAGTTTTCCCATCGTTTACAGCGCAATGACCGTCGATCAGAAGAATACGCTCAGCCATAGAGGCTGAGCTCTACATGCCCTGGGCAATCATTTCCTACCATCCTGAAATCATTTCCTTTTTTGTAGCATGCACGATATCTTCGGGTGTTCCCGAAAGTCCGGCTTCCGCAAGGCAAAGCAATACATGCTGTCGATTTAATCGAAGGTGGTTTCGGATGATTGCAATGCAATCTGCCTCCGGCCCTGCAAGTTCTTTTGCTTTTTGCCTGTTTCGAAGATGCCGATGTCCGATCTCAAGGCCTGTTCCGGCTAGACTAGGAACTGTTCCCCACAAAGAACCTACTGCCGTAACCGCAGCTATACAGAGCGCTAGCATTTCTTTGCTAATCATCACAGGAGCCAAGAGGGCACTGCCGAAGCGTGGACGATTTCTCTCGATTTCACCAAGAATTAAGCAGGAACGTCGGCACTTTTCGTCGTCGGAGAGAGCCGACAAATCACCCTCTAAAATGTAGACTGAATCAGCACAGAGCATACATTCCGGAGGTGTCTGAAGCTTACCATTCTTATATGAATCACCTAAACTAGCATTACCATTGCGTAAATGGATATTCGCTCGATGCCAGCGTATCAATTTACCGATGACTCGTCTTCTTTCTAATTCTTGATTCAGGTACTCGCAAGATTGATCCGCCTGTACCGTTCCCTTCGCGGTGGAAATCGTGTGTATTCCGAATGAGACATGCAAAAGCTGTGTTTGTAACTCCAGAATGTTTCCGTGAATTCTTGTTGCCAGGTTGCTCCGTACATCTCTATCAACGATTTTCTTTGAACGAAATGTATCTTGATAACGATTTTCTGCTACTTCATTGAGTGCTTCAGCATAGATCGCAAAACCTTCCGCTATAGCACGTTGCCGCTCATCGAGAACCACCTGTGGCTGCAATTCATGATTCATGGCTTGATAAAGCCAATTTAAACCTCGGTAAAGTCCAATGCAATGATCTTTCCCCACATAGTTTCGATGAGAGCGGCCGCATCTTCACGCTTGAATGCGGCAAAGAGAAGGGCATACTTTCTCTGCCATGGCACAGGCACTTCGCATGAAAGGCATTCTGGTATCGGAGGTTGAGTATGAAAAATTAAGCAGAAGCCGTCTCTCTGGTTTCTCCGAGCAAAGCATCACGGATCTTCTCCATGGGGGACGCGAAGCATTCATGGAGGAAATTTGCAGGGAGAGATTGGAGCACATCCATACCTATTGCGATCATCCGCCGCAGATACAGTGCAATCCAGACGGAAGTTTCTCAGCAACCGGAACTCGCGAATCAATTGCAGAACTCTTCTCTATGATAGAAGGGAGACATTGGGGAGTATTTTCGAAGCAGGAAAAGGAGAAGCCCTTTCGCCTTCCGATATCAAATCGTTTCGGCAATCGATTTTCATTTTGAAGACTGCATTTCCTTCGGGACCGGTAATCCCATCATCGTGAGCACGAGCGGAGCGACATCTTTGAGCCCCGCCATACCTTTGAGTTGAGCGGATGATGTGATGATGCCCGGCGCATGGACGAATGTTTGCACTTTATTGGTCGTATGACTCGGGCAAATTTTCTCCGTGCCCGGGTAATACATTTCCTCACAATTCCCATGATCCGCCGTGATGATCCAGTCGTATCCTTCTTCCTGGAGCACGGGGAGTAATCGGCGGAGGTTTCGATCGACCGCTTCACAGGCTGCGACTGCCGCGTCGATCCGGCCTCCGTGCCCCACGACATCGGGGTTCGCAAAGTTCACGATGATTAAATCTTTGTCTCCTTTCTTTGCCACTTTGATCACGGCATCACAGACATCGTTTGCCGCCATATCGGGAGCATCTGCCATGTTCGGCACATCCGGCGTGCGCACGTGGATGTGTTCTTCTCCGGGGAACGGATCCATCCTCTGCTGATTGAAGAAATAGGTGACGTGGACGTATTTTTCAGTTTCGGAAATTCTCGCCTGTTTTTTCCCCGCGTTCGAGACCACTTCGCCCAGGCTATTCACCGCGGAAGTCGGAGGGAACGCGATGGGAAGATATTCGGAGTACGGCCCCATGCACACCACGTCTTTGATCCGCACAGGACGCTTGAATTTATCGAACTTCTCATCCGCCAGCGCGCTTACGATCTGAAGCATCCTGTCCTTCCGGAAATTGATCACGACGACGACATCGTTTTCGCGCATCGGTTGGTACTGGGAGGTGATGAGTGGTCGGATATAGAGATCTGTTTTCTCGCTCCTCGGAGCTTCCGCATACCAGGATTTCACACCTTCACAAAAATCATCGCAGAGCTTCCCTTTCCCCTCCGTGAGGAGTTCGTACGTTACCTTCGTCCGCATATCGAACCGAAGATCCCGATCCATCGCAAACCAGCGACCAATGAGTGATGCCAACGTGCCAAGGGACTGCTTCGAAATTTCCGCCTTGAGGAGATCAAAATCCACACAGAAGTGTTGCTCCGCCACATCGCGGCCGTCCGTAAAAAGGTGAAGGAGTACCTTTTTGATTCCACGATCCTTCGCCAGTTTGAGCATCGCGTGCCAGTGTTCGGCGAAGCCATGCACACCGCCCGTCGAGTAAATGCCCATGAAGTGGAGCGGCACATCCTTCTTTTTCGCACGGTCGCACGCACCGACGAGGACTTCATTTTTGAAGAATGCTCCGGATCGAATGGCACGATTGATCTCTTCAAGAGGCTGCCACACCACCCGCCCTGCGCCGATCGTCATGTGTCCGGGCTCCGATGCGCCCTGCTGACCTTTGGGGAGCCCCACCGCGTTCTCCGCGGCATCCATGAGACAGTTCGGGGTGATCTCTTCTATCGTTTTCAGGGTCGGCATCTCGGCCAGTGTTCTCGCATTGCCGGGACCCGGCGGCGCAACGCCGAAGCCGTCGATAATGATGAGGCAGACTTTTTTCACCTAGAGGAAGCCTACCTTGCAATGGCCTTCTTTTAAATAGAGAGCGATCTACTGATTCCCTATACTGGGGAGTATGGTTCATTCCGGAGAAGAAGAATTCCAGAGAATCATTGCAGACCTTAAAAATCTGCCACCAAAGGAGCAGCGTATCCGTGCATTCACGTTCGTGCGTGATATTCCTTTCGGCCATATCGGTTCCCGTGAACCTCTCGATGTCCTGAAAGCACGAAAAGGAACGTGTAGTGGAAAAAATGCACTCCTCAAGAACATTCTGGAATCGCTCGGCTATGAAACGGAAAACTGGTTCGCGAAGCGTGACTTTTTCGGAAAGTTTCGCCACAAAGGCAAATTCAGGATGGAACGCTGGCCGCAGGAACTTTCACCGTATCGCGATGCAGAAATTGTGGACTACCACACCTTCCTTAAAATCAAACTGGGAGAGAAATGGGTACTCATCGATGCAATCTTTGATCCCTTCATGAAAAAATTCGGATTTCCTGTGGAAGAGTGGGACGGTGAAACCGATATGACGCTCCCTGTTCATGCAGAGGAAACGTTTCCCGTGGAAGGAAATCTGGAAAATCATAAGCAGCGACTGATCGCGACGCATTCGGAAGAAAATGAAAGAAATAGGAAGGGATTTCTCTCGGCATTCACGGAGTGGCTGAATAAGGAAAGAACGGCACAATAAAAAACGCCCCCCGTTTACCGTTCGACTAACTCACGGCAGCTGGAGGGCGCTTTTGATTTCGAAAAAGACGACTAACGAACGGCGTCCTTGAGAGTTTTTCCTGCCTTAAAGGCCGGGACTTTCATGGCCGGGATCGAAATTCTCTGGTTCGGGTCGCGTGGGTTCACACCCATGCGTGCTGCACGGTGCGAAACACGGAACGTTCCGAAGCCGGTGAGCGTGACGGGCTTGCCCTTCTTGAGCTCCATCGTGATGGTGCCAATGAGGGTCTCGAGCGCCTCTCCGGCGGCACGCTTTGTAATGCCAGCGCGCTTAGCAATAAGATCAATGAGGTCCTGCTTGGACATAGGAAAGGTGGGAATGAGGTAGAAACCGGATTTAAGTGTAGTACGGCTTCCGTATTCGGAAAGCCGTGTTGGCTTGCAGAAGCGAAGAAATGGTGGTGTAGGGATGTGAAGGTGTTTTTGTATACAAAATTTGTTCAATGTGATGAGATCTTTGACAAGGGAATTCCATTCACCCTACTCTCCCCCTCCGATGCCCAAGAACCTCGTCATTGTGGAATCTCCTGCAAAGGCGAAGACGATAAAAAAATTCCTTGGGAAAGATTTCGCGGTGGAAGCAAGCATGGGGCACGTGCGGGACCTGCAGGAAAAGAAACTGAGTGTCGATGTAAAAAACGACTATGAGCCCACCTATGTCGTCCCCGATGAAAAGAAAACGGTTGTCAAAAACCTCCAGAAGGAATTAAAGGATGCGGATCAACTCTGGATCGCGACTGATGAAGACCGCGAAGGAGAAGCAATCGGCTGGCATCTTCTCCATGCGCTCAAGATTCCGGAAAAGGAGCACAAGGACATCAAGCGTATCGTCTTCCACGAGATTACAAAGGAGGCGATTGAAGAAGCGGTACGAAATCCACGGACACTGGATAAGAAACTCGTGGAGGCGCAGCAGGCACGGAGAATTCTGGACCGACTCGTGGGGTACACACTCTCCCCTTTCCTTTGGACGAAGGTGTACCGGGGACTTTCCGCAGGACGCGTGCAATCCGTCGCGGTTCGGATCATCGTGGATCGCGAGCGTGAGATTTTAGCGTTCAAGCCGGAGGAATACTGGACGATTGATGCGGAACTCGAAACCAAAAATAAGGAACATTTCCAGGCATCGATCGCGAAGAAAGACGGCAAGAAATTCGTGCCCGTGAATCAGGAAGAGACGGATGCGGTGCTGGAGGGGGTAAAAGGAAAAGATTTCTCGGTGAGTTCGATCGAGGAAAAAAAGGTGCAGAAGAATCCTCCCGCGCCCTACACGACCTCCACCCTGCAGCAGGATGCATCGAACAAGCTTGGATTTTCGGTCAAACAGACGATGGTCGTGGCCCAGCAGCTCTACGAAGGAGTCAATCTTGGAAAAGGCGAAGGGCAGACGGGTCTCATCACCTACATGCGTACCGATTCCGTAAACCTGAGCACCAAGGCGCTCGCAGATGCCAGCGAAATGATCGAGAAGCTCTTTGGCCGCGAATATATTTTGAGCAAGCCCCGCACCTTCCAAGCCAAGAGCAAGAATGCGCAGGAAGCGCACGAAGCGATCCGCCCCACGGAAATTTCGCGCACCCCCGAGAGTTTGAGTGGAGTGCTGGATGATCAGCAGTTAAAGCTCTATTCCCAAATCTGGAAGCGGACGATGGCGACGCAGATGCCTGCCGCGGAATTAAAGCGGGTCGGGGTCGATATCGACGCAGGCAATTACACCTTCCGCGCCACGGGGCAGACCGTGGAATTCGATGGCTATCTGCGTGTGTATAACGAGGACGATGAGCAGACCTCCGGCGAAAAGTTCCTGCCCAAGCTCGCAGAGGGAGAAGCGCTAACCTGCATCGAGATCACGCCTACTCAGCACTTTACGCAGCCCCCCGCACGCTACACGGAAGCCTCGCTCGTGAAGAAGCTGGAGGAAGAAGGCATCGGCCGACCGAGCACCTACGCCCCCACCATCAGCACCATTCAGCAGCGCGGCTATATCCGTAAAGACGGGAGACAATTGATACCGGAGACAATCGCATTCACGGTCACAGATCTTCTGATCGCGCACTTTCCGGATATCGTCGATCTTCAGTTCACCGCCAAGGTGGAAGATTCGTTGGATGAAATCGCAAACGGAAAAGTGGAGTGGGTGCCGTTCATGGATTCATTCTTCAAACCCTTCATCAAACTCATCGAGAGAAAGAAAGAGGAGGTGAAGAAAGAAGACGTCCTGCAGGAAGTAGTCCTCGGCAAAGATCCTAAAACCGGATTCGAAGTTTTTGTGCGCACGGGGCGGTTCGGGCATTACGTGCAACTCGGGCGACCGGATGATTACAACAAAGGAACGAAAGGGAAATCCTCCTCTAAAGCGAAGTCCGACAAGAAAGCTGCAGGGGATAAGCCGAAGAGTGCCTCACTCCCGAAAGGCATGGTGAAGGAAGAAATGACCCTAGAACAGGCTTTGGGACTCCTCAGTTTCCCACGCACACTTGGTGAGAAGGATGGAGAGATCATGACGGCGAATCTCGGCCGATTCGGTCCATATCTCCGCTTTGGAGCCGTGACCGTCACGCTCCCCGCAGAGGTCAACCCGACTTTGATCACCCTGGCAGAAGCAGAGACCTTGATCAGCGAGGCCGCGGAGAAACGAAAGAAGATGGCAGAGCCGCTCCTGAAGCTCGGGAAAGATCCGGTGAGTGAGGGGGAAATTTTGGTCAAAGTAGGCAGGTACGGTCCGTATGTTACGGATGGAAAAACAAACGTGTCGGTTCCAAAGAAAATCACACCGGAAGAAATCACCCGTCAGCAGGCGATCGAACTCCTGAAAAAGAAACGTGCACGGGGTCCGGGGAAAAGACGCTGGGGAGGGAAAAAATCGGAATAACAATTTATTCCCGCACTCTCTCTATCTTCTTGATTTCCCACTTCCCTTCTTCGAGGGCCGATTCCACGAGGTAATCGTACGGTGTGCAATCGACCAGGTAGAGACGGACATTATCATTCTGTCTGACATTTTTCACATCGACACAGTCATGGAGGGCGAAAATACGTGAGAGGTCGTCTGCATCCCCTGCTCCAAGCACCTCTCCCGAGAGTCGCAGTTCCGCGCGGGTAAGCATCGCGATGGTAAAAACCGACGCGAGCGAGAGGAGTGAAATCCCAAGGAACTGGACCCGGAACGATCGGTGGAAAAAACGCCGTGATCTCTTTTTTAAAGCCATCTCCCTATTATATCACTTGACGGCCTTAGCCGCTATTCCATAGAGTCCTCTGCGCTATGCTGAGCAAAGGGAATAAACGCAAACGGCACAAGAGACACGGCTTCCTCTCCAGGATGAAGACGAAGAAGGGCGCACAGGTGATTAAGAGGAGACGGAGCAAGGGACGAAAGCGCCTTGGGCAGTAGGTCGAGTACAATACCTACATGAAACTCTCCCGACTTCGCGGGCGCAAAGTTGCTCTTCGCGTACGAAACAAGGGCGCCCATTTCCGGGGGAAACATATGAATATGACGTACATCATGGGAATGAAGAGGGTACCGATGGCCGAAAAAGAAAAAGATCATCCTGCCGCGCCCACCGGAATATTCATCGGCACCGGCGCTTCCACAAAACTTGAGAAATCAGCCGTGAAGAGAAATCGCATGCGCCGGCGTTGCCGCGAGGCGCTCCGAATTTCGTTACAGGAGCACGCGACTTTACCCTCCTGCCAATTGATCATAACGCCTCGTTCCTCTAGCCTGAGCTGCGACTTTAGCGAGCTCAAGAAGGACATCGAGAATTTCATTCAGCACCTTCAGAGACAGCACGGACTCTCCGTTCCTCACCGCTCATAGTTCATCGCCTATGCCAGAGAAGAAGACTCCACAGCGCAGTAAACTCCTCCATTTCGTCACCACCTTTGCAATTGTGTATTTGGTGACGACAGTGGGAATGCGATTCTTCTTCCCCGAAAAATTCAACGGTGAACCCGCAGACCCGGTTCCGCTCACTCTCGGCCTCTCCAGCGGTAAGATCCCCGTAAATCGAAACCTGGAGGTGATCGTGGAAAACCGCACCGGAAGCGGCGTCGCACTCTCTGATCGATGCCCCGAGCCCCCCGTGATCATCGAGCGTGTTATTGATGACCGCTTCTACCAGATGGATCTGAAGGATCCCGTTCTTCCGTGCTCTCCGCTCACGGAACTGAGTCCTCGAAGCAGAACCGTGATCGATTTGAGCCCCTGGAAGTATGCGGCATTTAAAGAGGAGGGCACCTACCGGATCTCCCTTCCCCTCGAAAGCACACGCGCAGTCGCAGGTGAAACTATCATCGGCGCGGAGCTCCGCGTAACGAATTCCAGCATCGTGACGTCGCTCTTCCGCGCATTCATCAGCAAGCCGCTGCTCAATGGTTTGGTGCTCATCGCGTCACTCATACCGGGCCACAATCTGGGCCTCGCGATCATTCTCCTCACGATTCTCGTACGACTTCTCCTCTACTTCCCAAGTCAGCACGCACTCCAGAGCCAGAAGAAATTGCAGACTCTTCAGCCGAAGCTAGATGAAATCAAACGAAAATATGCGGGCGATCAGCAGAAAATCACGCAGGAAACCATGGCGCTCTGGAAGCATGAAAAGATCAATCCGTTCCAATCGTGCCTGCCGACGCTCATTCAAATTCCGATTCTGATCGGGCTCTATTCCATCATCCGCGACAGCGGGGCGATCGAACTTGCGCGCCATCTCCTCTATCCGCCGTTCCTCTCGCTCGATTGGTCTTTCCACACATTCTTCCTCGGTTTGGATCTCCATTACATTCCTTTCAAAGATCTTTCCTCGTGGATTCCGACCCCAACGAACATTGTGATTGTTCTCAGAAACTGCGCCCTACCTCTCATAATCTCCGTTCTCCAGTTCCTGCAGATGAAATTGGCATTCGCGCGGAAGAAGAAGGTCACTCCGAAAGAAAAGAAGCCCCTCGCAGAGCGTTTGGATTCCCAGACAATGATGATGTACATGCTGCCCATCATGATCTTCTTTATTTCCGGCGGTATGCCCGCCGCAATCAGCTTGTACTGGGGAACTAGCACGCTCTTTGGAATCGCCCAGCAAATGATCGTGAATCGGAAAAAATGAGGCGCTGTTCTTTCGTAAGCCACAATTTCCCTGTACCCTCCTCCCCCGATGAAGGACCTCATCCAAGATATTCTCGGCAAACTTCTGGAAGGGCTCGGCTTGCCGTTTAGTGCAATCACGATCGACGAATCGGAACCCGGCATGATTCGCGTGAACATCGAATCCGGGAATCCGAGCCGCCTCATTGGCTGGCATGGGGAGACTTTGAATGCGCTTCAACACCTCGTGAAATCCATCGTACGAACGAAGGAAAAAATGGAGAAAGCTCCGTTCATCGTGCTCGATGTGGATGGCTACCGCCGAGATCAGGAGGATAAAGTCTGCAGAATGGCGGAACAGAAAGTGGAGTTCGTCCGAAACAAGAAAACCCGCGTCGCTCTGCCCCCGATGTCGCCGTACTTCCGGCGCGTGGTACACCTCTTTATTTCAAATCATCCGGAGTATGCGGATATTGCAACGGAGAGCGTGGGCGAAGGTGACTACCGGCAGATCGTCCTCCGATTGAAGGAAGGCGGCATGGACGAAGGCGAGGAATTACAACCGATTATCTCCGGGGCAAATGAAGGAGAGAAGGTGACCGGCTTTGATAATTTGGATATCTGAGAAATCAAACCATTGTCTCTGGATCGAGGAGCTTCTTCAGCTTTGCTTTTGGGATGGATGTTTTCCTGGATGCGACCTCGAAAATTGTTTCCCCTTTCGTCATCGCTTCCTTCGCGATCGCTGCTGCCTTCTCGTAACCGATCTCCGGTGCGAGCGCGGTTGCAAGCATGGCACTCCGCTCCAGACGATCTGTGATGATCTTTGTGTTTGCCTTAAGCCCTCTCACGCATTTCTCGCCAAAGAGAGCGCTGACATTCGAGAGGAGTGAAATTGCGGTATGAAGAGTGGATGCCATGAGCGGCAGGCAGGTATTGAGTTCAAACCGGCTTCCTTGCGTGAGCGCATTGGTGACGAGTGAATCCTGTGCCGTAACCCAGAGCACCACCTGCTCCACGCTCTCGCAGAGCACCGGGTTCACTTTACCGGGCATGATGGAGGAACCGGCCTGGAGTGTCGGCAGAATGAGTTCTTGCAGCGAATCCGATCCCATCATACGAATATCGTTTGCAATCTTCGTGAGAGCAATCGCGACTTCTGAAAGTGCAGAACTCAGAGCTTTGAGCGCAAGAGGGCAGGACTGCGCTGCCATATGATCTTCGGCTTCCTCGAGCGGTAAGCCCGTTTCCTTTGTGAGTGCCACAATGACTTTGGTCGCAAATTGCGGATGCGCGTTGAGCCCTGTGCCAACGGCTGTTCCCCCGAGCGGGAGCTCACAGAGTTTCTCGATCGCCTGAGTCAGGCTTTCGATTCCCTGCAGGATGAGCGATGCGTATGCATGGAACTCCGATCCGAGTCGAATGGGGGCCGCATCCATCAGATGCGTCCGACCGAGCTTAATCACCGGGGAAAACTCCTTCTCTTTCTTCGTGAGTTCCTTCATGAGTCCCGTGAGCGCCGGGATCAAACGATCGCGTGAGGCGATTGCCACCGAAATCTGCATCGCAGTCGGAATGACATCATTACTGGACTGACATCGATTGATGTGATCATTCGGATGAACCAGTTCCCTTTTCCCTTTTCCCTTTTCCCTTTTCCCTTCGATTTCGCCGTTTACAATGCTCGCAATCACCTCGTTCATATTCATATTCGTGCTCGTTCCGGATCCCGTTTGGAACACATCTACCGGGAACTGATCGAGGTGCTTTCCCTTTTTGATCTGCGCGGCGGCAGTCGCAATGGCGGAACCAGTGGCTTTCGGGATCTCGCCGAGCTCTCCATTCACCTTTGCCGCATGCTCTTTAAGGAGCGCGAGCGTCCGAATAAATTCGTTCGGCATTTCCCAGCCGGAAATCGGGAAATTCCCGATTGCCTGCTCTGTATGGTGACTATAGAGTTTTTTGGACACGGAAAAAGGAGGAGGAAAGCCGGACCATGGTATCAGAACTGGAGTGTTTTTATAAAATAATTTGACATATTTATCAATATATTATATTATTGAACAGAAAGAAACATGCATATCCAACGTCATCATCACGTGTTGCCCCTCGCGCTTCTGCCGATTTTCCTTTTGCTCCTTGCTCCGCAATGGGGGAAGGCGAGCATGGCACCCACACTCGCGCACTACAACGCTCTCGCGGACCGTTCCGAGCAGGAAATGATGCTCCTGGAGTCGAAATTCGAAAACACGCAGCGCGCCTTGCATCTGGTACAAAAGGGCGAAGAGCAAACGATGTACCCGTCGGTCGTTTCGCAGCATCGAAATGAGAATATTGAGTCCCCCACCGAACGATACTCGATGGCAAATGTTCGGAAGGAAGTGTTGGAGCAAAGAATCGAGGCACTCCAGGATCGCTTTCAGAAAGAGATGGGGAATCCGAATGCCATCCACATCGACCTCTCCGATCAAAAAGCGACGCTCATTCAAAATGGCTCGATCATCGCGAAGTATCCCGTGAGTTCCGGTGCCTGGGAGACTCCCACACCGAAAGGGAAGTTTCAGGTGTACCGAAAGCAGGAGCTTCGCATCAGCAATCTGGATGTCCCCTACCGCATGCCCTACTACATGGCGTTCACGCCGACAGAGAGTCACGGACTCCACGCGCTCCCGTACCTCGGCAACATCGCAACGAACTCCGATTACTGGCACGAGGCGTTGGATCACATCGGCCGACCAGTGAGCCACGGGTGCGTGCGGTTCCTGCCGGAAGACGCGGAGGCAGTCTTCGAGTGGGCGGAAGTGGGAACGCCCGTAATCATTGGCACATAAGAATATCCGCCTATTCTTGAGTCATCGGGTTCGTTTTTCTGTATACTTCTCTTCATGATACCCATCTTCATTCTTCTCGGCCTCGCCGTCGTCGCGATCATCATCGTGATCGGCGTTTACAATTCGCTCGTCACCCTGCAGCAACGCGTCAAAGAAGCGTGGAGCGACATCGATGTGCAGCTGAAGCGTCGGTACGATCTGATTCCAAATCTGATCGAGACCGTGAAAGGCTACGCAAAGCACGAACAGGAAACTTTTGATCGCGTGATTAAAGCAAGAAATTCCGCAATCAGCGCACAGGGCGCCAAGGAACAGGGAAAGGCAGAAAATATGCTGGAAGGAGCACTGAAATCGATCTTCGCCCTCGCGGAGAGTTACCCGGATCTCAAGGCGAACCAGAACTTTGCCAAGCTGCAGGAAGAGCTCAGCGACACCGAGAATAAGATTCAGGCCTCACGCCGGTTTTATAACGGCATGGTGCGGGACTTTAATACGAAGATTGAGGTGTTTCCGAACAATGTGATCGTCGGATTCTTCGGCGGAAAATTTGGGAAGCAGGAATTCTTCGAGATTGAAGAGGCGGGGCAGCGGGAAAATGTGAAGGTTCAATTTTAATCTACGGTGAGCCTCATTAAATCATGGTCTACTCTCACCTCACCAGAAATCGTCTCGCAACGATTCTCCTTGTCATCGCCTTCGTGGTCTTCCTCACGGCGATTTCGGTAATCTTCAGCGAAATCCAAACGGGTGATCCGTACCTCTTTGCGCTCCCCACCCTCTTCTTTGCGCTCTTCTACGTCCTCGTCTCCCTCGCCTTCAGCAAGAACACGGTGCTCATGATGTCGCACGCAAAGAAGATGGAGGAGAAGGACGCACCGGAGCTCTATCACACGCTCCAAAACCTTGCGATCAGCCGCGGCGTGCCGATGCCCGCGCTTTATTTGATCGATGATTCTGCACCCAATGCATTTGCCACAGGCACGTTCAAAAAACATTCCGCGATCGCGGTGACCTCGGGACTGCTCGATAAACTTGAGAAGGCGGAGATCGAAGGCGTGCTGGCACACGAGCTGGCGCACATTCAACACGAAGACACGCGGTTGATGACGCTCATCGTTCTTCTTGTCGGCGTCGTGACGCTCATTGCTGATATCTTCCTTCGCTCCCTCTATCATCGTGGGGGCAATCGTTCCAAAAACAAAGGCGGAGGTATTTTGATCATCATTGGCATCGTCCTCGCACTCCTCTCGCCGTTCATCGCGCAACTCCTCAAGCTCGCGGTTTCGAGAAAACGTGAATTCTATGCCGATGCGGAAGCGGTGCTGACGACTCGCTACGCGGATGGTCTCGCGAGCGCGCTTGAGAAAATCGCAAAAGATCCGGAGAAACTGGAAGTCGCGAACCATGCGACCGCGCACCTTTATATTGTGAATCCGTTTAAAGGAACAGAAGCGGCAAAGCTCTGGAACAGGATGTTCAGTACGCACCCGGCAACGGAACTGAGGGTGAAGAGGCTGCGGGAGATGATGACATAATGTTCTCTTCGAGCGAGTCCCGCTGCAGCGGGACGAGTCGAGAAGCCCATCTTTGTTTGGGGAAGCTTCTCGACTCGTCGCTACGCTCCTCGCTCGAAGAAAACCACTCATGTACACTTTCGTCCATGCGTCGAACTCTCCTCACCATCACCTGGCTTGCGACCGATGCTCTCATTTTTATCGGGGCATATGCGCTCGCCTACTTCCTCAAAGTCGGCTGGATCTTCTCCTCCGATCTTCCGTTTCAGACATTCCTAACAGCGACGCTGATGACGGTAACGGGCTGGCTGATCGTGATGGTGACGATGAGAAATCTGGCACTGAGTCGCATTCAAAAAAGCCCAAGGAATTTTGCGTACATCGCCTATGCCTGCATCATCGGCATGGCGGGATTCGCGCTCTCGTTCTATTTCTTAAAACAGACACTCTTCTCGCGATTCCTGCTTTTGATGGCAGGATCATTCTCCCTGATCCTCGTATACCTTTGGCATATTCTCTTCGATCAGATCCAACGAAGAATTCTGAGGATGAATCCTCCGACGTATCCCCTCCTCGTCATCGGCACAAATCGCGAAGCGGAGAGACTGATTGAGAAACTGGAGAGGAAACATTCCCCCATCACTCCCGTCGCGATTCTCGATGGGAAAGGAAGTTCGAAGACTGAGATCGCAGGTGTTCCGGTTCTCGGAAAGCTTGATAAACTGGAACGAGTGATTCAGGAAAAGAACATCACGCACCTCGTGCAGTGCGATCAGATCGAACACTCGTTGAATCTTCTCTCGGTATGCCGCACACACGGCATTACCTACATGCTCCTCCCCTATACGCTTGGCATCATTGAAGACCGGGTACCCGCCGAAGCGCTGGAGGGGAAACAAGTCGTAGCAGTGCCGCGGGGGACATCGAAGCTAGGGTGGTTTTTCCGCTAAAAATAGCGGAATTTTCCTTACGGCGGGGAATGAGGGAAATAAAATGTTCACTCCATTGGACTCATGGCATTCGAAGACATCGCAGATCACCAAGATGATTCATGGCCCCCTCCGGAGCTCAGGGAGTTCGTGCAGGGTCTCTCTCAGTATCTTGATACTGTTGCCCCGATTATGCGGGAGCTTGAACTGAGAGGCATTCGATTGCCAGTCACCGAGAGCTTGCTCGTGGATATCAGTAAAAAGAAAATTGTCATTATGCCACTCATAAGGAAAATTAAGGAAGCGCGCGAGGAAATGCTTTCCTTTTTACAGCAGGAGGAAGAAGCAAAGCTTAAGAAAGATGGCGTACACTAAGACCCATGAAAGCGTTTGTGCTCGCCGGCGGCTTTGCCACTCGTCTTTGGCCACTGACAGAGAAGAGAGCAAAACCTCTCTTGCCACTTGCAGGCGTGCCGCTTCTCACGCACCTCGTGGAGAAAATTCCCGCAGGCATTCCGATCACCGTGAGCACGAACCAGGTATTTGCGGAGGATTTTGAGAAATGGAACCATACACGTCATGCTGAGCGAAGTGAGCTCAGGCAAGAGCTTGAGCGAACGAAGTCGAAGCACGTCGCAGGAGTTCCATCGATGAATCAAAACGTGCGAGATGCTTCGACTGCGCCCCTCAACTCGTCCGCCCAAGGCGGACTTGCTCGGGGCTCCGCTCAGCATGACGTACATATTCTCATTGAAGATGCGGGACATGAGGATGAAAAACTTGGAGCACTGGGAGCCGTGGCAAAATGGATCAAAGAAGAAAATATTCAGGATGATGTCCTGCTTCTTGCCGGGGATAACTACGTGGGATTTTCGATTGCCTCCTTCATCGAGCGGTTCAACGGAAAGCCCCTCCTTGCAGCGTACGACATACGCTCGAAAGATGCCGCAAAGAAATTCGGCACCGTCCTCACAGAAAGTTCGAAGACGACAAGCGACACCATTCGCGTGACGGGGTTCGAGGAAAAACCGGCGGAGCCGAAATCCACCCTCGTCTCCACCGGCTGCTATCTGCTTCCGGGCGGTTCACTCCCGATCCTTGCGGCATACGCGCAGAACCATCCGGATAATGTGGGAGGTATTTTTGAACATTTTCTCTCCAAAGGAATGGATGTCGACTGTGTCTCGTTCGCAGAACCCTGGTTTGATATCGGCTCGTTCGAGGCATACCTGGAAGCAACTAAAACTTTGATCGGTGAACGATTTCTCCTTGCGGAAGGAACAAAGCAGCGAGACAGCGAACTGATCGGGAGCGTGGTTCTTGGCCGCAATTCCAAAGTTGCCCGAAGCAAGCTCCATAATGTGGTCCTCTTCGAAAACTGCGAGGTGGAAGATTGCGTGCTGGAAAATTGCATCGTGGATGATGATTGCATCCTGCGGGGGGTGGATTTGAGCGGGAAGATGTTAAGAGCAGGGACGCACTTGGTTCGTCATTGATTACGTCATGCTGAGCGGAGCCCCGCAGGGCGGAGTCGAAGCATCTCGCCGTGGAAGTATTTTCTCCGGTCGCGACGTGCTTCGACTTCATCCATCGCCCCGCTTCAGCGGGGCTCCGGATTTCGCTCAGCATGACGTAATTCGTGCACTTTCTTCGTTTCTTTCTGTCCCTTTTTTCCCTACACTAGGCCGGAACTTTCCGTATCCATGGATCCCCGCGTTCGTACCTACGGCTACCCGGCGCTCGTCACGTTGATTGCGCTGTGGTTCCTGACGATCGCAATGCCCACCAGTTGGAAAGATTGGGCACCTTCATTTTTGAACCCCACGCTGCACCTCGGACTCGATCTCCAGGGCGGAACGCAGCTTGATTTCCGGATCAGCGAAACGGAAATGGAGAAGCAGATCGCCGCTTTAAAAGCGGAAATCGCGGTGTTGGAAGCATCGAACGGTTCCGAAACGGAGATCGCAGACAAGCGGGCGCAAATCAGCAGCATCGAGTTTCAGAGACAGAACGTAACGGAGGCGATCCGAACGGTGCTGGAGCGCCGGGTGAACAGCCTCGGCGTTTCCGAAGCGGTGATTACGCCGTCGTACTACGGATCGGAAAAGCACCTCCTCGTGGAGTGCCCGGGCATCGTGGATGTCCAGCAATGCATCAATACCGTGGGAAAGACGATCCTTCTGGAATTCAAGGAACAGGTCGAAGGAGAGGACGAGGAACACATCGCCAAAATGCGCGCTCTGGCAGACAGCGCGGAGAAGCGGATGACGGAATCCGGAGATACGCTCGCAACCGTCGGCCAGGATTTGGGAACGACGCTCGGCGCTTTCTTCAGTGAGGACGCAAAATTCTACCGCGACGAGCTGCCGAAAGGATTGGAAGACGTGTGGGATCGTCCCGAAAATTCTCCGGTGCTCGTGCGCGAAATCGCGCTTAGTTCGGTAACGGCCGACGGCCAGCCGATTGAAAACCGCGGTGTGATCATGCTGGAAGTCGTCGGAGCAAAGGCGGAAACCGACCGAACCCTCACGGACCCCATGGAGGCAATGGCAGAACTCGATGCCGTGAGTCCGGATCTCACATTAAAGAAGCACGAGAAGACCAATCCTTCCACTCTGGATCCTTTGTACCGATCCGCTCTCGGGGAAACGATCGCCATCGGCACCCTGATCAAGGCCGAAAACAACCAGAAACAGCGCGCAATCGTTCTGATCACGGAATACGAAGAGCCTGTGGAATCGATTCAGGCAAGCCACATTCTGATCGCATACGAAGGAGCCGTGCGGGCGGAACCAACGGTCATCAGAACCAAAGACCGCGCGGAACAGCTGGCACGAGAGATCATGAAAAGAATTCAGGACGGAGAAAAATTCGATTCCATCGCCCGCACCGAGAGCGATGGCACCTCCGCAGATGAAGGCGGGAAATTGGGAAACCTGACACGCGGCGCAATGCCCCCGGCGTTCGAAGAGTCCGCGTGGAAACTCCCCGTCGGCAATATCGCAGGACCGGTGGAAACTGAATTCGGGTACCACATCATTCGGAAAGATTCGGCTGCAGCAGAGTCACCGGGCTCTTTGAGTTACGAAGAGCTCCTCGTGAGCGGCGAGAATGCGGAAGCTGTTCAGGCAGATGCATTTACCAAGCTCCAGAACCGCGCAGTTGCGCGGAAAGAGGAACAGATGACCCTCCGCACGCTCTTCTTCTCATTCCTCCCGACGGGATGGAAGGATACCGCACTCGATGGCAAACACTTCCGGCGCGCGACGGTGACCACCGATCCTCTCACCGGCATTCCCGTGGTGCAAATCGCGTTCGATGAAGAAGGAGGGAGACTCTTCCACGAGCTCACGAAGAAAAATATCGGTAAGCCGATTGCGATCTTCGTCGGCGGAGAACTCATTTCCGCTCCCACCGTTCAATCCGAAATTTCCGGCGGCACCGCCGTGATCACGGGTTCGCAGAATTTTGATGAAGCAAACAGCCTGGCACAGGATCTGAACACCGGCGCTATCCCCGCTCCCGTGCACTTGGTGGGTCAGGTAAGCGTGGAAGCGACGCTCGGCGCCAAGGCCCTCACGCAATCCATGTGGGCGGCGCTCGTGGGTCTCGTCGCCGTCGGACTCTACATGATCTGGTACTACCGGATTCTCGGCGTGATCGCCGTGATTGTCCTCTTCTGCTACGCCGTGATCCTCGTCGCAATTCTCAAACTGCCGGTCTTCCTCTTTACGGATCAGTACGTCGTTCTCACTCTCGCAGGCATTGCGGGAACCATTCTCTCGGTCGGCATGGCGGTGGATGCGAATGTTCTCGTGTTTGAACGAATGAAGGAAGAATTGAAGAAAGGAAAGATGCTGCAGACCGCGGCCGATATCGGCTTTAAGCGCGCGTGGAGCTCCATCCGTGATTCCAACTTCTCCACACTGATCACCGCTGCGATTCTCTTTTTGATCGGCTCATCGATCGTTCGGGGATTCGCCGTCACTCTCGCGATCGGTATTTTCATCTCCATGTTCACCGCACTCGTGATTACGCGATATTTGATCAGTCTCCTCTATAAATCTCCTATCGCAGAAAATTTGGAGGCTTTTGGTATACGAAAAGAGTGAGCGGTGCTACCATACGGAAATGCACAAAATCGCTCCCCTCTTCTTCATCGGCTTCTTCGCTCTTTCTGCATGTTTTTCTCCTGCATCCGATGATGGTAATGGAACAGGATCTTCGCAAAGCTCACTCTCATCCTCTTCTGTCTCTTCAAGTTCCTCCTCCTCGGTTTCGTCGACGAGTTCGTCTTCCGAGCAAGCAAACACACCAGTGACGCCATTGATTCTCTCCGGAGAACTGAGCGGTTGGATCACCGCATGGCGTGATATGATTCCGGATTTCAACCTGACAATGATGCAAAAGGTATCCACGAAATCGATGCAACCCGATATCGTTGATCCACTCGTCGATCACGAAGACATTTTGGAAGAAGAAACCATGGTCGATTACCCGATTCTCTTTCCTTCGGAAGACGGCAACATCGTCGTCTACATTTCCCCGAATCTGGAACCGGATACGGAAGTCGCAATCATCAAGCCCAATGAAAATGTCTACGAACGGCACCTCTTCTGCGGAACACCCTGCGCTTTCGATGACGCCATGTGGGTCGACAACGAACATTTCGCAGTCACCGGGTTCAGCGAATACCATCCCGCGAACGGCGAGGAGCGCTGCACCGTTGGCACACCCTGCACCTTCGTGCCGACTCTTTACATCTTCGATCTGAACGCCAAAACCATCTCCCTCTACCAAGGGCCGGAGGTTGATGCGGAGGTCTTCCTGGGGAATCGGATCGAACGGTAGGGGGGTAAACCATTGTTGACACGTAGAAGAAAATGGATAGAATGCTCTCGTCCATGAGCATTCGTTCGATCAGCTACGGCTATTCCTTCCATCCTCACGCGAGGAGCAGCTGATCGTTTGTCCTAAAATATTGATCTATAGCTCGCCTCCCCGCCGGAGGCGTTTTTGTATTCCTTTTTCTTCCCTTCTCTCCGTGCATTTCTCTTCTCACTCCCACCGGATCTCATATTACGCCACTCGCCTTCGCGGGAAGCGGGTGGCTCGGTGCATTGAATGAATGAAAAGCACAAAGCCGATTCACCCCCTCTCCGCAAGGAGAGGAAGTTTTCGGTCGTTCCGAAAACATAGTGTGATCGGTCTTTTACAACACAGGAGAAAACAATGAAAACAATTGGGATCATTGGTGGAGTCGGCCCCTCTACAACCGCGACCTTCTACATGCGAATCATTCAGCTCACGAGGGAATTGAATGGGGAACGACCTCGATTGCTCATCCATAGCGTGCCTGTCCCCGCAAAAATGGAAGACCATTTCCTGCGCACAGGAGAAGGCATTGAACACTTTGTTCCATTGTTGCAAAAAGCTGCCATATCTCTCCAGAGTGGAGGAGCGGATGCCATCGTGATGGCGTGCAATTCCCTGCATCATCTGAGCGGTGAGATTCGTGAAGTGTTGCATATCCCCTTCCATAGTATTGTGGAAGAATCCGTGCATCATCTGAAAAGAGAAGGAGTCAAGCGCGTAGGAGTACTTGGAAGTCCTCTCACATTGCAACAATCACTGTACGGAAAAACACTGTCGCAATGCGGTATTGAATGCATCATGCCCAAAAAGAAAGATCAGGAAGTACTCGGTATCATTATTCGTAACATTGTTTTTGGAAAGAAAGGAGAAAGCGATGAGCTAAAATTTATGAATGTGATGAACAACCTGCAGAGGCTTCATCTGAAGCACCTGCTACTCGCATGCACGGACCTCCAAGAGCTCAACAGTCGTCATCCGGAGTGCATTACTCACGATACGATGGAGATCCTGGCTCGTGCCACATGCGATCGAATGATGGAATGAACGTTACAACTTTTAACACAGGAGATAGTACGATGAAGAATTGGCAAATGATTACTTGTTCGCCAGCGGAATTTTGCCCGAGTATGGTCAGGAAAATATTAAAGGGTAAATCTCCCGGTGTGAGATTGAAGGAATTCATCTCTCCCGGGGCTGCTGAGGGCATTTTGCGCGGCATCCACGAAGTGGGATTGGAGTACTACGTCGGTGCCGACAAAGCCGGAGGAGAGGCGCGGAAGGGAAAGCTCGGACCCAATTTTTTCCGCTTCAAAGATCAGCCGGCAGAGTACTTCGCCCGAGTGGAACATTTCCGACCGATTTTCCGGGAGGAAATATTCCGCGACTGCGATCCTGCGCAACTTTTCAGGGAAGCATGCGCGAAAGCGTTCGAGATGCCAGCTCAAACCGCCACGGAAGGCGGCAAAGAGTTTATGGTAGCAACTGTCCGGGATCTGCCCGCAGCTCCCGTGCACTTCGATTGGCTGCCATCTGATTGCCCGAAGCTCGAGCTTACTCAAAGGCTGACTGAGCAATTCGCGTGGAACCTTTTCTTGGAGCTGCCAGAGAACGGAGGCTACACCCTCATCCACAATCATGATGCGAGGGATACAACAGTATTCCCGAAGGATTCATTGTGGGCGGGAGTTGCGCACAGCAGGTGCGATCTGACAGTTTTCAGATCCACCTACCGACACCTCGTCATTCCAAGCGAGGGAAGCGGAAGCCGGATTACGGTCAGTGGATTCTTTGGTATCCGCGAAAATAATTTGGTTTTCTGGGTCTAACGTAAACACGTCGACCGATCACACACGACCCCGAGTCCGTCACGCACGGATTCGGGGTTTTTCTTTGTGGGCTGCAGCGCACATGAGCGTTCGTAGAGACGCCCGATCCCGCTTCATTTTTCCAATGCTGTCTCACATCCACGGTCATCAGAAGTAACGAGGGCGTCTCGACAAAAACATACACAACACACACTCCCTCTCCCTCGGGGAGAGGGTGGGGTGAGGGGAGACAAGAACAAAAACACCTGCTTGTTTGCTGTATGTTGTTGCCCCTCATCCCTCACCCTTCTCCCACGGGGAGAAGGGGATGTTTTGTATTTTTTTTGTTTTCGAGACGCCCTGAAACTATGGAACCTCATACATTCATTTCATCAAATAAAACTTACGCTTGGAACGGGCGTCTCTACGACGTTTCGCACCGCACCATCATCAACCCCCCTCATTGATCTTCACGATCTTCACCTTACGACTCTCCTCTTTCGGAACGAATATTTTGAGGATGCCATCTTTGCTGAATGTCGCGCGCACCTTCGTGGGGTTCACGGAACAGGGAAGCGTGACTTTGCGCTCAAAGTCGCCCCAGTAGCATTCCTTGAGGAGGTACTGATTATCCTGGATCACATCGGTCTGCTCTCGTCGCCCGCGAATCGTGACCATGGTGTCTGCAACATCGATATCGAGATCGGCGAGTTTTACGCCTGCGATCGGCGCCTTGATGATCAGGTATCCCCCTTCCTCGAAAATATCGACGGCGATCTGTCCTTTCTTGAGTTGCACGGCGGGAGTGGTTGCATCTTCGATCACCGCATCGTCATCATCCATAACTGGGATAGAAGCACTCTTCATGGGTGGCATTGCCGCCTTGCCTTGCGCCGCTAAAGAGTCTTTAAGAAGCGCGCCAAAGATGCCATGCATGCGGGAATTGGTCATATTGCCGATGAATCCTACAGAAAGGGTATCGCAAGGACAAGTTGTTTTCTTCGAGCGGTTCGGTTCTATAGTGAGATAGAGCCTCATTCGCATTGTATTGGCATGCGAGTAGTCGAGAAGTATCGCAATCTCTGCTTTTCGACTACCCCTTCTTTCAAATATCCAAAACCATATCATTTGCCTATTACTGCAAATGGACCGCTCGAAGAAAACGCATTCTCCTCTGCTATGCTCCGCATCATTAATGAATCTCTACCACTCATTCATCCTCGGCATAATTCAGGGAATCACTGAGTTCCTACCCATCAGTTCCGACGGACACCTGGTGCTCATGGAGCATTACCTGGGGCTCTCCATCGATCCACATATCCTCATGACATTCGATATTGTTCTCCATCTTGGATCTTTAATCGCGATCTTCGTCTACTTTGCGAAGCAGTGGATGGAGATGGCCAGGCATCCGTTTCGCAAGCAGAGCGGCGGCGGTCCTCCGCTCCTTGTTCTCCTCTTTTTTGCCTCCATCCCCGTTGGCATCGTTGGCTTTTTGAGCATGGACTGGATAGAAACAAATACCCGCACGCCGCTCTTCGTCGCATTTGGATTCATCTTCACCGGCGCGTTTCTGATCGTCTCCTCGTGGTTCGAACTCCGGTTTGCATCGCGTGAAAGCTATGGATGGAAACAGGCGATGGGAGCCGGCATCGGTCAGGCCATCGCCATCCTGCCGGGGTTTTCGAGATCCGGCCTCTCGATCGCAAGCGGAAGATTGATGGGGCTCTCCGCCGTGAGCGCGACGGAGTTTTCGTTCCTCCTCGGCGCTCCCGCGATTTTGGGTGCCGTCCTCTACACATTCCTGAAAAGCGGAGAAGATATTTTTGCGCTCGGCATGCTGCAGGTTCTCATCGGATTCTTTGCAAGTTTGGTGATGAGCCTTGCGGTCATTCACTTCCTCCTCTCCACGGTTCGCCGCTACGGATTCTGGATTTGGGCGGCTTATCTCTTCATCGCGGCAGCGCTGATTCTCGCCGATGAGATGCTTCCCCTTGTGAGAGAACTCCCCAATATTCTGGAACAGCTCGATATCCGCGTTATTGCGGGAGTCGTCTTCGTCGCGCTCCTCTTGGAATCGATCCCGCTGACCTCGTTCTTTGTTCCCGGCCTTGCGACATTGATTGCAGTCACCCTGTTCCTCTCGAATGATGTGAAAAACCTCGTGGCTCTCGTTCCGATTGCAACAGCGGGGCTCGTGCTGGGACATCTCTTTGGGTATATCCCCGCCCGCCAGGCGCGGCTGATTGTGCGATGGAAGGATAAGGCGGATTCCAGGCTCACTAAGGCGCAGCATTTCTTCCGCAAATGGGGAGTCTATGCGGTCTTCTTCGGCGGATGGTGGGCGCCGATCAGGCCGTGGATTTCGATTTCCGCGGGCCTCGGCAACATGCGGCCTCTCCCCTATATGCTCGCGATGATTTCCGGGTCGTTGGTGTTTGTCATCGGGGTGATCACCATCACTCTGCTTCTTGGAAAAGCAATCTTCTAAGAAGGTGAGGTTTCTGACGCAGCGTAGTACACTGCAGCCAATGGCACTTCTCCACCCAAAATCCATCGTCATCCTGGACTTTGGCGGACAGTATGCGCACCTCATTGGGAACAGGATTCGCCGGCTTGGCGCATTTTCCGAAATCCACGAACCGGAAATACGGGCAGAAGATTTAAAGGATGCGGCCGCCATCATTCTCTCCGGCGGCCCGCAGAGTGTGTACGATCCCAAGAGTCCGAAGGCGGATCCCAAAATTTTCGAACTCGGCATTCCGATCCTCGGCATCTGTTACGGACACCAGTGGATGGCGCAGGTACTCGGAGGGGAAGTACAGGAAGGAACGATGAAAGAGTACGGCTACAGCGAGATCCGGGCGACGGAAGGTTCGGACGGACTCTTTAAAGGATTGAAATCCGAATTCACCGTCTGGATGAATCACGGAGACAAGGTGACGCGGCTTCCCAAGGGATTCATTGTCACCGCGACTTCCGATGTCTGCGAGATCGCCGCGATGGCGGATGACAAGCGAAAATTCTTCAGCGTCCAATTTCATCCGGAAGTCACGCACACGGAGCATGGCATGGAAATTCTCCAGCACTTCATCGATTTTTGCGCGCCAGCGCGATGGGAACTTGAAAACGTACTGGATCATTTGGAGGAGGAGATCCGGAAGGAAGTCGGTGATCGAAATGTCTTCATTCTGGTCTCCGGCGGCGTGGATTCCACCGTGGCATTCACGCTCCTGAACCGCACGCTGGGTACGGAGAGAGTCTATGGACTCCTGATTGATCATGGACTGATGCGCAAAGGCGAAATTCACGAGATTGCGGATTCGTTTGCGGAGCACGGGTTTATGAATCTCCACATCGAAGATGCTTCCGCCATATTCCTGGAGAAACTAAAAGAAGTGACGGATCCGGAGGAAAAGAGAAAGATCATCGGCGACACGTTCATCGAAGTGCAGGAAGAGGTTGCGAAGCGTTTGGGACTCGATGGATCGAATTGGATGCTGGGCCAGGGAACCATCTATCCCGACACCATAGAGACGGGCGGCACCAAGCACGCGGACCAGATCAAAACTCATCACAACCGGGTGGATGCAATCCAGAGAATGATCGAGGAAGGCAAAGTGATCGAACCGCTCAAAGAACTCTACAAAGACGAAGTCCGCGCAATCGGCGAAAAGTTGGGACTCCCGCATCACCTCGTGTGGCGGCATCCTTTCCCCGGACCCGGCCTTGGGGTGCGGATTCTGTGTGCCAAAAAACCGACGCCGCTCTCCAAAAAAGAAGAGAGTGAGATTACCGTTGCCTCCAAAATTTATGTCTTTCAGGTTCTGCCAATTCTCTCGGTCGGTGTGCAGGGCGACAATCGAAGTTACAAACATCCTCTCGCGGTTTTCCTCCAGAAACCGTTTTCGGACCTTCGCTCCATCCACGGCCTTGCGACGGCGATTCCGAACACTCATAAGCAGATCAACCGCGTCTTGATCTGCACATCGCATCAAAAAGTTCCCGAATTCTCGTTCACCCCAACACTCATCACGCGCGATATGGCAGATACCCTGCGGGATGCCGATCACATCGTGCATCGCGAAATGCGCGAGGAAGGTCTGGAAGAAAAAATCTGGCAGTTCCCGGTCGTGTTGATTCCGATCGGAATCAACGAAGGGGGACGATCGATCGTACTCCGCCCGGTGGAATCGCAGGAGGCGATGACCGCGAATGCGTTCCATCTTTCCGAAAAATTCCTGATTCGCATCACAAAAAAACTCCTCGAACTTGAGGGAATTGATATGGTGTTTTACGATGTCACGAATAAGCCGCCTGCAACGATCGAATGGGAATGAATCGTTGGCTTTCTGAGCTATAAATTGCCTGACGAAACCCCTTTTTTCCGCTACACTGCCCTCCACAGATAGCTCTACGATGCCCCTGCCTTTTGAAACCACCACGCAGAGGAAACAAGCGCTCAAAGGGGCGGTGGCAATTATTGAGCGCGGCGGAAAAATCTTGATGCAGCGCCGGCGCGAGCATATTGCGGATTCCGGAACATGGGTGTTGCCCGGGGGTGCCTGCAGGCGAAGCGAGCAGCCAAGGGAAACCCTTGTCCGCGTCTGCGCGGAGGAACTCGGCATCACCGTTCGACCGAGTAAGGAGATCGGCACGATCAAAATCGCGGAGACCCCCTGCCCCGTATGGCACGTGATCTGGAAAGGGAAGGAAGTAAAACTGACGGGAGATGACATCATGGGAATCGGATGGTTTACGCCGGAAGAAATCCTGGAACTCTCTCCCGTGCGCGAGCAGGAGGAAGTGCGGGAATTTTTGCGGACGAATTCGTTTTTCCATTCGCCGAAAGAAAAAGAAGATCAGGAAGGAGGAACTGTTCACACCATCAGCGGATCGATCGTGGATGAAACCAAGGTACGCGGCCTCGTCGAACGATCGAAGCAGGGGGATCACGAGGCATTTGCCGAAATCTACGATCTCTTCATCACCCCCATTCACCGCTACGTCGCTTTCCGTCTGCCGCCCGCGATGACCGAAGATATCGTCGCAGATATCTTTGTAAAATCGTGGGAAAAGCTCGATTCGTTCCAGGAGCGTCAGAACATCCCTTTCAGTTCCTGGCTCTTCCGCATCGCGAAACACGTCGTGATCGATACCTATAGGACCCAGAAAGAAACCATGGAGCTCGATGAGTTTCATATCGATGAAGATCGCTGGAACGATCCCACGCTCGGTATTGCGCAGGATGTGCAGGCGATCCTCCTCCGGCAGGCGATGAATAAGCTCCCCGAACGTTACCGGGAAGTGCTGCTCCTCTCCTTTATGAGCGGGCTCTCCCACGACGAGATCGCACGAACGATGAAAACGCGGGAAGGAAGCGTGAGAATTTTAAAGCACCGGGCACTGAAGAAATTAGCCGATCTTTTACCAGCATCGATGAGGGAAGAACTTCCCTAGTGAGTAGTTGATAGTGAGTAATGAGTAGACTCGATCTACAACCTACAAACTACCCACGACAAACTGAACAAAAAATGGCTTCAAAATCCCGACTTTCCGTGTAACGCACCTCTCCCCCATCCGTTCTACCCAACGTCCGAGTACTCCCTTTTAATGCCACTGGAACACCTTCTGGAACGGCTTGCAAAAAGCGCTTCACCAAGCGCAAATGCCCGCATGCGTCGGGAAGTTTTGCGGCGAATCGAAGGGGGTCTCCTGCGCGAGCTCGTGGAACATCAGACCCTGGATCAGAAGAAACTGAGAACCGAAGTGCTCGCCCGGATAGCGCATCCAAAAACCGCAGGAGCTTTCAGGGATCTTCGAACGCTTCTCACTCCGTCGCTTGCGCGCATGATGGAGCTTCGGGCGGAGGTGCTTGATCGCATTTCCAGCTGGCAACCCATTCCCGCTCCGCTTTGGCAGCGGGCCCTGAAGCCGATTGCCGTGGTGGCGGTCGTTTCCCTCTGCGTACGATTCTTCCCTCTGCTTTTCATTGCAACGCCGATCGAGGCCTCCTTTGAAAACATGCTCCTTCCGACCGGAGGCACAGTCTCCGTAACGGATGGTGCCGAGTGGGGGCTCGTCGCGGAGGAACGCCTCCTCGAAAGTCCGGTCACGATCCGCACCGCGCAGGAAAGCTCCGCGACGATTGTCGTTCGTGATGCCGTTCTCCGTCTCGGCGAGAATACCGAAGTCACCCTCAGTCAGGCAGCTTTTGCCTCGAAGAGCATCGACCCGATCGCGCGCGTGGCCTACGGCCAGGTGTGGATCACGAGCTTTCTCTCGGAAGCGCTCTTCGCCGGAACTTCCATCACGATCCCACAGGGAATTCTTGCTCTCAAGGAAGGGAGCCTCAGCGTTCTTGCCGATCCCCAGCAGAGCAGCGTCCAGGTCTTCCACCGCTTTGCGCGCGTTCTCCCGACCGGAGAGGAGCCGATCCATTTGATCCAGGGCGATCAGCTTGTTCTGCTTCCGGAGGGCCAAACGCAACGTCACCTCATTACGCAGGCAATGCGTTCCGAAGAGTGGGTGCTGCAGAACCTTTCGCGTGATGCGGCGCACCGGAACGAGCTCGTAAAGATGAAGCAGGAGAATGCGGAAACTTTCGCCGGAATTCTTCCGGATTCCGCTTTCTACTTCCTCAAGATTGCTTCTGAGAAAATCGATCTGGGGCTTACGTTGAGCGGAAAGAGCCGTCAGGAGAAAAAATTGCAGCACGCAAAAACACGCCTCAACGAGGCGGTGGTTCTCTTAAAAGCAGGCAAAAAAGAAGAGGCGGAGCTTCCGCTCTTAGCCTACCGCGACGCGATCCTCTCCATCGCCACCGTCTCCGAAGAGGAAGCACGAACTCTCCTCGCCGATTCCCTGGGAGCTTCCACGACGATCGTCGCGGATGCCCTGCCCCACTCGAATCTCTACGCCGCCAAAGAAGCAGTGCTTTCTCTCGCGGCGGAAACCGCGAGCGCCGAAATCCTCCCCGGCGAAGTGGATATGTACCTTCTGAGCGATGCGCTGCTCGAAATCGAAAGCCTGATCGCGCAGGGAGCCGTGACGGAGGCGATCATGGCATGGAACGGAATCGAGGGAGCGGTCGTAAGCGTGGTGGAAGATCAGCGCCTCGGTGAGATCCTCGTTGAAAAAGACACCCTGAAAGCCGTGAAGACCATCATCCGCTCCATTTCACTCAGCATCATGCAGGGGGAAGAAATGGCGCAGGGGAAAGAAACCGATCTCCTCGTCTCTCTCAAAGAACGCGTGGAACACCTCTCCCCCCCTCTCACCGTTGCAACAACGATCGACTCCGCAGTTCAGGAACCAGCGATCTGCCTCAGCGTTCGCGAGGTAACGCGCCTCACGAACCAATTCCTCGCCGCGGTGTATACCTACCAAACTCCCGTCGGTCAGCGGAATGCGGTTCTCCAGCAGATCGCAAGTCTGCCCGATTGTCCGTTGAGCACCCGGATTCTGACAAAGGTTATGAACAAAGTGCCGGTCTTCACCCGGTCCTTCGTATGGGAAGCGATCCAGGAAATGGGATCGGAAACCTAAAAAAGATTCAAAAGTCCCTGGAGTCCTTGGAACTCCTTTTGAAAAAAATTCTCTTCCTTAAAAACCGATCGGATACCCGTTCTGCTGCGCGATCACGAGGAACGCTAACGCCGCTTGGAAGAGCGGGAGTATTTGCAGTGCAGCAAGCTGCACCGGGGAAAGAGATGAAATAAGAGAGGCTGAGCGACTCATGGGTTTTGATATGTGTAAATATCAGGACAGTATAGCATATTTCTTACCAAAGGAGAAACCGATATCTCTAGACGGCGAACCGTTGGGACCCGCGAGACCCAACGGTGAGCCGCTCCAATTGGAGAAAGGGGCCCACGGGGAAATTAGCTTGTCCTGAGCTTGTCGAAGGGCAGGTTGTTCCCGCGATAGTTCACCCTTCGACTCAGCCGCTTCAGCGGCTTCGCTCAGGGTGGTTTTTTGTCGCGCAAAAAATCACAGCATTGCAGAGTAGAGAGAGGCCCGAAACTGTTGTTATCCCATCCCGCGTATGCGGGACGAGATGCCTGCATTGGACTTGCGTCCGCTGAAGCCTCAGGTGACCAGAATCTGATGCGGCCGCGGTTTCTCCAGTGAAATGGAGATAGTGGTCGCACCAGAATTCTGGCCACCCAAGTTCAATCTTAAAGTCCCCTTGTAGGGAGATATTCCATCCGCAGGTTCTCCTACGGATACCTTGTTACGACTTAGTCCCAATCAGCAGTATCACCGTGGTACCCCCCCTTGCGGGTAAAGGTCCTTCAGGTGCTCCTGCCTTTCATGACTTGACGGGCGGTGAGTACAAGACCCAGGAACATATTCACCGTAACGTGGCTGATTTACGGTTACTAGCAATTCCAGCTTCACGAAGGCGAGTTTCAGCCTTCGATCCGAACTTGGACCGGCTTTGGGGATTGGCTCCGGATTGCTCCTTGGCTGCCCGCTGTACCGGCCATTGTAGCACGGGTGTCGCCCCAGGCGTAAGGGCCACGCTGATCTGACGTCATCCCCACCTTCCTCCGACTTGGAGCCGGCAGTCTCCTGTGAAAAAACAACACAGGATGAGGGTTGCGCTCGTTCATTGACTTAACAACACACCTCAAGGCACGAGCTGACGACGACCGTGCAGCGCCTGTCTTTAGGTTCCTTGCGGCACTCCCCTGTTTCCAGGGGATTCCTAAGATGTCAAGCCTGGGTGAGGTGCCCCGCTTAGTATCGAATTAAACCCCATGCTCCACTGCTTGTGTGGGTCCCCGTCTATTCCTTTGAGTTTTAACCTTGCGGCCGTACTCCCCAGGCGGCGTGTTTACCGCGTAAGCTAAGGCACGGAGGATCGATTGAACGTTCCCCCACACCGAACACGCATCGTTTAGGGCGTGGACTACCGGGGTATCTAATCCCGTTCGCTCCCCACGCTTTCGTCTCTCAGCGTCAGCAAACCCCCAGCACCCTGCTTTCGCTTTTAGCGTTCTACTGTGGATCAACGGATTTTACCCCTACTCACAGCATTCCAGGTGCCTCTGAGTTGCTCAAGACAAGCAGTTTCCAGGACAGAACGGGGGTTGAGCCCCCGCCTTTTACCCCAGACTAACTTGTCCGCCTACAGACGCTTTACGCCCAGTGATTCCGAGTAACGCTTGCACCTTCCGTCTTACCGCGGCTGCTGGCACGGAATTAGCCGGTGCTTTCTCCTGAGGTACACTCAAAAATTTGTTCCCTCAGAACAGGAGTTTACGCCAAAAAATGGTTTCATCCTCCACGCGGTGTCGCTCCGTCAGGCTTTCGCCCATTGCGGAAGATTCCTCACTGCTGCCTCCCGTAGGAGTATGGGCCGTGTCTCAGTCCCATTCTGGCTGGTCGTCCTCTCAGACCAGCTACCCGTCATAGCCTTGGTAAGCCGTTACCTTACCAACTAGCTGATAGGCCGCAGGCTCCTCCCGGACCGCAAAAGCTTTACCCTTGCGGGACCATCCGGTATTAACCCCGCTTTCGCGGGGGTATCCCTGAGTCCGGGGAAGATTCCAACGTGTTACGCAGCCGTCCGCCGCTCCCAGCACTTTATTGACGAGAGAATGAAGATCGCTCTTCACTCAAATTATTTTTCATTCTCATCCGCAAAGTGCTGGGCGCTCGACTTGCATGTGTTAGGCGCACCGCTAGCGTTCACTCTGAGCCAGGATCAAACTCTTCAAAAAGATGACGCCGCATAGCGTTCCGAAGAACGCGACAAAGGTGTCAAAAAGAGTGATCATGTAAGTGATCGCAATAGCAAAAATTTATAGAAATAGTATCGGGCATCTCTACTCTGCAATGATGTGAATGAGCGCCGCACATGGAACGCTCACTCATAGCTTCACCGCTTACCCCACCAAAGACGAGCAGAGAACGTCCATAGCCTCCGCATGGTATTCATAAAAAAGCCGAAGTCAAGAAATTTTGGGGACTTTAGGGCGTTTTCTTGACAATATTCCTCGGTTCCTCAGGGAAGTACTTATCCTGTTCTTTACGCTGTGGACTCCTGAGCCTCTGCGGTGCTTTTTCTCTGTTTTGCGGAGGAAAATCCCATGAACGCATGAGCAAGAGCCTCTTGAATCATTAGCTTTCCCCCTGAACGATCATCAGCAACGATCGATGTTTGGAGTTTTCCCTTCGTTCTCTCAATGAGATCCGTGAGTTCTGGCTGATTATCAATGGTTGTGCGGAAGCCTGTTTCTGGTCTGGAAATAACCAGAGGAAAACTGTGACCCGTTGAGTCCGCCTGCTCCAGTATCTCTGTTTCGATCCTTTCTGCGAGAGTGTCGGAATGCATTGGTGCGGTAGAGTGCACCCGTTGGAAGATCATAATCAAGAAGATTCTTTTCCTTTTGAATACAACGCATTTCTCTATGCATCATTCATGATGGATTGCCTGTACTGCAGTGCCTCTGCGATGTGGCTTTGAGGAAACAAATCCCGAATCACCGCTCTCGTCCATAAAAATGCAGACCATAGTCCCGCTATACTGTAGCATTCGATTGTTGTACTTCCTTGGAAAAGCTCCATGACAATTGATCAAAAAACATTCCAGCAGAAAGTAATAAATGCTGTAAATCGTTTCATGGAAAATGACCATACTCTATTAAATTTGAAGGTATATGAACCGGCTATTAGCCATAGAATCGCTGTCTATTTGGAACAGGAATTCAGCAGTGCTGATCTGAATTTTGATTGTGAATACAACAAGCATAAACATTCCTCAAAAATGATCCCTAACGGAAAAAATATTCGACCGGACATTTTAGTGCACAAAAGAGATAGTAACGATAAGAACTTACTTGCTCTTGAAATAAAAAAATATCGGAGATGGAAACCAGATGAGGATAAACTCAAGATTCTAACCGACCAAAATGGTGAATTTAAATATGCTCTTGGTGTGTTTGTTTATTTCCCGAGTAACAAGCCAAAAATGGAATGGTTTTGTAGTGGATCTGAAATCTCAAGTGAACCTGTTTTTTCCAAAAATTACATACAGAAAAATATATCTGTACCCGAACCACAATAAGTAATATGAAAGCGGGACTGCGAGTAAGAAAATCAACACAGACCAATCGTATGTATCCCACTGAATAAATGAAATATTATCCGCATCTAACTCCTGTGACATTCTTTCGTTCAGTTTACGCCTATAGGTTTTTTCATTAACAAATTCCCTACTGTTTGGTGTCCATTCTTGCCAGTTGCGATATTTTATTTGCAATTCTTCTAATCGAGAGTTTGGTTCCGCATATGTATCTCTCATACGATTTATTACATATGTCCAATCATAGTATGTATCCGAAGCTTTTTGGATTGGCAATTCAGAATTCTGAATATCACCTTCAAAATTGAAACGAACATGTGTTGTCTTACTATCAAGAATTGCTAAGGGTACAAAAAATATAAGGGTTGGCTCATGACTAGCTGAGAGGGTGCTTTCGAATGAGTGACAGGAGAACAGTATACACGTTTTTCTTCCGATGATTGAATCGCCATTCACACTCTTTCAGATGCAGATGGAAGGTGTGTTTGTGAATG